>Ga0209636_10003783_pt1 | contig 15421 bp, 10 predicted proteins | sample DeeMarSWOR152_54_FD_187464 | JGI IMG/M metagenome (GOLD analysis project Ga0209636, IMG submission 187464) | Marine sediment microbial communities from White Oak River estuary, North Carolina - WOR-1-52-54 (SPAdes) (version 2) | ecosystem: Environmental > Aquatic > Marine > Intertidal zone >...
AAAGGGGATATCCTGACAAGACGATGGATTCCTATCTCAGCCTTTACATATCCATAGGCGTAATCCCCACTGATGGTGAACGTCACATTCTTTATGCCCGCTTCCTCTCCGACCAGGATGTCAATGATTTCGCTCTTATATCCCCTTTGCTCCGCCCACCTCAGGTACATTCTCAGAAGCATTTCCGCCCAATCTTGAGCCTCGGTGCCTCCTGCTCCCGCATTGATGTTTACGATTGCGTTATCGGGGTCATGTTCACCCCCCAACATCACTCTCAATTCGATTTCACGGATCTGCTGTTCAATCTGATCCAGTTTTCTCCTGACTCCTTCGATCTCCTTTTCATCCCCCTCTTCCTCAGCCAGTTCAAGCAGTATTACACCGTCCTCCAAATCCCTCCTTATCCCTTGCCATTGGTTCACGATATCTGAAAGGGCTGTCCGCTCCTTCAACACAGCATGGGCCTCTTCCGTGTCTTCCCAAAATGCTGAATCGCCGATCTGCTTATCGATCTCGTCAATTCGTTTAATCTTCCCATCTACGTCAAAGATGACCCCTGAGCTCATCGGCTCTTCTGTTCAAATTCGTTATTCTTTCCCTTATATCGCTTTCCATTTCATTTACTCCTTCTTAACCGGAAAAATACGTGCGATACCAGGGGAGGCTCTTTTTTAACCCGGCCTCGATAGTGAAACGGGGAGAATATCCCATCTTCGCCTTTGCCATTGTGATATCCGCCAACGAATGTCTGATGTCTCCTGGCCTTGGACTGGCATAGATTGGGCTTGTCTCTTTCCCCAGCAGTTTCACGAGCTCTCGGTATAATTGGTTTATGGCAATCCTCTTTCCCGTGGCGATATTGAATACGCCTCCTGCAATCCCTTGGACATGGCAGGCCTTCCAATTGGCCTGAATGCAATCCGATACAAACGTGAAGTCCCGCGTCTGCTCTCCATCACCATATATGGTAGGGGATTCATCCCGCAATAAGCTCTTGATGAAGGAAGGGATGACTGCTGCATACGGCGAATAGGGGTCTTGTCTTGGCCCGTAGACATTAAAATACCGGAGGCAAACCGTCTGCAAACCATATATCTTAGAGAAGACCCTACAATAGTTCTCTTGGACATGTTTTGTCACACCATAGGGAGAGCTGGGGTTTGTGTTCATCGTTTCAACCTTGGGCAATGTCTCGCTGTCCCCGTAAACCGATGACGAGCTGGCGCAGATAAACCTCTTTACGCGGGCTTCCTTGGCAGCTATCAGGAGGTTCAATGTCCCGTCCACATTGGTCTCGTTGGTGGCCATGGGATCCTCTATGGATCTGGGCACAGAACAGACAGCGGCCTGGTGTAAGATGAAATCTATTCCCTTCACCGCCTCCTCGCAGGCCTTTCGATCACGAACATCCCCCCTAACCAAATCGACGTGCTCCAAGAAAGGCTCCACGTTCTCCATCTTGCCCGTGGAGAAGTTGTCCAGGACCCTAACCCGCTCGCCCCGCTTCTGCAGGTATTCCACCAAGTGAGACCCTATAAAGCCAGCGCCTCCGGTTACCAGAAAACCCGCCATGCCAGCCTCCCTTTACCCCCTGCTCTTTCCCAGGACCTTCGCTACCTCCTCCCCTATATCGGCAGCGCTCTGAACCACCCTGACCCCCGCCCCTTCCAGGGTACGTATTTTCTCCATAGCTGTCCCCTTACCCCCGGAGATGATGGCACCCGCGTGCCCCATCCTCCTCCCGGGAGGGGCTGTCTTTCCCGCAATGAAGGCGACCACGGGTTTTGTCACATACTTCCGGATATGCTCAGAAGCCTCCTCTTCCGCCCCCCCTCCGATCTCTCCGATGAGCACCATGGCCTCCGTACCCCCATCCCCTTCAAACAGTCCCAGTAAGTCGACGAAGGAAAGCCCAATGATTTGATCGCCCCCGATACCTACACAGGTGGATTGACCTATCCCACGCCTGGTCAACTGATAGACGGCTTCATAGGTCAACGTGCCGCTGCGGGAGACAACCCCCACGCTCCCCTCCTTGTGAATGTAGCCCGCCATCAATCCGACTTTACATTTGCCCGGAGAGATAACCCCCGGGCTATTGGGACCAATGAGCCTCACACCCCTCTTCTTCAAATAGTGATGCACCGTTATCATATCCAAAGTCGGGATCCCGTCGGTAAGACAAACAACCAAGGATACCCCGCTATCAGCTGCCTCCATGATGGCGTCGGCAGCAAAATCAGGCGGAACGAAGATGGCCGAAACATTGGCCCCGGTCGCGCCAACCGCATCACTTACCGTATTGAAAACGGGAATTCCATCCACCGTCTGACCACCCTTCCCAGGGGTCACCCCGCTCACCACCTTTGTCCCATATTCCGCCATCTGCCTCGTGTGGAACATCCCTTCTTTGCCGGTAATCCCCTGAATAACGACCCTGGTATCCCTGTCAACGAGAATGCTCATCAATTCACCTCTCAAGGGGCTGTTGCCCGTGGGCCCGTGTCCGTTTTCCATGTCCGTTGTCCGCAGTTCGGGTCCGTGATCATTAGGACCGAAGACCGCCGACGGCAGACCGCGTTAGAGGATCGTGTTCGTGAAGCGTGTCCGTGATCCGTGTCCATGTTCGTGCTCGGAGCTCGTTTTTCTTTTTTTAACCAGTAAAACCAATCAAACTAATACAACCAACCAACTCATTGTCATTTGAGCTTTGACATTTGGATTTTGAACTTTGGCATTTAATCTTTTGCCTTCCCCCTCCAACCTCTACCCTCTACCCTCTTTCCCCTTTCCGACTGCGGCACCGCAGCACTCCATGACTGCAACACTGCATACTTCTTCGTTTCGGGGAACCCGAGCAACAACCTGTCACGCTGAGACCCTCTTCAGTACCTCCACCACCTTGTCCGCCGCATCCTTCAGGTCCGTAGCCGCGATCAAATCCACATCCGACTCATCCAGTATCCTTCTGGCATCCTCTACATTGGTACCCTCCAAACGGACAATGATCGGAATAGTGAGCTCCACCTCTCGATAGGCGCCAATCACCCCCTTGGCAATGGTATCGCATCGCATGATACCCCCAAAAATGTTGATCAATACGGCTCGAACGTTCTTATCGGAAAGGATGATCTTGAAGCCATTTCTCACCGTCTCCACCGTGGCCGTTCCCCCCACATCGAGGAAATTGGCCGGTTCCGCTCCCGCCAGATTGATGAGGTCCATGGTAGCCATGGCCAATCCCGCCCCGTTCACCATACATCCCACCGATCCATTCAATTTGATGTAGGTGAGGTTGTATCGGGAAGCCTCCACCTCCAGGGGGTCTTCTTCATGGAGATCCCTCATCTCCGAAAGATCCCCATGACGATACATGGCACTGTCATCGAGATTCATCTTCGCATCCAAGGCAACCAACTCCCCCTGGGCGTTCAGCACAACGGGGTTGATCTCCGCGAGGAGACAATCCTTCGCACAAAAGGCACGATAGAGCCCGCTAAAAACACCTCTCGTTTTCCCCACCACCCCCGGGGCCAACCCTAAGCCAAAGGCCAACCTGGATACCTGAAAGGGCCTCAACCCCACCGATGGATCCACATATTCCATGAGAACCTTTTCTGGGGTCTCCGAGGCAACCCTCTCAATTTCAACCCCTCCCTCGGCGCTCGCCATCATAACGGGGCAAGCCCTGGCCCGATCAACCACCACCCCGAGGTAAAACTCCTTCTCAATATCCATCTCCTCCTCCACTAAGACCTTTTGCACCTCCTTCCCCTCGGGGCCGGTCTGAGGGGTAACCAACCGCATGCCGATCATCTCGTCGGCTATGACCTCAACCTCTTCCGGGGAACGTGCAACCTTGATGCCTCCCGCCTTCCCCCGCCCTCCCGCGTGGATCTGTGCCTTGACCACCATGTTTCCTCCACCTATCCGTCGCGCAATCTCCCTGGCCTCTCTCGGTGTTTGCGCAACACCACCACGTGGAACGGGAATGTCGAACTGCTTGAAGATCTCCTTGGCCTGGTACTCGTGTATCTTCATGGATTCCCCCAGTAGTTCTATGCATTTATAGCAAAAACTTCCCCTGAGCACAAGGACTTGTGGGTTAGTGCTGCAGTCGGAAAGGGAAAAAGGTTGGAGGGAAGAATATCAAATGTCAAAGCTCAAAGTTCAAAAGGAGCAATTTCTGGGAGAACGGAAAAACGAGCTCTGAGCGCGAATCAAAGATTTTTTCGTCGAGTCTCGGGAACGAAGGATTGCCTCAGGCGATTTTTGCAGTGAAGCGGACATTGGAATGGTCGAAAAAAGATTTTTGAGCAGCGAAGAGCGAGTTTTTTCGAGACCTCGTAACGCTTCACGAGCACGAATCACGGACACGGACACGAGAGTCAATGTCAAAGTTCAAAGTTGGGAATCCCTGGAAAACCGGAAAAACGAACTGTGAGCGAAAGGGAATTCGGGCAACAGACTGGAAGGGATTGAAGCGAAGGGGCAAGGGGCTTCACCTTTGAAAAAAGCGGGGGAATCTTTCCCCCGCTCCATTCGTTCGAAACCCGGACCCGATGGTGGTTTCTTACCGAATAGTCCCCACATAGTGGGCGGTTAACTGCCTTTCCCTGACATCCGGATTGCTGTAATCGGGAAGCAACATCGGGGCCACCCTATCCTTAGCGATTCCCGCTTCCTCCAGTTCCTTATGGTATCTCTTCACATGTTCAAGGGTCAATCTTCCGTCCCTTGCCCGCTCCTTCGCGTATACGGCTGCATTCTTCCCGGCAATCCTACCGAAAACACAGACATCGAGCAGTGAATTCCCCATCAGGCGGTTCTCACCATGGACACCTCCCCCCACCTCTCCTGCAACGAAGAGGCCCGGGATCGACGTCTCGCATGCCGAATTGAATTCCAAGCCCCCGTTTTGATAGTGCAGCGTGGGAAAAACCAGCATCGGCTCTCTGGAGATATCGATCTCGTAGCGGCGAAACAGGATATGCTTCCCCGGAAACTCCCGTTTCACCGTCCCTTCTCCCCTCAGCAGATCGATCATGGGCGAATCCAGCCACACCCCCACCTTCCCCGTGGGCGTTAGAACGCCCTTGCCGACCACCGTACATTCCCTGATCAAGGAGGCGGCTTCGACATCCCTCGGTTCCCTCTCGTTTACAAACTGCTCCCCATCGATGTTCAGGACATTCGCCCCGGCACCCCTGAATTTCTCCGTGATCAGCAGGCCCTCGGCTTGCTCCGGGAAAACAGCCCCGGTAGGATGGTACTGTACCGTATGGAGGAAGCGGAGTTTCACCCCCGCTCTGTACCCGATTACTAACCCATCCCCCGTTGCCCCATAGTGATTGGTCGTCATGAACCCCTGAATATGGAGCCTCCCAGAACCTCCTGTGGCCAGGATGACCGCCTTCGCTTTGATATTGAAATACTCCTCCGTCTCAATGTTATAGAGGACAGCACCGGCACAGTGTCCGTGTTCGTTCAAGATCAGCTCCACCGCCGGGGAGAATTCCACTACCCTGATATCATCGACCCGATTTCTGGCCTCATCCCTGAGGGTCCTCATGATTTCAGCCCCAGTGATGTCCGCGGCGTAGTGCATCCTCTTCCGGCACGTACCCCCCCCGTGCAACGTCATTATTGTCCCCGCTTCCGACTTGCTGAACATCATTCCCTTGGACTCCAGCCAGGCGATGACCTTGGGAGCTTCGCTAACCAAGGTGTAAACCAATTCCGGATCGTTCTTGAAGTGCCCTCCCCCTATCACGTCCAAATAGTGGTAGTAGGGCGAATCCTTGCTCCCCTTTGTGGCCCCCTGAATGCCGCCTTCCGCCATCATCGTGTTGGCATCGCCGTGCCTCAACTTCGTTACGATGATGACCTTGGCCCCTTGTTCTTGGGCCAACAGGGCTGCCGCCGTGCCGGCTCCTCCCCCGCCGATAATCAACACGTCCGTCTCGTATTCGATCTCCGATAAATCGATTAGGTCCGGATCCACCCTGCTCCTTGCCTCCAGGAGCTCGACGATCTCAGGGGAAATGGCATATCCCTTGCTCGGACCAACCCTGATCTCCCGCCGGGATTCCTTCTTATAATCGGGGTGAAACTTCAGCCTCTCCTCCCTTTCGGCCAGGGATAGCAGGGGGAATTCTTCTCCCTTTTTCTTGGCCTCCACCCTGGCGGGCCGCGTCTGCTCGACTTTCTTGATCAATTCCTTCAACTCAGGCGTATATCCTCCCATTTTCCTCCCTCACTTTGAGATCTCCGGAAAATTCGCTCTTCACCGCTAAACGGGCTGTTGCCCAAAACCCATTCAGTTCAGAGTTTCGTGTCCGTGATCCGTGTCCGTGTTCCGCGCTCAGAGATCCTTTTACCAGTCTTTAAGAGATCTGTCCAATAATGAACTTTACAGATACTACGTTTCCTTTGGTACCCAGTCTTCCCCGGCCCCCTCTGGTTCAATCTCCCTCTGTTTATAGATTTCTTTCAATTGATCCTCATCCGTCTTCATCAATTCCGCGAGCATGGACTGATACTTCCCGTCCTCGATTTGCTTGACCATCGCTTCGGTGTGCTCCGATTTGGAGGCAATGTACTTCCCATAAAGGCGACGGGCCAAAATGGCAATGTTGTACTGTGCGATCTCGGCTGGACACCTCGCCGTACACAGGCCGCACATGATGCAATCGAAGGAGAGCTGAGCTACTTTAGCTATATCTCCCCGCATGGCTGCCGCCATATAGTCCATCACCTCGATATCCATGGGACAGGACTTGGTGCAAGTATTGCACTGGACGCACCTCATCACCTCCGGATAGAGCTTGACCAGGGACTCCAAATTCGGCTTCACCTTCTCGAGGTCATAGGTTGCCCGATTAGCCGGGAAAAAGGGGATCATGGTCAGGTACATGTTGGGTTGGACGACCGTCTGACAGGCCAGTCCCACCTCGATCTTGTAACTGCCCGGAAAGCGGTAAACAGTGGCGCACGCTCCGCATATCCCTCCCCGGCATCCGCATCCCCTGATCAACTGGTATCCGGCGTATTCAAAGGCCTTCTGAATGGTTAGCGATGCGGGAACTTCGTACCTCTTTCCCATGATGAAGATGGGAACTTTGGGAACCTCCTGGTTCGATTTCCCCTCATCCCTGGATGGGGAATCCCCCTTCGTCTTCTTAACCATCGATGTTCCTCCTCTTGACCATCACGATAGGCGTTCTCATCCATTAGAGCGCTCCCGATTCACCCTGAAGTTCATCCTCCCTAAACGTCGCCACGGGAGGCTCTTCATCGACGCTCTTTCCCGGAGTGTAATCGAGCATTGCCTGGACCTTCTGACCAACAGCCCTGAATAACGTGGCAACGGGAAGGTCGTTGGGACAGGCACTGTCACAGAGGCCACAGCCAATGCAGGAAGTGACCATATGAGAGAGGCGAATCAAGTGAAAGAGCAGCGTATCGATGGGCATTCTCACCCCACCCTTCCTATCCGCCCATCTGATAAACTGATCGGCTTTGTGTTCGAGGGTGGGAGTCCTGAATACACACTCCTTACAGTAGCAAATGGGGCAGGCTACCATGCAATTGTGACACCGGATGCACGTAGACAGCGCATTCATCAGATCCTGGAGGTTTTTCGTCTCGGATCGAAAGGCCTCAAAGACCTCATCCCTCTTCTTGATCCGTTCCTCCGTAAGCCTCTCAATAACCTGGTTTCTCGAAGACGATCCCTGCTCGGTCGTCGCCAAGATCCCCTTTTGGGCCAATTCATCTGCCAGCGGGCCCCTCAATTGAATGAGGATCTCCTTCTGAGGGTCGTAGCCGAACAGCCCGATAATGATGTCCGCGTTTTCGGGGCTCGGATACTCACAGATCTGGCAGGCACGTCGCAGATCATATCCATCTTGAGGCTTAATCTTACCATCCTGAGCCCCTTTCAAGAGCTCTCCCGTAATGGAAATCCCTTCTCCCCCCTCCCGGCTCATCTTGGCGTAGTCCGATGGCTCATAGGTCCCGAGGCAATCCACCCCGATGAGGATCAGTGGATCGAGCTTCACCTGAAGGAACTTAACCAGTTCAATCACGGCTCGGAGCTCGCACGATTTCACCACAGCGCCCACCTTACACCCCGGATCGGTGACGGTGAGATGCGAGATAAGCCGCGCCGATTGGACGGGCAATGTCGGAGCCATGGGATTGACCCCGGAGAGCACCTCGGAGTCCCGAATCAGCGTTTGGCAATAGCCATCACCCGCCGGGAGCTTCTTGGGGATTAAGAGGGCATCCACTACATTCTTCTCCAGGAGATCCTGGAAAAAGACCCTCAAGGTTTCAAAAGGATCGTTATTCTTGACTTCCAGTACCGCGCCTTTACCCATATGTCCTCCGCTTTCTGGGGTCGATCACCCAGTTCTCAGGCCAACCAGAGCTTCTTCATGGGATTGGGCCCCAGTTTCTTCAACTCTTCCACCATGTGAGTCACCGTATCCGCAAAGAGCTTCCCCTCGCTGGCGCTTATCCACCTGAGCCAGATCCGATCCTCGGAGAAGCCAACTTGATTGAGGATTTCCTTGAGGATGGCGATTCGCCTCCGTGCCTTATAATTCCCCGTCTGATAATGGCAATCCCCTGGGTGGCATCCTCCAATAAGCACACCATCGGCTCCATCGATAAGGGCTTTCAGGATGTAAATGGAATCAACAGCGCCCGAGCACATCATGTGGATAATCCGGATGTTAGGGGGATATTGCTGCCGGGTGGTCCCGGCTAAGTCGGCCCCGGTGTAGGTGCACCAATGGCAGAGAAAAGCGATAATCCTCGGCTCGAAATCCTCCATACTGCCTCCCAGAGTTGGGGTTACATCTCCCTTACGTGATGGCCGCATCAGTCATGGCCATCACCGTAGCCTTCTCGAAGTTCCGCTGTTGAGAGGCCCCATTGCGACAAGCGACCACGCATGAGCCACACCCCTGACACACGTCCTCCATGACCTCTGCCTTCCAAATCTCCTCATTCATCGTTCGCGCCCCGTAGGGACAAATGGAAATGCAGAGGCCGCAACCACAGCACAATCGGTGGTTCACATATGCAACATGGGCCTTGTGCTCAATTTCGCCCTTGGACAACAGCACCCCTGCCCTCATGGACGCCGCCTGTGCTTGTGCGATGGAATCCTCGATAAAATTGGGCGAATGGCAGAGACCGCAGAAGAATTTCCCGCGGTCCACGAAATCCAATGGCGCCGACTTTGGGTTGACCTCCTTGAAGAACCCATCCGCGGTCACCTCGAGGCCCATGATCTCAGCACTATGCCTGTTATCGTTGGGCTCGATGCCCGTACTGAGAACCACCAGATCCGCCGGAATATCCACTTCCCTACCGATGGCCGGATCAACGAGGGAAACCACGAGGCCGCTGTTCCGGGAAACAACCCGGGGTTTATGATCCACGTCGTAGCGGATGAAGACCACCCCCTTATTCCTCGCCTGGTAATAAGAGGTCTCATAAAATCCATACGTCCGCACATCCCTGTACAGGACAAACACATCCATATCGGTCCGAATCTCCTTGAGCTTGAGTGCATTTTTCACCGCATGGCAGCAACAGATTCTGCTGCAATAGGGATGCTCTTCATCCCGGGAGCCCACACACTGGATCATCACGATGCTATTACGGTCTTGAACCTTCCCACGTTCCGAGTGAATGATGCCTTCCAATTCCCGCTGCGTGATGACACGGGGATCCTCTCCGTAGAGGTATTCGCGGGGTCTGATCTCCCTCCCACCCGTGGCCAGGACGATTACCCCATGCTCCAGTGACTCCTCCCGGCCGTTGAGCGAGATCAGTGTCCGGTAGCTTCCCCCATTTCCCTCGAGATGTTTCACCTCGGCTTTTTTGAAAACCCGAATCCTCGGATGCCCCTCCACGCTCTCAATAAGCTCCCTCAGGAAAACCTGGGGGTCGGATCCCCTGAGGGTATAGTACGCCCTTCGGGCATTTCCCCCCAGCTCATCTTCCCGCTCCACCAAGTCGACATCAAAGCCCTGCTGAGCCAAACTCAGGGAAGCGGTCAAGCCCGCAATTCCCCCCCCAACGACGAGGCCCCTTCCGGAAACAGGGCTTACTTCCCTCGTTATTGGTTGGAGCCGCCTCGCCCTCTCAACGGCAACCTCCATCAAGACCTTTGCCTTATGGGTAGCCTCCGAGGGGCTTTCTCCATGGACAAATCCACACTCCTCCCAAATGTTGGCGTATTCTATCAGGTGTGGATTGAACCCGACACCCCTTGCCATCTCCTCAAAATCCCGCTCGAAGGTGCGAAGGGAAGGAGCAGCCACCACCAACCGGTTCAGCCCTTTCTCCCCTACGTGACGTTTAATCCCGTCGAACCCCTCTGACGCGGAAGCGGCCGAAACCTCCTCCACAACCACCACGTCCCTGAGCCCTTGTACATGCCTGATCAACTCCCCTGCAGCAAAGGTACCCGATAGGGGATGGCTCCCTGGAAGGAAAAAGGCCCCTATCCTCGGCGGCCCCTGGCCCAGGGCACCTTCTTGCGGATATGGTTGAGCGGGCATCCCTTCTTTTCGGGTTCTCGCCAAGAGGGCTGCAACGTGCGCTGCAGCGCTGGCTCCCTCCACCACCGTCTCTGGGATATCCCTCGGTTCCCGAAACGTCCCACCCACAAACACCCCGGGACGGGAAGTCCGTGTCGGGGTAAATTCCCCCGTGCGGCAAAAATTCGACTCGTTGAGTTCGATGCCCATCCTCCCCGCCAGATCCCGGGCTTCATCCCCCGCCGAGAACCCCACCGAGAGGACCATTAGTTCGAACTCCTCCTCCCGAAACTCCCCCTCTTCCGTGACATAGGTTACCAGGAGGTTTTTCGTTTGCTGGAGCTGTTTCACCGCGGAGACGGCACTCCGCTTGAAACCTATGCCATACTCCGTTTGAGCCCTTTCGTAGTAACGCTCGTAGTCCTTTCCCATGGGCCGAATATCCATGTAGAAGAGGTTCACCTCGGTCTCGGGGGTCCGCTCTTTGACGATCATGGCCTGTTTCATGGCGTACATGCAACAAATGGATGAGCAGTGGGATTGGCCGGAGGAGGGATCCCTCGAGCCAACGCACTGAATAAAGCCTATTTTCTTGGGCACGTGTCCATCCGAGCGCCGGACTGGCATGCCTCGAGTGGGACCGGAAAAGCTCAGCATCCTTTCAAATTGGATACTGGAGAGGACATTCTCGTACCTACCGAACCCGTATTCGCCTTTCAACTCCGCCCGAAAGGGCTCAAACCCGAGTCCCAAGACTACCGCCCCCACGGCCAAGGTATGCTGTTCGGCCCCCATCTCCAGATTAATGGCGCCGGGGGAACAAACCTCGATGCACTCCCCGCACCGTGTGCACGCGGCAGGGTCTATGACATAGCACCGCGGGATGGCTTGCGGAAACGGAAGGTAGATGGCCTTTCTTCTCTCCAGGCCTCCACCGAACTCCCTGGGAACCTCAACGGGGCATACCCCGACGCAGGCCCCACAATTGGTGCACTTTTCCGGATCCACGAAAATAGGCCTCTGCGTGATTGAAACCCGAAAGGCTCCCGGTTCCCCTTCGATCCCATACACCTGGCACGACGTCATGAGCTTAATATTCTTGTGAAGCTGGCTCTCATAAATGGGACAGCGAGCCGGGGGGGTGGGACTCATGAAGCATACACCGCAGGAATTCGTGGGAAAAGTCTTATCCAGGAGGGGGAAATAACCACCTATGGCCGGCGCATTGTCCAGGAGAAAGACCTGGAAGCCCGCCTCGGCTAAGAGAAGTGAGGATTGCATCCCCGAGATTCCGGCACCGACCACCAGAACATCTCGGCTTTTTCCCCTCTTTTCCCCTTTTGCCATGGAATCGATCCCTCAACGCCCTCCGCTACAGGGCTTTCACTGGAGGTTCAACGAGCCGAGCAGGGCGGACGGATTAATCACGTGTTTTGCCCACCAGGAGGTTCCCCTCAATCCGAAGGCAACCCCCATGAGTTCGGTGAAATAGAAGACCGGCAACCCGAAGGCTTTGATGTCCTGTCTCATCTCCAGGTTTATCTGGCAGAGCCCGCATGAGCAGACGAGACACTGGGCACCAGCCTCCTTGGCCATTCCCACGATCTTGTTGACGAGCTTGACCACGGTATCCCCGTGGGTGAGGGCCAAGTCAGCCCCACAACAATCCGTCTTGTAGGACCACTCCACCGGGGTTGCACCCAAGGTTGCCATTAACCCATCCAGATATTGGGGATTTTCCGGGTCATCTAGCCCGGTCACCTTCGGATGGCGAACCAGGGCACACCCATAGTAACAGGCCACCTTCAATCCCGCGAGGGGCCTCCGGACCTCTCCCTTGATTCGGTCGAACCCGATTCCGTTGACCACCATGTCGATGAGAGCCCGGATCTTCAGGTCCTCTCGGTACGCGAACCCAACCGTGTTTTCGATCTCCCTGCGCATCTCGGGATCCGTTCTGAGCGCGTGCTCCGCCCTCTTCAGCATGTTGAAGCACCCCGCACAGGGGACGACCAGCTCCAGATCCCTCTTCTGAGCCATGGCGATATTCCGAGCGGGGAGGCAAAGGGAGAGGAATCTGTTCATACTGTGGACAGCCGCTGCCCCGCAGCAATTCCAATCCTCAATCTCCACGAGCTCAACACCCAAGTTTCCAAATACGGCCTTGGTGGAGAGGTCATACTCCACCGCCGTGGAATGGGATGTACATCCTGGATAGTAGGAATACATTTCCCCTCCCTCACGGGCCGCAATCCTCTCCGCCGAACCTCCCCGTCCGGGCTTCTTGCCGAAAACCAAACGATAGGCCGTAAACCCGATCACGTATAGGAGAAGCCCCATAATCGCGAAAACGGAGAGATAGGCCACGGTTATGAAGGTACTTGCCACGGAATTACCCTTTTTTCGTCTCCGCCTTCTCCCGGGCTTTCCTATAGATCTCGCGGATGGAGTCCATCCCCTTAATCCTCCCCGGGATTAAGGGGATCTTCCCCTTCATGAAGAGCTTCATCCCCGGTATCAGGTCCGTCCAGTAATCACCGCTCCGAAGCTTATACTCCATCAACATCGTGGCCTCATGGATCCTGCCGCCCCTCCTGATGCTCTCGATGAAGGCATTATGGAGGGCGACGATCTCCTTCTCCTTCGCTCGATATCCCCCCTCCAGGGACATCTCCCGCAAGGCATCCATGAGCACGCCGATATCGATCTCGTTGGGACATCGGGTCCCGCAGGTCTCACAGGAGACACAGAGCCAAATGGCATTGCTCTCCAAAACCTCCCGTTTTAAGCCCCATTGAATCATCCGAACAACGGTATTGGGATGAAAGTCCATGTATGGGGCCGTGGGGCACCCAGCGGTGCACTTCAGGCACTGGTAGCAGAGCCGCAGGTTTTCGCCAGACCTCTCCTGCACCTCATCGAGGAACGAGCGTCCCTCTCCTCTTTCCGACACCGTTATGGGTGAGGTTTGCTCATCCACGTTCCGAACCCCTCTTGCCTTCCCTCTCGAAAATATCGATCATCCCAAAAACCTGATCGGCCTTGCTGTTTCTCAACTCACAGGCGTTGTTGGGACACGCGGCAATACACGCGCCACAGCCTTGACACAGGGCCTCGTTAACCCTTGAAATCCTCCGGTATTCGTCCAATTCCCTGGCCTCATACGGACAGACGTGCACACAAACGCCGCACCCGCTGCAGATTTCAGGATCGACGAAGGCAACCAGGGGGTCTTGGGACAGAACGTCCTGGGAAAACAGGGCCTGGATTTTGCTCGCCGTGGCGCTGGCCTGGGCCACGGTATCCGTAATATCCTTTGGCCCCTGTCCGCACCCTGCCAGGAAGATTCCCTTGGTCGGGCTCTCCACGGGATAGAGCTTGATGTGGGCCTCGGTCAGAAACCCGTGTTTATCCGTGGTTGCCCTCAGTTTGGCAGCGAGGTCATGGATCCCCTGACTCGGCACAGCCGCTGTGGCCAAGATTACCATATCCGCGCCGATCTCCACTTTCCTGTTGGTCAAGGTATCCTCTCCCCAAACCACAACCTTATCCCCCTCTCGAAAGACCCTGGCCACCCGGCCCCTCAGATAGATCAGCCCCTCCTCCTCAACGGTTTGTTGGAGAAACTGTTCGTATCCCTTGCTGTCCGTCCTTATGTCCATGAAGAAAATGTACGGTTGAGCGCGCGGAACCTTTCGCTTCAAGAGCTTGGCCTGTTTCGCGGTATACATGCAACAGAAACGCGAACAGTAGGGCATGTACCGCTCCGGGTCCCGCGAGGCCACGCACTGGATGAAGACGACCTCTCGGGGAATCCTCCCATCCGATGGTCGCAGTATTTCCCCTCCCGTTGGGCCCGATGGTGAAAGCATGCGCTCGAAGGCGAGCCCGTCGATGACATCGGGGATCTTCCCGTAACCGTATTCCCCAATCATCTCAATGGGGAAGAGGTCGTAGCCGGTCGCCACAACGATGGCCCCCACGCGTTCTTCAAAGAAACGATCTTCCCTATGGAAGTCAATGGCCTTTTCCGGGCAGGCCTCTTGGCAGATTACACAGTCATCATCCAGAAAATGGAGACAACTCCTGGGATCGATTACGGGTTTGGCCGAATCTCCCGGGGGGGCCCACGTATAGATCGCCTTTCTCGTCTTCAAACCCTTTTCGAATTCCGAGGGAACCTCAACGGGACATTTCTCCAGGCAGACGCCGCAGGACGTACACGTATCCCAATCGACATATGCCGATTTGCCCCGGAGACGCACATCGAAATTTCCAATAAATCCCTTAACCTCCTCTACCTCGCAATACGGCATCACCCTGATCTTAGGGTGACCCCCTACCTCGGCCTTTTGGGGGCCGAGGATACACCTCGAATCATCGAGATAGGGAAAGGTCTGGGAGAGCTGGAGCAATTTTCCCCCTACGGACGGTCGTCGCTCAACCAGGATGACCTCATACCCCGCGTCGGCTAAATCGATGGAAGCCGTTATCCCAGCGATTCCAGCACCGATCACCAGGACCCGTTTGGTAAGCGGCATGGTCAAGGTCTCGAGAGTCTCGTTCTTCCCCAGCTTTTCCAGGACCGAACGAATAATTTCAGCAGCCTTCTGGGTTGCCCCCTCCTTATCCCCTTGATGGACCCAACTACACTGTTCTCGGATGTTGGCGATTTCACACACATAGGGGTTCAGGCCCTCCGCTTTTACCGTCTTGCGAAATGTGACCTCGTGCATGCTGGGTGAACAACACGCGACAACCACACCGTCCAACCCTTCTTCCCGGATGGCATTTCGGATGAGCAGCTGCCCCGGATCCGAACACATGTAGATATAGTCCTCACTGTGAACGACGTCTCC
>Ga0209636_10003784_pt1 | contig 15415 bp, 6 predicted proteins | sample DeeMarSWOR152_54_FD_187464 | JGI IMG/M metagenome (GOLD analysis project Ga0209636, IMG submission 187464) | Marine sediment microbial communities from White Oak River estuary, North Carolina - WOR-1-52-54 (SPAdes) (version 2) | ecosystem: Environmental > Aquatic > Marine > Intertidal zone >...
TATCAGATCTATTCCCTTCAGATTGCTACTAATTTTATATAAAAAGTTTGAAAACTGAATGAAAATACGTTCGGAACCCTGAACTTCAATTTTTAAGCGATAAGTGCGATCTGTAATGAGATTAGGTGGTATGAAAAACTGTTGGCTGACCAATTGCTTTATTACTTCATCCTTATGAATCGGATCTGTTCTCATGATCAACCACCTAGGAAAGTTGTGTTGTCATGTAATATTTGATTATAATATTGAAAACCTAACTAGAAAATTTATTCGAGTTGATGTGAAAACCAATATTGATTAAAAATTAAAAAGACAACTCACCAGATTCTTAAAATTATTATTTATCAATTTTTTGGGAGCTTTTTTCGTATTCGATTATGAATTGATCGTGAAATAAAATCGTATAAACAACTAATTGAATTGTCAGATAAATTAAAATACTTGGTATAAAAGAGATCTATATCTGTCCGAATCTGTGAGAATTGTAACATTGAAACGCGATCCTTTTCCTGCATTAATCGCTTCATTAAGTTTACAATTTGATTCTTTTCTGTCATTGCTTCAATTGGGATTTTTAGAGATTTTAACCAGTATACATTTGTGTCAAGCACACCATAGCCCATGTTAGTATTTCCTTTAGCTTCCATCTGAGCCCAAACTAAACTACTATTAAGGTAGGTGAAGATTAAAGGGAGGTATTCATTTTGTTTTAAGATTATTGCATAGAAACGCTGATCTGGCATAGCTTGTGCTTGATTGTAGAAGCATCCTGGTTTATTATGATAGCTCTTAGTCCACAATAGGGAAGAAGTGGGATATTTGCCAAGAGAATACCAAAACTCCCTCTGTTTGACACTCCGAATTGAAGAGAACCCCTGAGTGTTTATCCCACTTTCTTTACCTTGTTTTATAGTTACAGGAGTAGTTTCTGCCCATTTGATATATTTCCACGCTTCAGAGCCTTGTAATTGAGCTGGTGAATCAAGGCAATAAAAAAGCCATAAGCTTGAAATATTTGAAGAATGAATAACAAAGCCTTTGATATGAGCAGGACTCTTTATTAAGGGAACTAAATATTTCTGTTCGATCAACCCCTTATATCCAACTCGATTTTCGATGTAAACTTTTCCATCAAGTCTTTGTTTCTCAGTAACACGTTGAAGATGGAAGAAATCATTAGCCCCTGTCTTTATTCCAAATCTAACCTCCGTCAAAGAAGAGAGAGGTATGCCTTTTTTCCCAATTCTCCTTAATAATTTCCGTTCTGAACCTGATGTCCGGAGAAACATTCCAGCCCATTTATGTGTTTGGTTTAATAGTTCTAGCGTTATAGTCTCTGTTCGATAATACTGATCTTCATACATTTTCCGCTTAATGATACCTTTTTCTAACGAGGAGAAAGGAATCTCGGAAAAGTCTACTTGAGCTTCTGTGAAGGTGCCACCTAAAAATTTGGCTTTCTCGATTGGGGATTTTTCAGCAATAAGGATAATAGAGTTAATCCCAAGCTGATTCCATAATCGCTTCCCACTTCTATAGATGATTTCGAAGTTGCCAATCTTTTTATCAGGATCTAATAAAAATTTCTGGAGAGTTTGACCATACTTCACCTCAAGCCAAGCATTACTGGTTAAAAACGCTAATATCCCTCCATTTTCAAGTAGAAACAAACTCATTAAGGTAAAATAGATGTAAAAATCGCTTTTCCGATCAAAAAACGTATCACCATAAGGTAATTCATCGATTCGAGTTTGTAACGCTCTCTTATACTCGAGGGGATGATCAACACCAATATCTTCATGTCTTACCCACGGAGGGTTTCCTATAATCAGATCAAACTTCTGATTATAGATCTTTTCATGAAAAAAAAAGTCTCCTTCGATTACACTGTCAAATTCTAGTGAAATTGGAGGTATTGTTTTTTCTGCTTTATTTAACATTGAAGTATTTGATATTATATGCATTTTGAATAAAATCAACCGGAGTTGGGTTACTAGAACAGCCATCCTATCAGAATCGATACCAAAGATCTTCACCTTGGGAAAATCAATATTTTCAAAAGTCAATCCTGAAGCCACTAGATTATACAGTAACCGAACTACGCTTACAAGAAATGTACCTGAACCACATGCAGGATCTAAAATTCTTAAAAAGGGAGGAAATGTTGTCAATTGATTTAATAATCTTGTGTATGGTTCCATTTGAAATCCCCAGTCCATGAATACCAAATTATAAAGATCATAAGTGTTTATACCAGTTAATTTATTTGATAACATACGATATACAGCTAGATGAGCAATAAAATCAGTATTGGAGGAGGAAGTGTAATATTTTCCCTTTTTCTTTTTTTTGGACTTGGGTATCAATAATTCCTCTACCATTTTCGAAAAAACTAGTGGTGTAATGGAAACTTCTTGAATGAAATTTGAAGGCTCATTAAGGGAAAAGGAATATCTTTCTAAAAGCTCTTTTACTAAAATTCTATTTATAGGAAGATGTTCCAAACCCATATTGTGAAATATTGTACCGATCTTCATTAAATCATTGGTATTCATATTGTGATCTGTGATATACTCCTCAAGCTTGGTTATATAAGCGCTTAAGGTTAGCTCCTTAGAATTTGACGATTTATTTCTTAACCAATCAAAAAAATTATTAGAGTCTGTTAATCCAGATAAGATTAGGAGGAGAGTAAGATAACCAATGAAGGATTCATTTCGTTCAGTATTGGATACTTGAACATGACTCAACTCTTGACTCAAAAAGTCAGCCTCTAATGCAGGAATATCTGTTAGGCGTTGAAACAATTCCAATGGACTTGCTTCATGTTCTGATTCAATCAATTCTAAAAAGTAACCAGGTATCTTTCCTCGAGGGAAGCGAATAATTTTTACTGTTTCAATTAGTTCATTGTATTTAGGAGAAAAGAAAAAAAGGCAATAACCTGTCTTAGAAGTATTCAAGACTAATATGTGAGTATTTCTAGTTTTTGATGATCCTAATAGTTCTAGGACTCTAATACATTCTCTCAAAATAGATTTATAATTCAGATCGCTACTATTGATAAAAATGACTAAGTTATCTACCTTACCTAGTAGAATTAAATCATCAATAGTCTTGTCTGAAGATCCAGTAAATAGTTCTAATTTAGGATTGCTGAAAAAAAGAGTAAAAAAGTGAAGCCAAGTTTCGGACTGTACACTTGAATTTTCACAAAAGCTTTTCCACAGATCTTGGGAGAAAGCTTCTAACTTGTGCAAATCTGGTCATCTTTTGCGTAAATTCACGATAATTAAGGTGACTCCAATGATAAAGAATGTACCAACAATGAGGATCTTGAGGATGTCCCACCACATAATATCAGTAAATATATTGTCAAAGAAGTTACCAATAGCATTACCAAAGGTATCACCCCAATTACCAAAAAATTCACCAATGTCGGAACCCAAATTTCCCATGGTTTCACCAAAGCCACCAGCAAGGTTACCAATCGTTGTACCGAAGTCACTAAAAAGCCCAGGCCAAAATATTGCGACAGCTATAATCAAACTAACAAATATAAAGACTACTCCAGCTACAATCTCAGGTGCAGTTTCATGTTCTTCACCAAAACACAACAAATCTTGGTCTGTTGCGCGTCTCTTAATAGGAACAAACTCAACTTGATCTTTTGTAGTAGGAATGGCTATTTGAGAACCACATTGACGGCAGAATTTTGCATCTGGTTCATTTTCATATCCACATTTCATACATTCCATTTCATTAACCTCCTTAGTGTCCTTTTCTGATGGCTTGAATTATCATAATCAATCCAATGATAAAGAAACCAAATACAAGTAAATATTCGATCCGAAAAATAGCAATATCACCTATTACGAGCAATTCATCGAGATCAAAAAGTATTACAGCTAAAAAAAGCCCAATGCAAATGAAAATTATTCCACCAATCCAGGGATTTTCTTCACGTTTTTCGCCAAAACAAAGAAAATCTTCCTCTCTTTTTCGAGCATAATATGGGGTCCTAGATGGAGGAGGAACATCAACAGGTGCTTTTTGAGGTAGTAACTGTTGTCCACATTTAGGACAAAACGCTGCATCATCTTCTACTCGATTACCACAATTATCACAATACATATGTCTTTTACTCCAAATTTCTTTTGAAAATCAAGGTGATTTTTAATAGTCTCTGCTTGGGATTATATTCTTTCCCCCTTTATTAAAAGGTTTAATACGCGGAAGATAGAATAGTTTCACAGGTCTTTCTAGGAGATGTGTTGGTATTTAATGCCTTTGCCTTACAAAATAAGTGAAAAAAGTGGATCAAATGACCTAACAGAATATTTGACGGTAGTCCATCAAGCGCAACAAGTTTTTGATTCAGCAGTTGTCCCTTTATTAGATGGTTTTTTGCAAGGTTTTGAATCATATATGAATGCTGTTTCAAATCGGCAATTGGATATCAATTATCATAATCCTATAATTCATACTCAAAAAAATGAGTATGCGCTTTACATGCTTCTCATTGAATATTCTAACCAGATAATGAAATCAGCATTTGAAGCAACTTCTACAAAGGTAGTTGTTTTGCCAAGATGTTTGACTGGTCCAAATTTTGACTTACTTAAAGTGAAACGCACAAAAATTGGTTGGCATCGCATCATCGGATGCAATACCTCCAACAATTCTGGATGGAAACTTTCTGAACTAGGAAGACAATATAATTTTGAGGTTTTTATCACCATGGGTAATCGCTTTAAAGAACCCAATTTTTTACGAGTTTTTCGAAACCTACATAAGAAGTTTGGTAATTTTGGGCTTATTGCAGTAGCATGTCTACCTGAGCTTGCAATGGGTCGGACATACATCATGGAGATGGGGATCCCAACCCAAGCAGTTCCCTTATTCTTTTCTGGCTGCGCTAAATGGCATGGTTCTACCCAAGCAGTCCCAACAAGATTCCCCTTAAACTATGTTCTTCAATTATTACAACTTGATATTAAAAAATAGAATACACTCATATTGGAAGCTTGGAATGATTTATTTGAAATGGTTTACTTTATCAATATACATAGCTCTACTACTCTATGACAATAACTATAAAGTATTGGAGTAAATTCAAAAATGAATAGAATAAAACTAAATAAAATAACAATTTCAGCACTTTGTCTTCTCCTCCTTTCATTGTTCTTAATATCAACTACACTGCAGATAACACAAAGTACTACTTCAGTATCTATTAAAAAAACACTCATCACTCCTAATCTCTCTGTTGACTTATATTCTGATATTTATGAATCAGCTTGGGTTTGGGTTGGTCACGAAGGGTGGATGAACGCCCGAGCAGAGATTCATTCTAAAGATCTAGGATTTGGGGAACAAAACCTGAATCTTTTCATAGCAGGCTATAAAGATGTTTATGATATATTTGATCATGCTAACTGGTGGTTCTGGCCAACAGATAATCCAGGAGATCAGAATACTGGAATAGAAATCCACTTTAGAACCAATAATGCGGAGCTCGCTAGAGAATACGCTGATTTAATCGTTGAATACATGAGTAAAGGTTTAAGGATCAGCTATGAGTACGAAGGAACATGGGCATGGGAAGATTGGAGAGGAGATAAGTGGACCGACCTTACTGCAGTTCGTTATCAATCTCACATTGTATGGCCTTGGTTTACCGAATATGTCAATGATGAAGTCATTCCCCGAAATATTGGAGGATTAGCTGAAACCATTAATGTGACTGAAGCAAGCTATATTACCGCTTGGGCGTGGCCATCAGGTGGTAGTGATAACCCAGAGATTAGATTTGCCTTTGGTTTCGAGTTTCATTATGAAATTTATGACATTACAGGCAGTTACAGTGGATCTCACACACTAACTATGAATGAATTGATTCACACAGAGAAAATCCAGAAAAACAGTTACCAAGATCGTCTATGGATCAATTTTGCTCTTCCTGATGTCACACCATTCTCATCTAGCCCTTCTTCTAATACCAGCGCTTGTTATATCTATTATAACTATCATCCTCCTCCAGAACCTTGGGTTACCCATCATTATTGGGATGTTGATTTTGAAATTCTTAGTGGGATCTATACCGATTTGTCAGTTAGCTTTGACTATGACTTTATCCCTCACTACCTACAAACAAGGATGGAAGCATCACTAGTAGTCAATCACTATGGCTATTTGTATAAAGACATCTATCTACGAGGAGATTACTCAAGAATTATTGACTTTGAGTCTCCAACAGTAACATCCAATTGGGATTCCAATATCATAATTGTAGAAATGACATTCCAACCGAACAGAGAAGATTTATGGAACAGTTTTGAGCTGGCTATCGTTTATAATGATTACGATGATCATTACAGTGCTGCAAACGACCTAGCCACGGATATTGAAATTTTCTTGGGTATCGATTTCGTAGATAACCATACTGACCACAATAGTTGGGACTGGAATCGCCTCCATTATGAAGGAAACACCTATCGGTTCCATTGCAATGATTTCACTTCCACAATGAGTCAGGCCCTTCTAAGCAATAGTGATATAATACCAAGTAGTCCAGTCTTTGAGAACCAGGATATGACAACAGTGGAATATAAACAATTTTCTTATTTCCATCCTGAAGTAGATCAATGGATAGATGAGATAAACTTTTGGTGGAATCCACTCGCTGAGGAGGTTATTAACCCAATAAAGACTTATTCAGGGCCCTATGTAAATGAAGATATCAACTTACTAACGGAATGGAGTTGGTCATCACTCCCCTATTGCAGTAATTATTCTGTTTCTCAGTTCCCAATTGTTGTCCCTTATGATGACTATACTATCTATCCTCGTGAAAATAATGGCTGGGGTTGGCATATCAATACCTGGGAAGACCCTTGGTGGGATATAAGATATATAAATCACAATTTGGAAATATACACTGATGCAGCATCCCTCGAGTTCGTTAATGAAAATGGAGAAGCCAATGGATCGGTATTTAATGATTTCGGGTTATTATTCGACTATACATACCTTGGAAACGAAGTAGACACCCAAGCACCAGGCGGAGAGTTTTATTACCAGAATTTCACTTCAGGAGAAGAATACTGGGGAGACAACAATATCCGAGAACAGGATATCAGTTTCACAGGGCTGGACAATCACTTACATGTAAGAATATGGGACGATAATTCACATGGTGTCCATAAGTTCTGGTGGCCATTCTATTATTGGAATGGAACGCATTGGGAACAACGTTTTGGCTCCTCAGGAATTGGAGAAACAACAGTAAAGGCATATTTTGCTGACTTACCAGCTCGAGTAGCACAGTTTGAACGAGAAATCAATGTTACAGTCTGTTGGGAATATTACCCAACTATAGACTATAACATCACATGGAATACAACGGATGGTTTCGCAGATGGAGAATGGACACTTGTAGCATACAGTGAAGATAATGATGGTAATTGGGTAAACTTTGCTATCCATAATTTACTAGTGAACAACTATGATGAAGCTGCCACGGATGCTCCTATCATTGATCTACTGAGCGCAGAGAATGAATCTGTTTATGGAACCCATACTATTCAGGTAGAAGTAACCGATGATGTGGGAATCTTTGCAGTGGTTCTGACTAGGGATTTCACAGCTTTTCTATTAAATGACACAGATGGTGATGATATCTACGAGTTTGAATGGAATACATTAGGTGAAACTGAGAATAGTGTTCATCCCTTCACAATAACTGTTTGGGATATGGATGGTCACAAAGTAATTTATGGTTTCTATCTTCAGGTAGATAACATTAGACCTGGATACCCTCCGACTGTAAATATTATTTTCCCAGATACAGAAGGTAAAACATTAGAAGGTTTCCAAACATTCCAAGTCCAAGTAAATGATGATCTAGGGATTCAATCCGTCAAAATGCAGATTGATCAAGGCCCAATGTATTTTATGACCTATAATCCAGAAAATGGTTATTACGAGAGAATGCATGATCTAAAAAATGAGGTTAATGGGTATAGAATTCTCAACATAACTGTTATTGACATTGATGAGAATCAACACACTATTCAAGAAAAGATTGGGTTTATCGTTGTTGGCGGCCAGGAAGGACCAACAGTAAGTAATCCCCCAGAATGGAACCACTATCGTTCTGATCTCCCAGAGAACCTCAGTGATTATGTTGATGCAGGTAATTTAAACGAATATGATCCTGTTACAGGCGATATCAACTTCAAGATCGCAGCTAAAGATGATCTCCAAATAACTTCAGTTGGTTTTACTGTTTATATCATTGAGGACTTTGATCCAAGTACTGGAGAACCCGATTTAGGGAGTATAATAGAAGATACGACAATGGGTTATACCGGAATAGATTCAGGGTGGCTAATCTTTGAACACACATGGGATAGCACTGATACTGCTGATGATTATTATCTCTGTGAAATCGATGTGCAAGATAATGATACAGTTGCAAATCATCTGTATATCCGTATTGCATTGCAAGTAGATAATGTAGAAGATACGGGTGATGCTCCAGCTATCGGTGGCATTCCTGGGTTCGAATTTAAAATTCTTATTTTCAGTCTGTCTAGTATGTACTTGGTTGCTGCTCTTATCAAACGTAAAAAAGATAAAAGAAGATAGCAAGGGATTCCTCCCCCTCTTTTTTTTTAGAATATAACCTTTAGCATTATCTTAATTTTCTTCTTTCGGAATATTGTGTCAGCAGATCATGAATCCAGAAATGATACTCACGGATTACTCCAAAGAAGAGATCTATTTGGTGAAACAGTCCTGCATTAGAATTGCTAAAGACTTCATTTCGCCAGAAAACTCCAGCATGTGAAGAAACCCGAGGTCTAGGCTCACGCTATTTGTCTCAAAGGTCTGTACAAGCCGTCCCAACAAGGTTCTCACTTAATTATATCCTTCAATTGATAAAATTTGATAATAAAAAATAGATGAGATTCATTCTGTCTTAAATTAAACCAGGATTTTAGGGAGTAAAATGAATCTACTCGCTCCAACTACCTTTTCATCTCCCACTATATTTTTGGCCTAAATTCTCTATGATAATGTTATTAAGTTTTAAATCATAATAAGCCAGATTAAGATTAGAAAATACCCTCTCGTTGTTATTCGATTATTCCTTGAAATTCTTTATTTAATCGGAAATATCATCCGAATGAAGGTTTAAATTTCCCTAGCGCTGTTAATCAACAATTAATTGGCGTTTATTCGTGGTAGAGGAGAAAATTTGAAGATTGTTTTTAAGGATTGAATGAAAAATGAGAGTGAAATTCGATAAAAATCAGATTCAAATTCTATTTTTTGTTATTGGTATTCTATTAGTTTTCTTTTTACCAAATTGTTTTAGATACAACATAAACGAGAAAGGAATCCAAAATTTTTCCAGTCCAACTTATAGAGTTCAAGACATCCCTGTTGGATGGATTTATGAAAGTATTTTGACTATTAATCCTGTTACTCCAGTAGCTGATTATCAAGTGAAGGTTGTCCTCAATCCGTATAATTTCAATTTTGCCAAAGCAAATGCTGATGGAAGTGATCTTCGCTTTTATGATTCATTAGATCATAAATTAAGTTATTGGGTAGAAGTCTGGAATACTGGTGGAGATTCAATCCTGTGGGTAAAAGTACCTGCTGCTGGGACATCAACCCTCCATTTGTACTATGGTAATCCTGCAGCTGTCTCTGAAAGTAATGGAGATACTACATTCCTATTCTTTGATGATTTCTCTGGAAATAGTATCAATACGAGTAAATGGATTAGTGAAGGAGATGCATATTCCACTGTATCTGTTACTGGGGGTATTGTAACATTAACATCCACTTCTGCCACCCAATATCACAGTCATGGTGTTTCTATTGGCTTTTCTGACATCGTCATTAATCATGGTGTGGGTTACGGAACAACATCAACTAAATCAGTTTTATTCAATAATGATCAATGTAGTACCTACAATCAAACTATTGGTACGCTTTATGGTTACGACACAAGGACGTTTAATGCTGTTCCTTATGAAAGTTGGTTCCTTGGAGAAATCCGGTGGTTTGATAGTCACTTGGTTGAATTTCACAATGGGACTACTTCCATGATAAAGAGCCAAAATATACCCAGCGGTCCTCTTACTGTGCAATTAACAGCTAGAATGGTCGATTACCCAGCTGGCGATCATTATGGGGCAATGGCTACTTCAGTAATACCGTGGGGACAAGGTGATAGGGCTTTTAGATTTTTCAGTTGGAATCGTTATCCAGCTGATGATTATAATCAATTACAATGTGATTGGCTTCTTGTTCGTACTTATAGTCCTCTTGAACCAGTTGTAACCGTTGATAATATTTTTAAAAGCATTGTAAACCTAGATCCAGCTACTCCAGAGGTAGATTACCAAGTTAAGGTTCAGCTGAATCCTAGCACCTTTGATTATACAAAGACTAATCCAGGTGGGCGTGATATTCGCTTTGTTGATGATAATTATAATTCCATGAGCTATTGGATTCAATCTTGGAATTCTACAGGAACTTCTACTATTTGGGTAAAGGTTCCAACTGCTGGAACAACCAGCTTCAATATGTATTATGGTGATTCAACCGCGCTTTCAGAGAGCAATGGCGAGGCAACTTTCCAATTTTTTGATGATTTCTTGGGGACTAGTATTAATGCAACTAAATGGTGGAATCGTACTGATACGTATAGTACATTAACAGTAGCAGGTAGTACTGTTACCGTGTATACTGATACTCCTAATACTTTCAATGCTGGTTCCTCTTTAGGATTCAGTGATTTTGAGGTTGTTTGGCCACGCCAAGCTTTCGGTGAGAGTGCACCGAATGGTTTATCATTAGGGAGAATGAGCCGTGGTGATAAAGTTTACACCAAAAGTTCATCACTTGGTATTCTAGAGGACTTAGTCGTCCCTCAACGAACGTGGTTTAATGGTGAGATTCGTTGGCTCTCTGATTCGCTAGTTCAATATGACAATGAATCCGCGATTCTTACACATACTAATAGTACAGCAATACCAGATGGGTCATATGAAGTGAGAATTTTGACACACGCAGGTTACTCTGGTCCTGGTTCAGGCTGGGGAGCAGAAATGCGGTCAATTGGAACATTTGGACAGATAGGAAGAGCATTACACTCCCGATCTTATCATGATTATCAATATGATGGTACAGATAAAACTTCTATTGAAGTTGATTGGGTTTTTGTCCGTAAATGCAATACCACGGAGCCAAAAGCATTCATTGATCCCATCCCCACAATATTGTCTCCTGAAAGTATTACATATTTTGCGCCCATGGACGGCTATTATGCGGGTCCTTATGGTTTTGAAGATACTAAATTAGGTGAAATACCAACAGGTTGGGCATACACTTATCCTGATGGTAGTGGGTTTATTAGAGTAGAAGCAGAACTTGATGGTCATAAAAATGTTGCTCAGATGCGAAAAGCTGGTGGTGGTACACGAGCAGCTCTTCATAAGTATTTCACTTCCAATGTCACAGCAGGGATAGTTGAATTCTGGTTCTATAAAGACACTGCTGCCGCTTTAGATGCTACAAAATTTGCCATAACAGGTGAAGGTGGTTTTATTGAATTTGGTGTTGAGAATATGGATCTTTATGCCAACCGATGGGTTGATAGAGTCATTGTAGGTGATAACGTTGTTACAACAAACACCTGGCACCATGTGCAAATTGATTTTGACATTTACCAAGGAGGTTATCAAATTGTGTTTGATGGTGTCCTTTACGGTAGTGGTTACGCCTATACATTCCAGAACACCCCCACGCATTTCTACTTTTTCTCAACAGGAACCCATTGGTCAGGTTGTCATCCCAATTATGGGACCTGGTTTGATGCATTTGGTTTCTCCTTTGAGTCTGGATATGAGGTAGGAGAAAATCTTAATGAAGGTTTACTGCTTAATTATTCTTTCCCCACTCCAGTCAGCTGGGAAGGATATTCCGTTAATAATGGTCCTATTATTACAGCTCCTGGAAATACTGTTATTCCTATGACTGACAATGGTATTCATGATATCCAAGTTTTCTGTGCTGACATCAAAGGTATTTGGTATTCCTCTAGTATTGTTCCGTTCCAATCTGTTATATCAGTTCCAACCATAACTGGTCCTGGTGATTTTGCTATTAACTTTGGTGAACCTGGATATTCTATCTTGTGGTCCGTTTCAGACCCCAATCCAGCCAATTACACTGTTTATCGGAATAATACTGTTTTTAAAACTGGTAATTGGACAGATTCTGTTATCCTCCCACTCGATGGACTTGAAGAGGGTATTTATAATTTTACTTTGGTTTGTAGTAATGTAGGGGGTGCAACTGCTTCTGATGAAGTATGGGTTACTGTTCTACCAGGTGCTCCTGACATTACGCCTCCGATTATTTCCTCTCCTGAAAATAAAACATTTGAAGAAGGGAGAATCGGTTATTCGATCACATGGGAAGCATCTGATGATCGAGCCCCCTGGTGGGCGACTGTTACCCGAGATGGTACATTGATTTATAGTCAAATGTGGATAGGAAATGATATCCAAATATCTTTAGGCGGACTTTCTGAGGGAACATACCTATTTAACTGCACACTTGAAGATGAAGCGGGTAATAAAGCATTTGATATTGTCTTTGTAACTGTTTTACCTTTTGTTCCTGATATCGATGCTCCAAATGTCATTTCTCCTGGATCACTTATCTATGAAGTTGGATCAGAAGGTAATGCATTGAATTGGTCTTGTTCTGATGCCCATCCCTATGCTTATCAAATCTCGAAGGATGGCGATATCCAAAAGTATGCTCCTTGGCATGGAGAAAACATATCCTTTAACGTCGATGGATTACCAATTGGTACATATCTATATAATCTAACTCTATGGGATCTCTCGGGTACTTTCGTTTTTGATACCGTCCTAGTTATTGTCATACCACCAGTGCCCGATACAACTCCCCCAACGATCAATCATCCCGCAGATCTAGTTTTTACTGAAAATATGCGTGGTACAATCACATGGGAAGTTTTTGATGAACATCCTACTGTGTGTGTTATTTATAGAAATGGTACAGTTGTCTATTCACAAGGTTATTGGTCATCTGGTCTAATTCAGTATTCCTTCGCCTCTCTCCCTCTCGGTACTTGGGAATTCACACTTATAGTTTGGGATGAAGCAGGTAACAGTGTTTCAAGTAATGCTATTGTTAAAATCCTACCTGGAAGTATTTATGACCTCACACCACCTGAAATCTCGCATCATGATGATCTTGATATTGTTTATGGTAGTACGGGAAACACTCTTGTTTTCTATTTATTTGATAAGCATCCCGAAGGTTATCAAATATTTATTGGGCCTGTACTTCTCTCTGAACATCTTTGGTCTACCCCCAATATTGGTGTCAATGTTTCAGTTGATGGATTAGCAATTGGCTCATATACAATCAAATTTTTTGCTTGGGACATCTATGATAACAATGCAACTATGCTAGTCGGTGTAACAGTTAGTGGAGACCTTACTCCTCCAGAAATAACTCCTTTAGCAGATCTTAATGTACAAGAAGGGGCTGTTGAAGTGACATGGGTTGCGTCAGACGCTGCACCAGCTAGCTATCAGATAGTTAACCTTATGGATGGTAGCATCCTTGACGCTGGATCTTGGGATGGTGATGATATCGTCTACGAATGGGATTCATTAGAAGTAGGTGAATACTACCTTCGCTGTATAGTCTATGATGTTTCTGGGAATTTTGCAATGGATGATGTCAAAATCACCGTGGTAAAAGCTGAAAGTGCACCTGGATTTGATTATATAACACTAGGAATGACCGCACTTGTGCTAATTGTGTTTAGAGCATTTTTTGCATTTAAAAGGAGGTTTAAGAGATGAGTATTACACTAAAAGAATATAGAATCAAAATAATTTCAATAATTTTGATCTTACTTATTGGCTATTCTAGTGTTACCATAATAAATGCTGATTCCCAATCACGATTACTCCAAACCCGTAATCAAGAATTCACTAAAGAATCAGAAGAAATGATGCATCATATGCAAGAAAGTATCAAAAATGATCTAAACCAACAGATTCTTCCGTCAGAAGTGTCAATGCCACTATCACCCGAAGAATTTTCTGGTATAGCAAGGACACTAGAAAAAAATCTCTATGAAAGCTGGATAGCTTCACCAGAGTATTCATCATTCTCTCAAGAAATAATTGAAGGCTGGGAAGTAACAAAGGAACAAACTCCTGATAAAGCTAAATTAGTACTAAAAACAAATTACCATAATGGCGATTATATAGAAAAAACTGTTTTTTCTCAACGACCTGTTATGACAGTTTTAGGCTTTAATGATTCGTTATTCGAAAATATTTCTGTTCCAGTGTTACCCAAGACTGAAATGCCAGAAGATTTTGTCCCTGAATACACAACAACTACATACAGAGTTAATTTTGGAATTGATCTTCCTGGTGTCAATATTGACAAAAGTATTAAGCATACGCAAAAGATTTTTGGTGTAAAAGTATGGAAAGTTGAGGCTTGGTTTAAATTTAATTTCAAAGTTACGCTTAAATTTCCTGTAGACTTGGTAATTAAACATCCTAAGAGGATTTTCGAAGGACATGAATATGAATTTTCGTGTAAAGTAAATCCGGTAAATATAGAAGATTTTAATGAGTATGAATTAACTTGTCAAGCAGATTATGGGTATAAAAGACATCGTTGGAGATATTCCAGTAGATGCACTAAACGTTGTTTTGGTTTGTTTGGGATAAGCTATTGTTGTGAACGTAAGGGCTGGTATTGGGATTGTACAGATAATTATCGCAGGACTCCAGGTTTTTCAAAGACAAAATCATTTACAACTCCTCTTGGAGGCGACAAGATATCTTTTGATACACCAAAAGTGACACTTGCTAAGCTAGGCGGCCTTTTCGGAGACCTTATCACATTTTCTGTAAGCCTCGGAGAAACTGTACTAACAGGTGAATCCGTATCAGGATTGATGATAATATCACCTGATCTCTGGAAATCTCGTTTAATTAGTTGGAATGCAGCAGGGCAGACTAAATCAACCTCTTTTACGATTTTGAGTCATTTAATAACACCAAGTATCGATTTTGCAATAACTGGACTTACTTACTGGTTGAGTAAAATAACTTTTTATCCATATTTAGAACTCAAGTTTGGTGGGCTTCTTTTCTTCCTAGGAACTAAAAAATGGGATCTACCTGAAATTCCCATTGAGTGCCCATTCCCGATCGTTACAATGAAATGGTATAGTAGTAGTATCAGTGTCACAGAAGATTATTCAGCCATATATGACTTCGACATGTCAATTACAAAAGTTCAAGACCTTACCCCTTCA
>Ga0209636_10003785_pt1 | contig 15414 bp, 13 predicted proteins | sample DeeMarSWOR152_54_FD_187464 | JGI IMG/M metagenome (GOLD analysis project Ga0209636, IMG submission 187464) | Marine sediment microbial communities from White Oak River estuary, North Carolina - WOR-1-52-54 (SPAdes) (version 2) | ecosystem: Environmental > Aquatic > Marine > Intertidal zone >...
ATGAGGATCTTTATCTGATCGGCATAGGTGGCCCCCAAGGAATAGTAGTAGGGGTATTTTGATGGGCCTCCCTCCGGGCCGAAGATCTCTGTGGAGTAAGAGCCATCGAGCCACGGGATCTCGTCCTCCTTGTTGACCTTGTCGATCAAGGGCTTCAGGCCCCCGGTGATGTACCCTGTAGCCATCAGTAATTCGTCCTTGCTGTGCTCTGCACTGTACCTGTTATACGTGGCCACCTCCACCGTAGGGTTATAGCGAAAATCTTCTAAGTACCACTTGATCTTCTTACCATTCACCCCGCCTCCCTCGCTATTGACCCAGTTCATGCCATCGATGTATCCCCATCCAAATTCAGGAAGGGTTCCCACCGGTCCACTCATGGGAAACTGGGAAAGGACCTTGATCTCCTTGGCTGAAGCGGGACTATTGCCGAAAAAGGCCAGAGCCAGGATCAATGATAAAATGAAAATTACTCTCTGTTTCATGACTGCTCCTCCTCTTGGGTTATCGGTTACTAGGTGTCTGCGGGGATTTGGGCTCGCCCCGCGAGCTATTCCCGTTACAAGAGATGCTTAGATGCCTTCGCCCTTCATTTTTTTCACCTCCTTTAAGGGCATTTTGGGACCCGAAGGAGGCCCCAGCGTAAAACTCCTCCGCCGGGTCTTAGCCAGTGGTTAAGGATTTTGAAACACGGGGTTCTATCTTTGGAATACCCAAAAGTAGTCTTTCCGAAGCATAAAAGGAGGTATAGCAGGGCAACACGTGCGCGAGAGCGCGTGGCAGATGTTCGATAAACTCGCAGCGGGTACCCCCCGATCCCCATCGTTACTTTAGCCGGACTATAGAGAAATAGATTTCCTTTGTCAATCGATTATTTTGAGAAACAGAGGCCGTTGCAAAACTCCATCAGGTTAAGATGCGCTTTGCGATGACCTCCTTCATAATCTCCTGGGTTCCTCCGCCGATGGAAAGGATTCTGTTATCCCGGCAGAGTCTCTCCACCAGGTATTCGCGCATGTAGCCAAATCTACCATGAATCTGGGCTGCATCGTAGGTGACCTTGTTACTCACCATGCAGGAGAAGTTCTTGGCCATAGAGATTTCCTTGACCTGGTTCTGTCCGGCGTTCATTTTAGCTGCCACCCGATACACAAATTCGTGGCTCGCCTCCACCAGGGTGGCCATGTCAGCCAGCTTGTGGCGCGTGGCTTGGTAATCGGAATGAGGCTGACCCGATGCCCTCCTTTCCCGCACATATTTCAATGACTCTTCCAGGGCCAGTTGGGAGGTCATGTTGGCCATGACGGAAAGCTGTAACCGCTCATTTTGAAAGTTTTCCATGATGCCGTAGAATCCTTGGCCTTCCCTACCGAGAAGGTTTTCAACAGGTACCCGGCATTCATCTAAGAATATCTGGGCCGTATCCGAAGGCCACCATCCCATTTTTTCGAGCTTTTCAGATGTAGAATACCCGGAGGTGTCTGAATCTATGACCAGCAAACTGATTCCTCCAAATCCTTCCCCGCCTGTTCTGACAGCACAGGTCAACTGGTTCGCCCTGACACCGCTGGTGATGAACATCTTACTACCGTTAACCACGTAATGGTCACCCTGAAGGACCGCTGTGGTTCGGATATTGGCTACATCGGAGCCGCCGCTTGGTTCGGTAACGCCGAGGGCGGCGATTTTATTCCCCTTGAGGACAGGCGGGACAAAGCGCGATTTCTGCTCTTCTGTCCCCATAGACAAGATGGGAGGAATACTGATATCCAGGGACCCAAGTCCTGCCACCACGCCGGCGGAGCCACATCGCAACAATTCCTCGCTGCAAGCTATCTTGACAAAGAGGTCCCCTCCGGAACCGCCATAGGCTTCAGGGTAACCGATACCGAGGATACCCGCCTCTCCGGCCTTGACGTAAAGCTCCTCGGGGAACTCCCCCTTTTCCTCCCACTCATCCACAAAGGGTTTGATCTCGCGTTCAACGAATTCCCGGACGTCCTGGCGGACCTGGTTGTGCTCCTCGCCGAAGTATTCCTGAAATCCGCTCATGATAGACTACCCTACACTCCGGTTTTCCACAGTCAACCTTCACTTTCCCTCGAACTCAGGCTCCCTCTTTTCCATGAAGGCCATCATGCCCTCCCTGGCGTCCTCGGTGGAGATGACCCGACCCAGGGCCTCACACAGATAATCAACCGCCTCTTCAAACGGCATATCGCTCATGGTGTGAAATGCCTCTTTGCCGATCCGGACTCCGATCGGGCTCTTGGAGGTCAGAAGCTTCAAGGTCTTCTGAACCTCCTCGTCCAGGCGCTCAGGCTCAACGGAACTCGTTATGAGTCCTATGCGCTCCGCCTCAGGCGCAGAAATCCTGCGGCCCGTGAGAACCATGTCTGTAAACTTCTTCCTGTTCACGTTTCGACAGAGCAGGGCCCCTACCATCATAGGGAAGATCCCCACATTGATTTCAGGGGTGCAAAAAAATGCGTCGTTTCGGGCAATGGCAATATCACAGGACAGCATCAGGCCTATACCACCGGCTAGGCATGGCCCGTTGACCCGAGCAAGCAAAGGCTTCCCGAACCGGGCCATCTTCTTGAGAAGCTCGGCATAGTTCCTGGCTCCGGATCCCGCTTCCTTGGCCACGGCAGTAGCCAGATCGGCGCCGGAGCAAAAGGCCTTTTCCCCTGCCCCTGTGATGCAGACGGCACGCACCTCTTCATCCTGGTCAGCCCTGTCCAGGTAATCAAGGAAACCGGCAATCATCTCCTGGCTGATGGCGTTTCTCCTGGACTCGCGGTTGATGGTCAGGAAGGCCACACGCTCCTTCACCTCATAGAGAAGATCCTCACTCATTTTAGTGACGCTCCCATTAAACCGGCGTAAAGTATTTGAGATCCAATATGTGACCCCTTTTCTCCCTTTCCCAAACGGCCTTAACCCTCATGCCGTTCTTGACCTTCTTTCTCACCGCCTCAAGGTCACTCAGGTCAAATCCGCCGATCAAATGGAGGAAATTGACATCAGTCCCATCAAGGTTGATCAGCGCCGAGATAAACGGCGGCTCGATGGGCTGGGCATAATATCTGTAGTTTGTCAGGCACCAGGCAACCAGCGTCCCTTCCTGTGAACATTCAACCCATTCGTCTGTATCGATAAAACACCTCGGGCAGAAGCTCCGTGCCGGCACGAGGACCCTGTTGCACTGAGAACATTTGCACCCCAATATCTTTTCTTCTTTCATGCCTTCAAAAAACCTTGTCCATGTCTCACCATATGCCAACCGATAGGGAAGTCGGACCTCTGTCTCAAGTGTCTTGTACTCTTTGACCATCATTTCCTCCTCTCTCCTTTAGAGCTCTGAGCCAAGGATAAGCACACCGTTAAACTGATCAATTCCACCCATGGCATGGGCCAGAGCCATCTTGGCCCCTGGAATCTGGCGAGCCCCGGCCTTGTCCGTGACCTGCATGGCCGCTTCGGCCACCCTGATAAGCCCCGTCGCGCCTATGGGGTTTGTGCACAGGACGCCACCTGATGGGTCACAGGGTAGCTCGCCGTCTCTGCTGAATACGCCCTTGAGAACCAGGTCAGGTGCCTCGCCGAAATCACAAAAGCCAAAGCATTCATAAAAAAGCATCTCCTGATAGGTGAATGGATTATAGACCTCTGCCACATCCAGTTCTTTCCTCGGATTGGTAATGCCTGCCTGCTCGTAAGCCTCCTTTGCCGCGCCCACAGCAGACGGCCATACAGCCTTATCGCTATCCCCAAAAAACTGCTCTTCACCGCGATAACCGACACCCTTTACCCATGCCGGCTTCTTGCACAACTTCTTTGCCATCTCTTCCGAGGCAAAGATAACCGCACATGCCCCATCGGAATTGGGGCAAACATCGTAGAGCCGGATGGGGTAGGTAATGACCTTGGCATTCTTGACGTCATCCACGGTGAGTCTGACCTTTACATGTGCATATGGATTATCAAAGGCACTGTCATGATGGTTCACCGATATCACCGCAGCGGCCTCTCTTACCTTTTCCTCCGGGATATTGAACCTGACTGACCATCCTTGACTCTGCATGGAAAAGACCCCGGGGGCCCCCGAGAGAAAATACTTCTGGTAAAAGGGCTCCATCACGGTGGTCATGGTGGCCTGACTGTCCCCCTCGTTCATCTTTTCGTGACCAACTGCCAGGACCACATCTGCCATGCCTGAGGAAACCCAGTAATAGGCCGTCTGTGCTGTGGAAACTCCGGTCGATCCGCAGGTCTCTGTCTTTAATATGGGCTTGCCCACAGCCTGCATGGCCTCTGCAAAATAAAAGTGGGTCATGGCCACACCCTCCATCATGGAGGGCATGGTACCGGAGACCACGCCATCGATATCATCCGGGGTGAGCCCGGAGTCCTCAAACACCGCTACGACCGCCTCTCGAACCAGATCCGGATAGCACACATCCATCCTCTTTCCATGTTTGCTCTGTCCTACTCCTATTATCGCTACTGCTCTTCCCATAGAGAACCTCCTAACTTCCAAGGATCACAACAGCGTGACACTGACCTGCAAAACCGTGGGTCCCGTGGGCCAGTGCTGTGTTCACCTTTTTATCAACTTGCCTCTCGCCCGCCTGACCTCTGATCTGAAGGACTGCCTCCAGGACTCGTTGAAGTCCTCTTGACACATAGGGATTGTTCGCCAGGAGACCACCCGAAGGATTAACCGGCATATCACCGTCTATCTGCGTTGCCATGCTGTCAATCAATTTACCCCCTTCCCCTTCGCCGCAGAACCCCAAGTGCTCGCACCACATCAGTTCCTGGAAGGCGTATGGTTCGCTGATTTCGGCCAGATCAATCTCTCTGCGGGGCTCGCTGATACCGGCCATCTTATAGGCCATGGCCGAGGCATGCCTCAACTGCCCTCTCAACAGGTCTCTGTCTCCCACAAAAAAGGCGTCCAGGGAACAGCCATAGCCTTTAAACCAAACGGGTTTGCCGGTCAGTTCCCTGGCCTTATCTTCAGATGCAAGAAGGACTGCCACCATGCCCTCGGATTTTGGCGCACACTGCAGTTCGGTCAAGGGATCAACAAGCCTCTTGGAATCGAGGATATCATCTACCGTATATCTGCCCTTCCGATGAGCATTTGGATTCCGTAGGGCGTTGCCGAGGTTTTTCACGGCCACCTTGGCGCACTGTTCTTCACTGATTCCGTAGCGATCCATATATTGTCTCATCTGAAGAGCAGCAGCTGTGGTCTCATTGAGACCAACCGGCCTTTGATAAAAAGGGTCGGCAAAAAACTGGGTTATGGTATCATTTTCGGGATTCTCCGACCCCTTGCAAAGGGCAACGGCAAGTGCCGTTTCGTAATGCCCTGACAGAATACGCATGGCAGCATAGTACAGGGCGAAAATAGACTCTCCATCCTGGCGTGTTCCATTCTTTAGGAATGCCCCTACGGATTCCCAGTAATAGGCATTTGCGCAGGATATTCCGCCATGAAAGACATCGGAAGCCGTGCTCACAACGGTTCCCAATTCTTCTCTCTTCAACCCCGCCTTATCCAGGACCTCTTTGGTGACCCAATAGGCCTGATCATAGAAATTGTCCTTGGAGTCAGGTCCCGAAATCTGGGCTACTTCTACAATGGCAACCTTATTTAGCATAGGCTCACTTCCTTTCTTTTATGAACTCGTCACATCTGCCCTTCGGCAAAACGAAAAATCCATGGTCTCCCCTCTTGTGCAGAGCTCTCCCTATTAAACCGCCAGCGTCAGACCCTCTCTGGCCCAGAAGATATCCATCTCCTTGTGAGCGGCGTGGTACCTGGATCTGTTCCTCATCCACAGCTCATCGAGGAAGGTGTCTGAGTGTTGGGGGTCGTGGTGGAAGACGGCGAGCTGTTTGACCTGGGCCTGAGCGGCAACATCGAGCAGGAGCTCGATGGAGGTATGTCCCCAGCCGACCTTTCCACCGTATTCCTCATCGGTGTACTGGCCATCGGCGATCAGCAGGTCTGCACGGGAGATGAACTCCAGGTAGTCCTGGGCCAGGGCCTTGTGCTCCTGGCTGCTCCCGGCAGGCTGGAAGATGTGGTTGAGCTCCACATCGGTTGCATAGATGATCTTTTTGCGGTTGGCAGAAACCCGGTAGCGTACCGAGCCTCCGGGGTGGTAGACCTGCTCCTGCCAGTCAACCCTGAGCCCTCCGAGCTCGATAGGCGCTCTGGATATCTCCCGGATGGTGATATCGGCTGAAAACGATGACATGCCCACGGGAAAGTACTCAAAGTCCATGAGGCCCTCGAGGATGGAGGCCAGAAAGCGCTCTTTCCGGGGGCTTCCGTAGATGGTCAAGTTGGTGTCTTTGCGGTAGGCCGGCTGAAAGAAGGGCAGCCCCTGGATGTGGTCCCAGTGGGTGTGGCTTAAGAACAGGTGCAGGGAGCACCCTTCAGGTGTGTTCTCCTCGGTGAGCTCGAGGCCGAGGTTTCTGATACCGGTTCCGGCATCGAAGATGAGGTGGGTATCCTGATAGCGGACCCCCACACAGGGGGTGTTGCCACCATACTTCTCGGTGGTTCTGCCCGGGGTGGAGATGGAGCCGCGGGTTCCCCAGAAGGTGACGAGTGTTTTGGCTTGGCTGGCAGGGCTCATAGCTTCTGGAGGCTCTTCTGTTCGCTGAAGAGCATCTTCACACCCCCGATATCGATCTGATCGTTGTTCCGCAGGATACACCGCTCAACCTTGATGCCGTTGACGTAGGTGCCGTTGGTGCTGCCCAGATCCTCGAGGTGGTACTCTTCGTTTCTGAAGGTGACCTGTGCGTGGCTCCGGGACACGATGGAGCGGCGCAGCTGGATTGCGCAGCCGGGGCTCCTGCCGATGGTGAGCTCTCCTTGTCCCAGCTCAATGACCTTGCTCTTTCCCCCGGCGCCGATGATCTCCAGACAGGCACGCTGCTTGATGGGCAGCTCTCCCCTGAATGCCTTCCGGGATAGCTCAGCAGTAGTGGAATATCCAAACTCATTATCACGGGCCGATTCCTTATCGGCCTTGTCTCTCCATACGGTTTTCTCAGTTTCCTTGGTCATGGTGCAGCCCTTGTAGGGGGTGATAGGTACTTATAGCCTATAGAGATTGTCTTTTCAACCCAAATCTCCAGTGGCCAAAATCTTAAACGAATTCTGGAACTAATGCAGAAACAGGCACTGTTGACATAATCTCCCATACAATGTAGATTTAGCATAGTATCTGACCTGTGCAACTTTGAGCCCGCCGAAGAAGGATAGAGATTCGGAGACATCCAATTAGGGTGATTGTGATGCGGTTTATAGCCGACTTTCATATTCATTCTCACTATTCTGTTGCTACAAGCAGCAGTCTTACCCCGGAAAATCTGGAGCTCTGGGCACACCGTAAGGGAATCCAGCTCATTGGAACTGGTGATGTATTCCATCCAGCCTGGTATGAAGAGCTGAAAGAGAAGCTGATACCAGCAGAAGACGGCCTTTACAGACTCAAAGATGAATATCGCATAAAAAAAGACCCCCTCTTTCCTGACACTCCACAACCTGTCAGGTTTATTCTTTCTGGAGAGATAAGCAGCATCTATAAGAGAAAGGGCAGGGTCAGAAAGGTGCATAACCTTATTCTGTCTTCCTCACTTGATACAGTAAAAAAGATACAGAGTAAGCTAGAGACAGTGGGAAATATCAGGTCTGATGGAAGGCCTATCCTTGGCATCCCTTCAAGGGATCTATTCGAGATAGCCTTGGAGGCAGGCAGTGACACCGTTCTTATTCCTGCCCATATATGGACCCCATGGTTTTCTGTGCTCGGTGCAAAGAGCGGCTATGATACTATTGAGGAATGTTTTGATGATCTCACAGGTCAGATCTTTGCCGTTGAGACCGGGCTCTCATCCGATCCACCTATGAACTGGCTCTGTTCATTTCTGGATCGTTATACCCTTATCTCCAACTCGGACGCTCACTCGCCGGAGAGATTGGGGAGGGAGGCCAATCTGTTTGATGCGGACCTGTCTTATTCAGGTATAATTAACGCAATGAAAGGAGATAGCTCACATACATTCTTAGGCACGATAGAATTCTTTCCACAGGAGGGGAAATATCATTTGGACGGACACAGGAAGTGCGGCATTCGCTGGACACCGCAGGAAACGGCAAAACACGGCGAAATCTGTCCCGCATGCGGCAAAAGGGTAACGGTGGGGGTATTAAATAGGACTATGCAGCTTGCCGATAGGGTGGATACGGAGCTGAGACCCAATAAACACCTGTTCTATTCCCTTACGCCATTAAAGAATCTTATCGGAGAGATCAAAGGTGTTGGTGCAAACAGCAAAGAAGTAAATGAACACTACGAATACCTTCTGAGAAAGGGGGGGGCAGAATTCTCTATCCTCCTCGATCTCTCATATGATCAGATTAGGGAGATCGGGGGTGAGATACTGTTGGAGGGTATCAGAAGGCTCAGGAACAGGGAGGTTCATATCGAGGAGGGATATGATGGCAAATTTGGCGAGATAAGGGTATTCAGCCCGGGAGAGATTCACTCTCTCTCATCCCAGATATCCTTCTTTGACCAGTCATACAGGAGGCCTGACAGGAGGAGGATAGGTGCAGATGATTTGTATGCAAGAATCCATCAAAAGACAGATGCAGTAGTTCCAGAAGTAAGAGAGGGGCGATTCGATGAAACTCCGTATGGGCCCACCATGAATCCCATGCAAACGATGGCGGTAAATCACCATAAAGGCCCTTGCCTGATTCTGGCAGGGCCAGGTACTGGAAAGACACTAACTTTGACAATGAGGATCATAGGACTTGTCAAACGGTGGGGAGTCGATCCTGCCACTATTCTGGCTATTACCTTTACCAATAAGGCAGCACAGGAGATGAAGAAGAGGATAGGAACTGCCTTTGCGGATGAAAGGATAACAAAAGAGATTACCATCACCACATTTCACTCCTTTGGCCTGTCCTTACTGAGAGAACACGCCCACATGTTTGGGAGATCGTCAGAGTTCGCTGTCTTTGGCGATGATGAAAAGGCCTATATTCTCAAGTCATTTCCAGGCATAGCGAGCAGGGATATCCACAGGGTTTTTGAGGAGATACGCTTGGCAAAAAACAGGATGCAAACCCCTTCAGAGCTCGGGGATGATGAGCTGGCAAATCTATATGCTGCCTATGAAGATAGGTTAAAGATGGAGGATGCCTTTGACATCGATGATCTTGTTGTTTATCCAGTCAGGCTCCTGAGAGATAATAGTGATAGAGGGGAAGTAATAAGAGGTCGATATCCATGGATATGTATAGACGAATATCAGGATATAAACTGTACCCAGTACAATCTGATCAGGCTTCTCGCACCTGAGAAGGATTCCAATATCTTTGCGATTGGTGATCCTGATCAGGCCATCTATGGCTTCAGAGGAGCTGATATCACCTTTATCCAGCGATTTAAGGATGACTATCCAACTGGGGCAGTCTATGGGCTTGCCACATCCTACCGGTGTTCAAGGACTATCCTCGAGGCCTCTGCCCAGGTTGTCAGGTCCCCGGGAAGGTATGATGTATTGGAGGGATTGGAAGAGGGTGTGTCAATAAATATCCAGGAGTATCCCACGGCAAAAAGCGAGGCAGAGTTCGTAGCCAGGGCTGTAGAAAAACTGATGGGAGGGGTTAGGTTCTTCTCTTTTGACAGCCAGATTACCGATGGTAGTGAGGAAAGTGAGGCAGCGTCATTTTCTGATTTTGGAGTCTTGTTCAGGCTTTCAAGAATGGCCTCAGATATTATTAAGGCCATGAATGATCACGGTATTCCCTACCAACTTGTTGGGGAAGAGCCCTTCTTTAGGAGTGAGCCTGTTAGCACAATTGTAGATATCCTCCGGTTGATTTCAATGCCCTCACATAAGGTATTGATTCAAAGAATTAAGGAAAAACAGATAAGAGGATTATCTGAATCTTCCCTCTTGGAAATAAGACAGGACAATAACATACGGTCGGTAGAGCACTACATCAGTGAAACAGTGAAGACATTTCTCCCTGAAACCATGGTTTCCCATAAAGATGCTATTGAAAGGCTCCTCTCACTATCCAGGCAATATGGCCATGATCTTTCCTCTTTTCTCTCGGTAATACAATTGGGGAGCCCTGCTGATACCTACAATACATCAACAGAACAGGTTTCCCTCATGACAATCCATGCGGCAAAGGGCCTGGAGTTTTCATACGTTTTTATCATAGGGTGCGAAGATGGTGTCTTGCCTTACACCATATTTACAAAGGGTGATTCTGACATAGAAGAGGAAAGGCGGCTTCTGTATGTGGGTATGACAAGGGCCAAAAGGATGCTTTTCTTGACCCACGCAAGAAAAAGAAATCTCTTTGGCAGATATTTGAATCTGCCGATTTCCCCCTTTTTGGACAACATTAGAGAGGAGTTGGTTCAAAGGGGCAAATCAAGAGACGGAAAAAAGAAGGCAAAGGATAAGCAGCTATCCCTCTTTTCTTGAATATTTCTTCAGGTCTCTGGTAAAACGAACTGGATTTTCAGAACACCGCTTTCAAATGAAACAGGCACATGAAGAGCGATCAGAAAAATAATCATAAGATAGTCCACCTCGAAGAGATTTGGAAGGCCAGAAAGGAAGAGGGCAGGATTGTGGCTATCCTGAAAGATACCAAAAGGATAGCCACGGCTATAGAGAAAAGAACTTGTATCTTATGCGAGGCAAGGAAGATGTGTGTTAATAAAACGGGCCTCTGCGCCGCCTGTTATTTGAAACTTACTCCTGAGGAGAGGAAGGTTGCGGATGAAGAGGCAAGGCATAAGCAGATTAAATTCACAGTAACCGATGATAGGTGGAAAAAGAGGTAAGCGTTCAGTGATCAGCGGCCAGCTCAAAGGATTATTAGGGGTCAATCAAGACCCTATTTCAAGAGATTTCCGATTACGGAAAACAACAAAAGAAAGAATAATGATTGAATAATCCAGCCGATTATACAGACAACCACGGCCCTGAGGGTACTCTGGTAATCAAGGGCCTGTCTCACAGCCATGACCATTGCGATCAGCATCCAGATAGAGGCGACGATTAAGACAATCCCTGATAGACCAGGAATGATGCACAGTATCCTGATCAATCCTGGCGAACTGGAAAATCCAATAGTCCTGAGTAGCTGGCCGTGGTCGGCCCTTGTTTGTGCTTCGGGGAGAATCTTTGTGCCAATAAAATAGGTAATAGAGGCCCATATATACCACCCAATAAGCGCAAGAATAGTGCTAAATACTACTACTATTATTACCCTTGGTCCTCCTATGGTAATCGTGCCCAACCCAGCAGCAATGCTTGAAAGTATAACAACTCCCATGGCCTGCCCAAGTGCCGTTGTATCTGCCTCAACCTCTTCATAGAGGCTTACGTCCAACTTGGCGGCCCTAATGATCCTTTCGTTAAAGTTAGACATATCTTAAATCCATGGGTATTGGAAACTTGAAACTCGAAACCGGATAAGCACAACAACCACAACATTCAATACCTAATATCAAGTTTCCAGTTTCCAGTATCAAGTATCAAGGGCTAATCAAATGGTGTCAGGATCTCAAAGCCTTCATCGGTTACCAAAACTGTTTGCTCGAATTGAGCGGAGAGACTTCCATCATCCGTGACAGCCGTCCAGTTATCAGACAGAACGTGGAGATTGTGTCTTCCTAGATTTATCATTGGCTCTATCGTAAACACCATACCGGGAGCAAGGGGAATGCCCTGGCCTGCCTGCCCAAAATGGGGGACCTGGGGCGGTTCATGAAACTCGAATCCAACACCGTGGCCCACATACTCCCTGACAACGGAACAACCATGACATTCTGCATTTTTCTGAATAGTATAACCGATATCGCCAATTCTATTTCCTACTCTAACCGCGAGAATCCCAAGCCGAAGACATTCCCTGGCCACCGAGACTATCTTTTGGGCATCTTTGCCAGGAGATCCAACAAAGAATGTCTTGCTGGCATCGGCGAAATATCCATCCAGTATGGGAGTAACATCAACATTGACAATATCGCCATCCTTCAAAACAGTATCATCCGGTATTCCATGACAGATCACATTATTGACAGAGGTGCAGACACTTTTTGGAAAGCCGTGGTAGTTCAAAGGCGCGGATCGGGCATTCTTTGTTCTGGTAAGCTCTTCTACAATAGTATTGATCTCCTCTGTGGTAATTCCTGGTCTTATATGCTCCTCAACACGGTTGAGGGTATCAACTGCGAGACGGCCAGCCTTTCTTATGCAAACGATATCCTCCTTTTCCTTGAGCCTAATCTTGTAGAGAGTGGCATACTGATCCTTTATCTTCTTGAAATCACGAGAAGGGTCAATTTTCCTCAATTTCCTCTTTAATTTTTTATAGTTCATATCTTATGTTTGATATGTTAAACAGTACGGATGATTTCTTGGAATCAAAGAGATGATAGGGTAGATGGGATCGTTGGTCAAGGATTTTTGCAGGGTCTCTGCCCTTACGGGTTATAGGGTTCTGAAGTTCTTGGACCGCGTTGATTTACAGGGATAGGTGACGGCGAATTCAGGGCTGATGACCTTAGGCACTTAAGATGGACATAGAAAGACCAAAAATAAGAGATGATCTTGATTTTTTTCCGGTACAAACTGCTGGTGCAACGGTAATTATGATCCGTGACAGACTTGGTCTGCTAGGGGAAGGCAAAGGCGTTAGCGCTGAGCTCTACAAAGTCATGACCATGTTGGATGGAACACGATCGGTAAGGGATCTTCAAATGGATTTGATCCGGCAACAGGGAGGAAGGTTGATATCAATCGAGGAGGTTGAGGCCCTATTGGCAAGACTCGACTCATCCTATCTTCTGGATAGTCAAAGGTATAGAGAGGTGAGGAAGGAGATCACTGCCAGTTTCTCAGCCCAGAAGATAAGATATTGCTCTCATGCTGGCCTATCCTATCCCCAACAGGAAGAAGAGCTGAGGAAGAGATTGGAAACCATTGTGGCTACCCAACAAGTTCCATCATTTCCAGATGGTAACATTAGAGCCCTTGTTGCCCCTCACATAGATTTGGAGGCGGGAAAGAGGGTCTATTCGAATGCATATCAGGCAATAAAAGGAGTCAGTCCAGAGAGGGTAATTGTCTTAGGTGTCGGCCACTCTATGGCAGATGAGATGTTTTCATTAACAGAAAAGACATTTGAAACACCCTTGGGTAGGGTAGAAACCGATCAAAAGACTGTCAGGGAACTGATGAAAGCCGGGGATACCATAGTATCAAGAGATGATTTTGCCCACCGAGATGAACACTCTATCGAATTTCAACTTATCTTCCTGCAGCATGTCCTGAGAGAGAGTTCCTTTACTATAGTGCCTATCCTATGCGGTTCCCTTATGAGGTGTGTGCCTGAATATACCAGGGAGAAGTATCAATCCATAGGAGGTGATTTCTTGGGGATTTTGGCAGATGCGGCAGCAGGTGAGGGCACCATCTTGATAGCCGGGGTCGATCTTTCTCATGTTGGGCCCAAATTTGGTCATGATATGCCTGCTTCCTTCATCATTGGTGACTCTGAGAGGCACGATAGAGAACTTTTGCGTTTTCTTTGTGCTGGGAGTGCTGATGGTCTCTGGTCAGAGTCAGCAAGACTAAAAGATAGATACAATGTTTGCGGATTTTCCGCCCTTGCCTGTCTTTTGGAAATCCTTCCTCCGAGCCAGGGACACCTCTTGGGCTATGAGACATTTAGAGAGGATTCTACCAGATCAGCGGTCAGTTTCGCTGCAGCCATCTTCATACGTTAACCCGGCAAAATAAGGGACCTTGGAGGCGGAGAGATGAGGTTTAAGAAAGAGATTGGCGATTAAATTCCTGGTAGACAGTGTAAAATCTTTGACCGATGGTATAATAGCCTCCAATAACGAGTATCCACAAACCAACGAGGAGGTAGTGAGGAAAAAACAACATGAGAAATATGATGAGGACTCTCTCTGGTCTTTGCAAAAGGCCTATGGAGCCGAATTCCAGAAAGTTTTCTGCCTTTGCTTTGATATAGCTTATAATCAGGGAGGCTATGAGGGCCAAGAGGCCAAGGAGAAAAATATTCCTGTTTCCGGCATTGAAGGCATAAAAGATGATGGCAAATAATATAGCACTGTCAGAGAATCTGTCCATTACTGAGTCTAAGAAGGCACCGATGGGCTTGGCACTATTGTTCTTTCTGGCCAATGATCCATCAAGGGCATCAAAAAGTGAGAAAACCAAAAAAAGAGAGGAACCTATTTTCCACTTTTCATAACATATAAAAACAGACGCCAGAACTGTGCCGAGAAAGGCAATCAGGGTCAGGTGATAAGCTGAGAAGCGATGTCTGATCAGAAAGTCCACGAAAGGCATTGAGGCCTTTTCGAAGGGACCTTTAAGGAGATGTATCATTTCATTTTTCCTTTACCCAAACGTCTGCCGTCATGTATAGTATAGTAAAGTAGATATGCCTTCAGGTCAAGTCAATGTTTTGACTATTTATGAGGTGCCCAGACCAGGTTGCTTTTTCTTTTTAGAAGGCAGTATAGAGAGATTATAGTTGACAGTCCCAAGATAAACCATTAAGTAAGACCGTTTCTTATTTCTTAGGAAAGAATAAGACTCTGATCCCTTTGGTTAAATCCAGCGGACTCAAAAAAGCCCAATAAACTCAACAAACCGAGATATGATCATGGATCATGAGATGTTTTCTATTGTTCTTGATACTCTCAGGAAGATTGAGAGAGAGAAATTATCTCTTGAGACAAGGTTAGAGATGGATAAGAAGGGTGATTTTCCCGAGGAACTTATCCGCTTTATGCTTGGACCTGATATTGGCCTTCATCTGATTTTTATCCCGGCCGAATATGGTGGGCTAGGGGCGAGTGCCGTACAGATTGCAAAGATATCAGAGGACATGGCTAAGATAGATATGGGGATTGCTACTTCACTTCTGGCAATCTGTCTGGGAATGGACCCCATCAGGGTGGGAGGAACCGAGGAACAGAAGGAAAAATACATCCAGAGGATCGCAGATGAGGGTCTCATTGTGGGCTACGCAGTGACTGAAGCCGAGGCAGGGTCCAATGTACAGGCACTCAAAACAAAGGCGGAACGGGTGCTTGACGAAAGTGGGGAGGTCAAAGGATACAGGATCAATGGGCAAAAACAGTTTATCACCAACGGAGGGGTAGCGGATCTCTACACCATACTCGCTGACACTCCAGAAGGACCGTCCTTCTTTATCATAGAGAGGGGAGCAAAGGGCCTCGTTCCGGGAAAGCATGAGGATAAGCATGGTATCAGGGCCTCGGACACTGCACCCAT
>Ga0209636_10003786_pt1 | contig 15414 bp, 17 predicted proteins | sample DeeMarSWOR152_54_FD_187464 | JGI IMG/M metagenome (GOLD analysis project Ga0209636, IMG submission 187464) | Marine sediment microbial communities from White Oak River estuary, North Carolina - WOR-1-52-54 (SPAdes) (version 2) | ecosystem: Environmental > Aquatic > Marine > Intertidal zone >...
AAAAAAATTAAAAATAATATTATCTGTATTGTCACTAATAACGTTTCTACTGATATTGTTACAAATACTATATTCTAATCTGATTCCCTCCCAACTATGTTTTTTTATTTCATTTTCAATTATAGCGTTATTATTGCTTCCTAGGAGAGAAATACCACGACCACTATTGTTAGCAATATTATTTTTAAAAATAATAGTGTCATGAGACTTATAAAGATAAATCCCGTTCCATACATTATTAGTTATAATATTATCATTAATGCTTGAGTGATTTGACCACATTTCTATTGCATCCCCACTGTTTATCATCGTAAATCCACTGACTTCAACATAATCAGCTTCTATCCTCAAGACAAATACCTTATTCCAATTACCATTGATAATCGTAGTATTTCTATCTTCACCTATGAGACAAATGGATTTGTTTACAAATAGATTCTCATAATATGTTCCATTGTAGACAAAAACTGTATCATTAGAATTTGCATCATCTATTGCATCCTGTATCTTGCTATAATTACCTGGTCCTGTTCCACCGACATATAAAGTATTACCATTAGAAACAAGCATAGATGATTTCTTTACATTATAAACAGCAGATGATGAAGTAAAACTCATACAGACAAACAATAAGTTTATTCCAATAACTAGGAATCTTTTTTTCATAATTTCCTCCCTTACAATAGAATCAACTGATACCAAGTATATAAACTTGTTTTACTTCTAAAAAACTAAAATTGAAATTAAAAATACAACAATAAAAATGTTTACGTACATTTACTAAGCTATACGAAAATCAATACCAAGATATTCAGCTTTTTTACCAAGCTCTTCTTGAATTCTAATAAGTTGATTATATTTGGCATTTCTATCAGATCTAGCAGGTGCACCAGTTTTAATTTGACTTGCACTTGTTCCCACAACTAAATCCGCAATAAAACTGTCTTCTGTTTCACCACTTCTATGACTAACAACAGTAGTCCAACCGTTATCCTGTGCCATTTTAATTGCATTTAATGTTTCAGTAACAGTACCAATTTGATTTGGTTTAATTAAAACAGAATTTGCAGCACCAAGTTTTATTCCTTTTTTAATACGTTTTGTATTGGTTACAAAAAGATCATCACCAACAATCTGAACCTTGTTACCAATCTTTTTTGTCAGCTCTACCCAAGAATCCCAATCGTCTTCTGCAAGACCATCTTCTATACTAATAATAGGATATGTTTTACATAGATCAACATAAAAATCAACAAGAGCACCACCAGAAAATGATTTTTTACCAATTTTATACTTTCCTTTATTAAAAAATTCGCTTGATGCTGGATCCAAGGCAATATGGATCAAGCCTTCAAATCCAGCATTTTCAACTGCTTTAAGCATTAAATCAAATCTTTCATTTACATCAACCAGTTGTGGAGGAGCAAAACCACCTTCATCACCAATTAAAATACCACCTGCACCAAATTTTTCTTTAAGTAGTTTTGCAAGATGATGATAACTTTCAGAAACCATTCTTATTCCTTCAGAAAAACTCTTTGCACCTGTTGGCATCAACATATGTTCCTGAATTGAATTTTCTTGACCAGCATGTTTACCGCCGTTAATAACATTACACATGGGAACAGGTAATCTATGAGGAATTACTCCAAATAACTCTCCGATATAAACATATAAAGGTAGTTTTTTTGCAGCAGCACCAGCCTTTACAACTGCAATTGATACAGGAAGTATAGCATTTGCACCGAGCTTATTTTTATTTTCAGTACCATCTAACTTTATCAAAATTTTATCAGTTGTTTCTTGATGACAACAATCAAGACCTATCAGCTTTGGAGCAATTTTTTTATTAACATTTTCAACAGCCTTTAATGCCCCCATCCCTAAATATCTAGACTTATCTCCATCTCTTAGTTCTAAAGCTTCATGAGAACCTGCACTTGCACCACTAGGAGTCATTGCCCTGAAAATACCGTGCTCTGTTTTAACATCAACCTCGACGGTCGGATTTCCTCTGGAATCAAGAACTTCTCTTGCTTTTATACTGATTATTTCAGACATAATTTATTTCTCCCTATAAATATGATAACCATATAAAAAGTCATATAAATAAATTTTACAGAAACACTTAATATGTAAATTCTAATTCATAATTGGAGGTTTAGTAATGCCAGATATTTTGTTATACATAGTAATTATATTAATTATACTCTTTATAATAGTACTTGCTGCATCAATAAAAATAATGGCCGAATATCAAAGGATTGTTGTATTTAGATTAGGTAGATTAATTGGTATTAAAGGCCCTGGTCTTGTTTTAATAATACCAATAATTGATACATATATTCGACTAGATCTGCGAACAAGAGTAATAGATGTTCCTAAACAAAGAATAATTACTAATGACAATGTTACTATTGATGTGGATGCTGTTGTATATTTTAGAATAACTGATCCACAGAAAGCAATTGTTGAAGTCCAAAGATACGATCTTGCAACTAGTTTACTTGCTCAAACAACATTAAGAGACATACTAGGGCAAAAAAACCTTGATGAAATATTATCACAACGTGAAGAATTAAATAAAAGTCTTCAATCAATTATAGATTTTGGAACAGATCCATGGGGAATTAAGGTATCAGCTGTAACACTTAAAGATGTAGCTTTACCTGAAGAGATGTTAAGAGCAATTGCTAAACAGGCAGAAGCAGAGCGAGAAAAACGTTCAAGAATTATTATGGCAGAAGGAGAACTTCAAGCATCAGCAAAAATGACTGAAGCAGCAAAACTTTATGAAAAAACACCTATTGCTTTAAGATTAAGAGAACTTCAGACGTTAACTGAGATAGCTAGAGAAAAAAATCTTATAATAGTACCTGGTGGAGAGATAGGAAATATTGCTGGGATAGCAAAAGCAGTTAATCAGAAGAAAGAATGAAACTAAAATTCTATTTTTTTATTTTATTGATAATTTTATTTTTTTCAATTACTTGTAAAGCATCAGAAAATTCTAATGTGCTTCTTGTTGAAATAAATGGAACAATTGATCGATCAACAGTAGAAATTTTAAAAGAGAGTATGCAGCAAGCAAATAATGAAAATTCAGAAGCAATTGTTCTCTTATTAAATACTCCTGGTGGTGGTCTTCAGGAAACTTTTGAAATAGCTGAGATGATCAACAAAAGTGAAATTCCTGTTGTTGGTTATGTTTATCCTACTGGTTCTGCTGCTTGGTCAGCAGGGACAATGATTTTAATTAGTACACATATTGCTGCTATGTCAGATTACACAGTAATCGGCTCTGCTCAACCTGTTGAAATAACTCTTGAGGGAACAAAACTTGTAAATGATTCAAAAACAATTAACGCTCTTGTTAAATGGATTGAAACTAGAGCTGAGCTTTATGGTAGAAATCAATCAATAGTAGGTAAATTTATTACAGAGAATCTCGACTTAAATGCTACCTTGGCAAAAGAATACGGTGTCATTGAGTTTGTTTCATCATCAATTGAACAGCTTTTATTAGAAATCAATGGAACAAAAGTAACTACTGCTAAGGGAGAAATAACTATTGATACAATAAATGCAAGGCAGATTAAATATTCTCCATCATTTGGGATAATACTTATGGAATTTTTTTCAAATCCTATTTTATCTTCTCTTTTGTTAATGATAGGTATATTTGCTTTAATAATTGGAATATCTACACCAGGTTTTGGTGCTGAGGTTTTTGGCATTATTGCAATTTTACTATCAATAGTTGGTTCAGGCTTTGCAATTTCTACTTTAAGCATAATATTTTTAATAATAGGATTTATTTTACTTATAATAGAAATATTTGTAACACCAGGGTTTGGTGTTATTGGAATTGGTGGAATAATAACATTGCTGGTAGGAGCCATTTTTTTGATTCCTAGTTATTCCACAAATGAATGGGTGATAAATATGGATTGGATAAACGATGCAATAATCTTACTTGTTGTGGTGGTTATTTTTATAGCAATATTTTTTTCATTTCTTTTGTACAAAATTATTCAAGCCAAAAAAAGGAAAGCAGCTATTGGTACATTTATTGGTGAAGAAGCAAAAACAATAGATAGAATTACACCTGATAAACCAGGCTATGTGCGGTTCAAAGGTGAATATTGGCAGGCAACATCTGATATGACAATTGAAACAAATTCTAAAGTAATAATTGTTGGAAAGGACGAATCAACTCTTAAAGTAAAACTTAAAGAATAACATCAAAACATTAATCAACCCTTGTCTTCTTTCCCCCTCTGATTTCAGATGAATAATGCAATTAAGGCTCAGTTTCTCGGTGGAGTCGAAGAAGTAGGCAGATTGGCAATGGTGCTAGAAACACAGTCTATGAGATTACTTTTTGAGTATGGTATGTCGCCTACAAAACCTCCTGTTTATCCTTTACCGCCCCCGCCTATTGATTTAGTATTACTTACACATGCTCATTTAGATCACTCTGGTATGATTCCCTGGCTTTTTTCTAGAACTGACCAAAAAATCATAACTACGCAGTTAACTGGAGAAATTTCGGATTTACTACATAAAGATACTCTAAATATCGCTAAAAATGATGGTTACGCAATTCCTTATGAAAGATCTGATATAAAAGAAGCAAAAAATAGTATCGAACCCATAGAATTGTCTGAAACAAAAGGACTGGGGGAAAATTGCAAGTTGATAAGTCATACAGCAGGGCATATCCCTGGATCGGTTATGTTTGAATATGTTGAGGATAAAAAAATTTTGTTTACAGGGGATTTCAATGTAGTGGATACAAGAATCGTAAAAGGAACTAAAGCTGTTGATTGTGATATTTTGTTTTTGGAAGGTACATATGCTGGAAGGGATCATCCTCTAAAAAGGGATGAATTAGAAAAAGCTCTTATTGATAAGATTGATGATGTGGTAAGAAGAGGAGGAGTAGCAGTACTACCTGCTTTTGCTGTATCAAGGTCCCAGGAACTTTTAATGGTGCTAAGTAACTCAGGCTTTGATGTATGGTATGATGGAATGGGTAGAAAAGTGTCTAGAATATTTTTAAAGTACCCTAGATATTTGCGTTCCTCAGAGGGTCTTAAAAAGGCTTTAAATCGGGTAAATCTTGTTCATTCTGATCAAGGCAGAAAACTAGCATTAAAATCAGAAGTCATTGTTACATCAAGTGGTATGATGGATGGTGGACCGGTATTAAATTATATGAATAAATTAAAGGGCGATCCAAAAAGTGCTGTTTTATTATCAGGTTATCAAGTGGAAAACAGCAATGCTCGACTTTTAGTTGAAAAAGGAAAACTGGATTTTTATGGCGTTGCAGAAAAAGTAGAGTGTGAGGTTGCTTATTTTGATTTTTCTGCTCATGCGGGACACTCTGAACTTATAGAGTTTGCAAAAAATTGTAATCCTGAAAAAATAGTTATTATGCATAGTGATAAAAGAGAACTTTTGGTTGAACCGCTAAGTGATTTTGCAGAGATTTACACTCCCAAAACTGGCGAAATTATTGAATTGTAACAATCAAATAAATCTAATATTTTATTAATGTTTGTTTATGTTGATTTGAAAAAGGTGAAAGAAATAAATGACCGAACTAACTCAGAGGCAAAAATACGACCTTAAACGACAACTTGAAGAGCTTAGAGCATGTAAAGGAAGACACACAGAACTTATTTCATTGTATGTGCCTCCTAATAAACAGATTCATGATGTTACATCTTATTTAAAAAATGAATTTTCTCAGTCTCAAAACATTAAATCTAAAACTACTATGAAAAATGTGCTTTCAGCAATAGAATCAATTATGAGTCGTCTTAAACATTTCAAACAACCTCCGGAAAATGGTATTGTTTTTTTTGTTGGTCATAAAAGTGTTGGTAGTGATAAAACTGAAATGGTTGCTTATATTATTGAGCCTCCTTTACCCATTAATATATTTCTTTATCGTTGCGACTCGTCTTTTTTTATTGAGCCTTTGGAAGACATGCTAGTTGAAAAAGAAATATATGGACTTTTTTTGATTGATAGAAGAGAATGCACAATCGGGCTACTAAGAGGAAACAGAATAGATTTATTGAAGTATATGACCTCTCATGTTCCTGGCAAACATGGTCGGGGTGGTCAATCTCAACGAAGATTTGAGCGTTTAACAGAGCTTGCTGCCCATGAATGGTTTGTAAAATGTGGTGAGCAGGCAAGTGAAATATTTCGCAATCAAAAGGACACTAAAGGCATTCTTGTCGGTGGTCCAGGTCCAACTAAGCAATTTTTTATTGATGAAGGTTATTTGCATTATGAAGTACAAGATAAAATTATTGAAACATTTGATACAGGTTACACAGATGAATATGGGCTAAGAGAACTTGTATCAGCTGCTTCAGAAACAATGACTAATCTTAAAATTTCTAAAGAAAAAAAACTGATGAAAGCATTTTTAAAAGAGATTACAAAAAGCCAAGGTGGTTTATCGGTTTATGGTGAGGATCAAATTAGAAGGGCGTTGCAGATTGGCGCGATTGATACCTTACTTTTATCAGAAAATTTAAGAAAATATAGAATTAAACTTAGATGCCCATCTTGTAATTATTACGAAGAGCGCACAATTTCTGAAGATGATTTAAAAAATTTTTCACCACCTATTTGTTCTAAATGCAATAGCTCTTCAACCATGGAGATTGTTGAAAAAATAGATTTAATTGATGAACTATCAGACCTTGCTGAAAAGATTGGAAGTAAGGTAGAGATTATTTCACTTGGTAGTGAGGAAGGCGATTCTTTGTATTCAGCTTTTAATGGTATTGCTGGTATTCTTAGGTATCCCATTGATTTATAAAATTAATATAATATTAACTTCCCAGTTTTATAATTTAATTGTTAGGTTATTTATAATAAATAAATACATGTTTAAATCGATGGTTTTATAAATACTTAAATATATTAATATTAAAGGTAGCTACTATGGACTCAAGAGAAGATTTCAAATCTTTTATACCTGCCTCCAGGTCAATACCTGAACTAACTCTTAGAGCTCTTTTGATTGGAGCAATGCTTGCTATTATTTTAGGGGCAGCAAATGCCTATTTAGGTCTTTATGCTGGTATGACTGTTTCAGCTGTTATACCAGGTGCGGTAATGGCTTTTGCTTTTTTAAGACCTTTTAAAGGCACTATTCTTGAGGTAAACCTTGGTATGATGGGTGCTGCAGCCGGTGAAGCACTTGCTGCTGGTGTAATATTTACTATTCCTGCACTTGTTCTTCTGGGAACATGGTCTGAAATTCACTATTTAGAGACTACGGTTATTGCAATGTTAGGTGGTATTCTTGGTGTTTTATGGATGATTCCTTTAAGAAGAGCACTAATTACAAAAACAGATCTTCCTTTTCCTGAAGGAATAGCTGTAGCTGCTGTTCTTACAACAACTGTTGGTGGCGAAACAGCAAGTACTGAAAAGACAAAGGCTAAAGTTAGCGGGGTTAGTGGAATATGGCTTGCTGTTGGTGTTATTATTGCAGCAACATTAAAATTTTCTCAAGTTGCTTTAAAAGCAGTTAGTGGTACTATTCATGGTATTATAAATATCGGTAAATACAATATTGGTGGTGGAGATAAACCAGCTTATATTTATGGAGGTACTGCAGCATCTCCAGCTCTTCTTGGTGTAGGTTGGATAATAGGACCAAGAATAGCCTCATTTGTTTTTGTAGGGGGATTGCTTGGCTGGGTTATTTTAGCACCACTTATTGCACTTTCAACAGGACTTCCAACCCCTCCGCTTAATGATCCTGATGTTTTAAAAGATGTTCTTGATCTAGGTGCTGGTAATCTAGACACAGGTAAACTAATCTGGGGTTTTTTTGCAATCTGGGGAAAATACATCCGTTACATTGGTGTTGGAGCAATGGTTGTCGGTGGTTTGTATACCATATTTAAATTAAGATCAAATCTTGCAAGTGGTATTAAAGAAGCAATTATTGGTATAAGAGGTGGTTCTGTTGGTGTTAAAAAAAGAACTGAGCAGGATATTAACATAAAACTCGTTTTTCTAATGATTGGTGCTCTTACTATTCCTGTATTCATAGTCTACAGTTTAATTTCTAATTTATGGGCAATTTCTGCTGTTATGGCTGTTTTTGCTATTTTATTTGCATTTGTTGCTAGTGCAATTGCAGGTTACATGGCAGGTATTTTGGGCTCATCAAATAATCCAATATCAGGTGTAACAGTATCTGTTTTACTGATTACAACATTGATTCTTCTTGGTTTTGGGGTAACCGGCTCTGTTGGCGCATACGGGGTTGCTATACTAATTGCTGCTGTTATTTGTTGTGCTGCTGCGATTTCTGGTGATGTATTGCAATCTTTAGCATGTGGTCAGATGGTTGGTGCTACACCCAGAAACCAACAGATTGCAGAGATGGTAGGTGTTCTTGCAGCCGCACCAATTTTGGCTATTGTTATTCAGGCTTTAGACGAAGCTTATCGTATTGGTAGTCCCAGTCTACCTGCGCCTCAAGCGTTTCTTATGCAAGGGATTGTAAAAGGAGTACTTGGTGGAGAAATGGTATGGCCATTTGTACTGGCTGGTGCTGTTTTGGCATTTGTTCTAATTCTTATCAATCTACCAGTGCTGCCGGTTGCAATTGGTATTTATCTACCATTTACTTTAAGCGTTCCCATATTTTTTGGTGGTATAGTTAGACTTGTTACAAATAAATATGTAGCAAAGAAATATGGTAGTGCTGAAGAGGAAGAATTAAGTGATTGGGAGCTTGCGATTAAACAAACTGATGTTAAACCAAAAGAAAAGATTATAAGAACGGGTCTTCTACTTACTGCGGGATTAATTGCTGGAGAAGCATTGATGGGCGTTATTGTTGCATTCATGATAATTGTAGGATTCGACTTTTCAATATTTAATTTCCCACCAATACTACCTGCAATACTAATATTCTTATTCATTGCTATTCTACTGGCATATATCCCATTGAGGGAAATCTTTGCTAAAGAGGAAAAATAAACAAAAAAGAACCTACTTACCTGCAGTTGATGAATTTCTTAGATATGTTCCGGTAAGACAAGGATACGAATGGTTTGTAAACGACAAAGGTCTAGTTCAAATAAAAATTCCGAAGTTTACTGGTTCCTTTGGAAAGTCTTTCTGTAGGATAATTAAAAAAGATAATGAATTTTCTGCAAATATGGACAAAATAGGCTCAATTGTATGGAAAAATTGTGACGGAAAAAAAACAGTTAAGGATATTCTGGATATATTAAAAAAAGAGTTTCCAAAAGAAAAAGACATTGATCAAAGGCTTTTTTTGTTCCTACAACAAATGAAGTCTTTGAATTATTTAAATTATTAAACAATAGACATTTATCAAAATGCTTGTTTGCATGGGAGATTATTGTCATGAAAACATACGAGTTAATAGATCATACTGCAGATGTTGGTATAAAAGCTTATGGTAAAACACTTTCTGAGGCATTTGAAAATGCTGCAAAAGGTATGTTTGACATTATTACAAATAATTCCAAAATAGAAAACATTGGACAGTATAACATAGAACTGGAGGCTGACAATTTAGAGCAACTACTTGTGGATTGGCTTTCTGAGCTTCTTTTTTTAAATAGTGCAAATAACCTTGTTTTTGGTTTTTTTAAGGTTGATCTGGATGAAAAAAAAGGCAAACTTTCAGCAAAGGTTTTTGGAGAAAAATTCGCCATATCAAAACACAAAATTGGTACCGAAATTAAAGCTGTAACCTATCATATACTTGAAGTAAAAAATAGTAAACCGTATCATGTACAGGTTTTATTTGATATATAAAATAAGTAATTTTTAAGACATTTTTAATTAATACGGCATTGTCTCAAAACTTAAATATGTTTTAACTATTTACATCCACAAGGATGGGATGTAAAAAATGAGAATATATAATTGGAAAAAACACAATAAAATAAAAGAAAAAGAATTAGAAATAATTTTTAAAGAAGCAATTAGAATAATAAATGATTCCAAAGAACCATGGACTGAACAACAATATGGACGTCCTCCATATCCACCAAAATCCATGGTTCTAATATGTCTATTGAAAGTATATTTCGGAATGCCCTACCGAGATATTGAAAGCCTGATCAGAAGTAATAAGACTTTCCAGGATATGCTCAAACTAGAGCATATACCTGATCATAACACAATACAAAGAGCAATGGCAAAAATGCCGATGGAATATCTTCAAAATTTGAATCAACGTCTTACTTTTGTTTTTAAAAAAAGAAAAATGACATTGCCGTTGATGCAACAGGTTTCTGCATAAAAAGATATAATGAAACCTGGTTACAAAACAAACATAAGTATACCTCACATGAATACGTAAAACTGCATGCTGCAATAGAAATAAAACACAGATCCATCATAAGTTTTCATTTCACAAGAACATGTGTACACGAAATCACACAACTTGAACCACTACTTGAGCCACTATATGAACTTGGAAACGTATATGCTGACAGTGGCTATTTATCCAATAACAACTGCTGGGTAATTGTTATGAAAGGTGGCATATCTTTCATTCGACCTAAAAAAACCTCAACCGGTGAATCAGGAAAAGGAAGACCATTTGCAGAAATGATACAGCAATACAAAGAAAACAAAAAAGAATGGATGAAAAAATACAACCAAAGATCACTAATAGAAGCAGTTTTTTCATCATTAAAAAGACGACTTGGAGGATATGTTACCTCCATAAAAAGACGAATACAACATACTGAAATAGCATTAAAAATAATAATTTATAACCTAATGATTTTAGTAAAAAAGAGAGTTGAAGATGAATACTTTTGAGACAAAGCCAATTAATACTTTTAATGCCCTCTGTTTATTATTTAAATATTTAAATTGACAATTTGTAGTTTGAGTGATTCCACCGGACGGCTAAAAAATGCCGGTTTTCAACTCTTTTTATCCTTTCCTCCCGGTAAATCCGTCCGGACTTTTCTCCTCTTATTTATTGAGAGTAAGTATTATATGGGGTTGCTTAATACCAATTTGAAAAACAGGTGTAGATAATGGTTCAGGAGATAATTACAAAAGATATGAATATTAAAGATGTTATTAGTAAATATCCAGAGGTTGTACCAGTTTTTGCTAAATATAATATGGGTTGCATTGGTTGTATAGCAGCATCTTTTGAAAAAATTAGTGACATTGCTCAAGTTCATGGTGTTAATGTTGACTCGTTTGTAAAAGAGCTTAATAATGCAATAATTAAAAAATAAAGCTATAGTGAAGTTTTTGTTATTACTAGTTCCCCATGTTTTATTCCTTTAAGGGCTTTTATGTTATCTGCTAATTTATTAATTTCTCCAGTTTTTCCTTTAAGAACCAATACTTCAAGACAGTTATGATGATCCACATGTATGTGGGTTGTTGATAATATCTCGTTATGGTGTTCATGCTGTAAATCCAGTAGTTTGTTTGTAAGTGTTCCTTCATGATGATCATAAATCATTGTCAAAGTACCCATTACTTCTGAGTCTGGTGCGATTGTATCTTCTTTTACTAAGCTTTTTCGGATTATATCTCTTATTGCTTCAGAGCGATTATTGTATCCTTTTTTCTTGATAATTTTGTCAAATTTATCCAAAAGCTCTGGCTTAATTGATACTCCAAATCTTGTTATTTTTTCAGTCATAGTAACACGTTTTATAGATAAACGTAGCACGAATTTAAAGTTATTGCTACCAAAAATGTTTTATATTCAACCTATATTTCGTTTTTTTAAAAAAAGATATTCTGAAGGAAATAATTATGTGGTTAGTAACTACATTAATTGCTGCGATTGCTGTTACTGCAATTTGGTATATAAAACCTAAAATCTACAAGTTGGATATATTAAGTTTAATGTTATGGGGAACGTCAATAATGATACTTGTAGATCATATACTAGGTTATGAAGGTGGGGAATTTTTAGAACTTGAAACAGATGGATTGATTACAAATGGGGCATTACTTGGCATCGTAATGTTAATTCCGATATTTGTAATCTGGGAGATAATATTAATAGTTTCAAAACCAAAAGTAAATATTTTAGGAGGAAAATAAAATGGCATGTTTTGTAGTACCAATGAGTCTAGGAATCGTTACGACAATTTTCAGGAAAAAAATACCTGAAAACTTGAAGATAGGCTGGTTAAACATAATGATTTGGGGTGGAGTTATAATGCTTGCAGTAGAACATATTGCACATGGAGAAGTTGTTTTATTTCCACCATTTTTAACTGCAATGGAGACTCCATCAGAAATACCAGTTATGTTACAAGAAATGGCTGTAATTGGTGGAACAATGACAATAGCTATAGTAGCTATATGGCTGATTATGGTTTTTGTTTCACAAAAGATAATGCAAATCAAAAAACCAATAAAAGCATAATTATAATTCCTAATTCTTTTTATTTTTTTAATAGCTCTCCAATATAAACCCTTAACAGATTTGGATACTTGCTTTTAATTTTTCCACTACCATAACCTATTTTACTTATTTTCATAATAGGCATATTACCAAATTTGTAAGCAGTTGTTGTAATTATTGCTGCCCCAGTTGGTGTTACCAGCTCTTGTTTTCTTTCGTCAGAATAAACAGGTATGCCTTTAACAAGTTCTACTGTAGCAGGTGCAGGAATTGGTAAAACCCCATGGGAACAAGCAACAAAACCTTTACCCAAGGGTAGAGGAGAACAATAGATTTTTTCAATTCCCAATTTTTTAAAACCAATTACTGAGCCGACTATGTCGATGATTGCATCTACTGCCCCAACTTCGTGAAAATGAACTTCTTCAATATTTATATTATGCACTTTGCTTTCTGCTTTTGCAAGATTGAAGAAGATTTGTTTACTTATTTTTTTAATACTGTTGTCTAGTTTACTTTGGTCAATTATTCGATTTATATCAGAAAGATTTCTATGAGTATGTGTTTCTTCAATCTCAACAATAAAGTCTGTACCTGTTACATTATTATATTTAACTTCTTTAGTATAAATTTTATATCCAGAAAGACCTAGTTTTTTTAATTCTTTTTTCAAAAATGGAACCTCAAGTCCGCCATCTATTAAAGCACCAAGAATCATATCCCCAGCAATTCCAGAAAAACAATCAAAATATGCAACAACCATAAAAAATATCACCTGTTTATTAAACTTGCAAAATAACCAGCGCCAAACCCATTATCAATATTTACAACAACAACACCTTCAGCACAACAATTAAGCATGGTAAGAAGAGGAGCAACTCCTTTGAAACTTGCACCATATCCAACACTAGTAGGAACAGCAATTACTGGTTTGGATGTAAGTCCTCCAACGATACTAGCAAGTGCTCCTTCCATACCAGCAACAACAATTATCACATTTGCAGAAAAAATTTTTTCTTTTATATCAAATAACCTATGTATACCTGCTACACCAACATCATAAACTTTTTCCACGCAATTTCCCATCAGCTGGGCAGTAATTACTGCCTCTTCAGCAACAGGAATATCAGAAGTTCCTGCTGTTAGCACTAAAATTTTTCCTTTTTTCTTTTTAACTTTATGATTCTTTATAAAAATTGTTTTTGCAACATCATTATATTGAGCTTTTGGAAAAATTTTTTTAATTTCAGCAAATATTTTTTTATCAGCTTTTGTGGCCAAAACATTATTATTATTTTTAATCATTCTTTTTATTATTTCAATTATTTGTTTTGTTGTTTTACCCTTGCAAAAAATGGTTTCAATGTAACCTTTTCTTACTACTCTATGTGTATCGATTTTTGCAAAATCTAGATCTTCATATGGTAAAATCTTAATTTTTTCTAAAACTTGTTCAAGACTTATTTTTCCATTTTTGTAATCTTTTAATGTTTTTTTCATTTTTTTAAAACCTCGTTTAAACTACCAGTTCTATAACCTTTTAAATCTAAGGTTGTATAAGTAAAACCTAACTGCTTAAAATAATTTACAATCTTACTTGAATGTTTAACTATTTTTTGAAAATCCTGCTTTAAAACCTCAATTTTCGCAATTTCATTATAATATCTAACTCTAACTTGTTTTATATTTAAAGAATGTAAAAATTCCTCAGCTTTTTCAACTTTATAAAGTCTTGATTTTGTGATTTTTGTACCATATGGAAATCTTGATGCAAGGCATGCAAAAGAGGGCATATTCCATGAACTTAGTTTTAATTGTCTTGATAATTTTCTTATTTCTTCTTTACTTAGTTTTACATCAATTAAAGGGCTTTTTACTTTCAGCTCTTTTAATGCTTTCATACCTGGACGATAGTCAGATAAATCATCAATGTTACTAGCTTCAATAACATGTTTTATATTGTGTTTTTTTGCTGTTTCTTTTATTTTAGAAAAAAGTAATTTTTTACAATTGTAACAACGATTAACTGGATTTTTATAAATTTCTTTTTCCAGTTCTTTTTCATCTATTTGAATAAAAACTTGTTTTATTCCAATTTTTTTTGAAAACTTTTCAGCCAGTTTTTTTTCAGATTTTGGAAACATCGGTAAAACTACAGTAAATGCTGTTGCATTATTTTTTAAAACATCATAAGTAACTTTTGTCAAAAAAGTGCTGTCAACTCCTCCAGAAAAAGCAACACCTGCACTACCCATTTCTTTTAGATATTTTTTTAATTTTTCAAGTTTGGAAATAGAATTATTTTTCACAAAAATGATTAAAGATGTTTTATATATAATATTTGTTGAAAAAAAATTTTCATAAATATATTGATGTTAATATACTCTTTTTTATTAAATAGGATTTTTCGTTTTGATATTAGGTTTTTATATATCGTATGGTTCTTGTGCTGGATGCCGGTCAAACTGGAACCAACTAAATCCTAACAAAAAACCAAAAATTTCAATATCACCAGGAATAATCTTCTTCCCAAAACCCTTATAATCACTCCAAAAATTACCATTCCAATTATTAGCACCAAACAAAGATTTAAGTTTAAAAGGTATACAAAAATAAGCATTACCCCACTCTTTCTCATTATGTCCAATTCCGTTATCAATAAAATTATTCCCAGTAATAACATTATCAAAAGCATAAATCACTCGGATGCCTGTTGGATTATTATTAGAAATAACATTACCAGAAACAGTATTATAACGACAATCCTCGCTTTGTAGTGATATACCACATTCAATTGCATAACCCTCTCCATTATATCGAATAATATTACCAGAAACTACAGTATGCACAGCGTCTACAAGCCTTATACCTTGAACCCTGTTATATTCAATGATATTATCCATAATCTTATTATCATTACAGCCAACAAGCTCAATACCAGATGTACTATTGCTGATATGGTTTCCAATAATCATATTACCATC
>Ga0209636_10003787_pt1 | contig 15413 bp, 10 predicted proteins | sample DeeMarSWOR152_54_FD_187464 | JGI IMG/M metagenome (GOLD analysis project Ga0209636, IMG submission 187464) | Marine sediment microbial communities from White Oak River estuary, North Carolina - WOR-1-52-54 (SPAdes) (version 2) | ecosystem: Environmental > Aquatic > Marine > Intertidal zone >...
CCCGAGTTTCTATATTGTCCTAAAACAAGTGGGGCCCATACCGAATGAATCAGCATAGACCCCGAACTGGTGCAAATCGAAGACCTGCGATCCAAAATGGCTGAGCCACGTTGAACACATATGGAGAGCCGGGCTTGTCTTCATTGTTTGCCCAAATTGCCAAAATCTCTTGGACCGGTTCTGCCAGCCTATATGAGATAGTGTGCGCACGGAGCAACCCCCAAGATAGGTTTTTGAGGGTCTCATCTGGTTTTTTAGCCAAAAAGCTCAGAATCAACGTGTATCCTAAGCTGCTTTCCCGCCTAAACTCCGTCTGCATAAACCTCAGGCGAGCTTTGTTAACTCATCCAGTGATATTAATCCGTGATGGCATCCATTCCCGATTGCAGGTACAATAGAACCAGAAAAATGGCCTCGAACCCAAGAGCCAAAAGTGTAAATCAAAATTGTAGCCTTACTTATAGAGTTGTCGGCGAATGGCACACTAACTCAAGCGGTAAAAACAGAGCCGGTCAAAGGGAGAAACAATATATGAATAGGAAACGGTATAGTCTGACGCCACCATTGCTCACAGTGTTGGTTGCTATTTGTATGGTCCACACCTGCCCTGCCCTCGCGGCATTCCGTGCTGCCATCGCCTTGCGCAACGTGACACCTGATCCTCTGCTGCCTGTCTCAGGTGGCGTTGGGCCGTCCAAGACTGTTAACCAAAAGATTGGAGAATTAACGGTTCGCGCGCTCGTTCTTGAAAAGGATGACACTCGTGTTGCAATTTGCAGTACTGATTTTCTCGGATTTCCCGGCGTGCTTTGCGACAGGGTTCGCCGGCAGGTATCAGGTATCCCTCCAGAGAACATTCTCATCGGCGCCACCCACAACCACAGCGGGCCAGACTGCTACGGCTTCCCAAACAAGAACGGTAAAACCGCTGCCGACGTTGAATACCTAAATAGCGTCTGCACGAAATTGGCTAATTCGATCAACCAAGCTGTCCGCCAGTTACAGCCTTCACACATTAAAATCGCTACCGGCAGAGCACGGGGCAAAATAGCCTACAATTACTACGCAGAAAACTTGTATGACCCTCGATGTAATGTCATTCAAGTTCTTGATGTTGAAGGCAAGCCTTTGGCTACTCTCGTGAACTATGCCTGTCATCCCGAAGTAATCGGGCCGGATCAGGGAATCCTCTGCCCGGATTTTGTAGGGCCCCTTTATGACCGTATCCAGAAGCAGGGTGGAGGCGTCGGGATCTTCATGAACAGTGCCTTAGGCGGTATGGTTACCGCTGACTGTCGTGGCCCCGATGGTAAAGATGTCCGAACATGGGACGAATGCATCCGCATCGGCCACCTGCTCGCAGATGAGGCTCTCCGTATTGTCGCCGATGTGCCAATCCAGAAGAATCCAAAGCTGTTTTGTGGAAGCACAACCATTGAATTCCCGATAGAAAATGAGCTTCTGCTATCAATTGTAAAGCTCTCCCCGTTGGGCTTTGAGCTCAATGAAAGAAACAAGATAGGCACCCAAGTTAACGTAGTAAACCTCGGCGATGCTCAGATACTCACAATTCCCGGCGAAGCCCTGCCGAACATCGGCTATTACTTGAAGCGCAAAATGTACGGCAGGCATAACTTACTTTTCGGCCTCACCAACGATGCTTTTGGCTATATTCTGACAAAGGTAGATTGGAACAGCTTTGACCGCTATGACTACATTAGCAGGACATGTTTGGGAGAAATGACCGGTGAGATTTTCATCCAAAAGGCACTCAACTTCATCGATAAGTGCCCCCGCCCGGAAAATACTGTTGGTTATTGACACTGAGATTTGTGAGGTCTTGACAATGATAAAGAGATGTCGCTTGCACTCTGAAAATCCTTGCTAATAACCTCCTGTCTCAACTCATACCTATCCTTACTAATCCTAATCGTATATTCCCTCAGCGAAACATAAAACAACGACATACTATGGCTGGCCAACGTTGGTTCCACATCGGGGCCATGGTACGGGTCGTACGCGAGTAGGCACATTAGAGGAAATTCTAACTGTTGTAGTTGTGTCCGCCAGCGAGATTTGGTACCTTGGTGTAATAGAAAAGCTGAGCAATATTTCTGTGTGTTCTCAATCGAAAATCTAAGTTTAATAGGAGGGCTTAAGCCATGCAACACGGTAAACATCAACACAACTCCAAATTCCACGCGCACTGTTGTTCCTGCGGGGGTCATCCTAAAACATCCACAAGTAGCATAAGCCGCCGGGGATTTCTTGGCGGTCTTGCTAACTTGGCTGCACTCGGCGGTCTTACGCTGGCAACAACATCACAGGCCCCTGCTGTTTCCACAAAACCCATTTCGTCCGGAATAATCCTGCCCCGCGGAACTGCGTTGCGAATCAAGCCGGTTCTTACCTATCAGATTGAGAAACGGCAAGAGAAGAACAGTTGGCGGAGTTATGGTGGACTCCAAACCCAAGCAAAGGTAAACGAGGAGGTCAGGAGAATCGAGTCCGAATTGAAGAAGCTGGCATCTCAAGCAGAGTTTCCCATCGAGGTCATGCCTGTGGCGCTGGTGAATAGCGATCAGAAAGCCGAGGAGGCGGCAAGCACAGACTGTGACGTCCTCTTGTTGTATCCGGCCGGCGGCTGGCAAGTATACAAGCTTGCTGCATCTAAAACGCCGAGCATAATGTTTCTACGGCACAAGTCCGACCATCACTATCTCTGGTACGAAATCGCCCATTGGCGTCTTCTGCGCAGAAATGGTGACATCTTCGAAGAGCCCAATATGGATGTTGACGACATTATAGTCGACGACTATGACGAGATTCTCTGGCGGTTACGGGCGCTGTACGGGCTGAAAAATGCCAGAGGCACAAAAATGCTTGCCATCGGAGGGCTGGTTGCGTATAGCGAACCCGGCCAGAAGCTTGGGCCCGCTCACGCAAAAGAGGTCTGGGATTACGACTTCAAAATCATTTCCGAGGCGGAATTCGCCCAGCGGTTAGGAAAGGCCCGTGCGGATAAGGACATCATGAAAAACGTCGAGCAGCAGACGGACGAACTGCTTACTCAGCGCAATATCACCCTTGAGACCGATCGGAAGTTTGTGGTCAACTCATTTCTGGCTTTGGCCGTTTGCAAAGAGCTAATGAGCGAATCGGGCGCGACAAACTTCGGCTTTGCCCACTGCATGGGAAGGTCAGTTATCGAGATGCTCGACACCCCGCCCTGTCTGGTATTGAGCCTGGCGAATGACGAAGGATATACAGCCTACTGCCACACCGATCTCACGCACACTTTGCCCGGTGTGCTGCTGCGCTGGATCGCTGGCAAGCCAACCTTCGTGTGCAATTCGCATTTTCCGCACCACGGCATCTTCACAGTGGCCCATTGTTCCGCCCCCAGGAAAATGAATGGCAAAGATTACGAGCCAGCCAGGATTATGACCCATTTCGAGTCAGACTACGGCGCTGCGACCAAGGTCCGGTATACTAAAGGGCAGGTCGTCACGGTCATCATCCCGAATCTAAGATGTACGAAGTGGCAAGGGTTCCGGGGGAAGGTGCTTGACTCACCTTCTCATCCGGCCTGTCGGTCACAGATCGACATAGAGATCGACGGCGATTGTCGCGAACTGCTTACCGAGATGCAGGGATTCCATGTGCAGGTGTGCTATGGTGATTACCTCAACGAGGTCGGCTATGCACTGAAGAAGCTAAGGAAGATCGAATGGCAGAATTTCAGCAAGTATGCTTGAACAGTTTCGTTTCTTAACCGTCCCTTGACTTGACTTGATAACAGTCGTTCCATATCGAATACATGAGTCTTGGCGATTTTAACACCAAAATCTGTGGAAAGGGTCTGCAGGTTGTTACAATTCAAAGAATATTTTGATATTGTGGTGGAATCAACAGGCGGAAAAGTGTTTCAAAAAGCGTCAAATGGAAATGTCGGCTGGATCAAGATTTGCGTAGCAGGCTACAGAAAATTATGGTAAAAGAACAGAGGTAGCGGACATATGAAGTGAAGGATGGCGATGAGCAAAGATGAAGAGAAAAACAATAAGCGACCAAGTGAGGATGAATCCATTCCCACCGCAAGTTTTGCCAGCTCAGCGGCAAGACCTGGTGGACAGATTGGTCCCTACAAGCTGCTCAGCATCCTGGGCGAAGGTGGTTTCGCCTTGGTTTACCTGGCCGAGCAGCAGAGGCCAGTCAGACGCCGCGTGGCCCTGAAGATTATCAAGCCGGGCATGGATTCCAAACAGGTTATCACCCGCTTCGAGGCCGAACGCCAGGCTTTGGCCATGTTGGACCATTCAAATATAGCTCAGGTGTTCGACGCAGGAACTACTGAAGCCGGGCATCCATACTTCGTTATGGAGTATGTCAAGGGAGTGTCTCTCACCGAGCACTGCGACCGACAAAAGCTCAGCATTGAGGATCGGCTGGGTATATTCCTCCAGATTTGCGAGGCAGTTCAGCATGCGCACCAGAAGGGTATCATCCACCGTGACATCAAGCCATCGAATATCCTGGTGTCGATTGAGGGCGAGAAGGCGGTGCCCAAAATTATCGACTTCGGTGTCGCCAAGGCCCTCACTCAGCCCTTGACCGAGCGAACACTGTTTACCAAGCAGGGCCAATTAATAGGCACGCCACTGTACATGAGTCCTGAGCAGGCCGAGATGACCGCCCAGGATATAGACACCAGGTCAGACATCTACTCGCTGGGAGTGCTGCTTTACGAGCTATTGACCGGTGCGCTGCCATTTGACTGGAAGACACTGGAGCAAGCAGGTTTCGCAGAGATTCAGAGGATAATACGTGAGGAGGACCCGCCCCTGCCAAGCACCCGGCTGTCGAGCCTAGGCAAAGAGGCTGAGAAGGTCGCCAAGAGCCGACGCACCGAGGTTGCAATACTGGCTAAACGGCTGCATAAGGAACTGGAATGGATTCCACTCAAGGCAATGCGCAAGGAACGGACACGTCGCTATCGGTCGGCTTCTGAGCTTGGCGATGACATCCAAAACTACTTAAGCAGTGCTCCGTTGATCGCCGGACCTGAGTCAGCGGTGTACAGGATCAAGAAGTTTGTGCGACGGAACAGAGCGTCGGTAACGGGTGTCGTGGCGGTGGCTGCGGCGCTGGTGATGGGCTTGGTCGTCAGCACCGCGATGTATTTCCAGGCCGAGCAGGCCCGGGTGCGTGCCGAGGAGGCTGAAAGAATCGCGCAGGAGGAGCGACAAAAGGCTATCGCCGATCAGGCCCGAGCCGAACAGGAGGCCACTCGTGCGATTAGGGCAGAAAAACAAATGCAGCAACAACTCGAATTAACTCAGCGGGCGGCCTTGGCTTTGCATTTATGGCGGGTAGCTGACCTCTGGCAGGAAAAACCTGCCGAAGGGTTGACGATCCTTGAAGATGACCAGAAATGTCCGATAGAATTACGTGATTTCACTTGGGGGCTTTTGCACAGATCGTGCAAGCGCGACCGCCATACGTTTACTCAACACACCGAAAAAGTCAATGCCGTCGCTTTCTCACCCAATGGACGGTATCTTGCCTCTGCTGGTGATGATGGTGTAGTAATCTTATGGAATACCGCTACGATAGAACCCCTTTTTACACTGGCTAAGCACGACAAAGCTGTAACCTCCTTAGTTTTCTCTCCTGACAGCAAGCGTTTTGTCAGTGCCGATAGGTCTGGTCGGGTAAAGCTCTGGGAGGTCGCTTCGGGCATAGAAATCGACTCTTTCACTTTTGAGAAGCCACCTGTTTATGCCTTGGCATTTTCAATTGACGGTGGCGTAATTGCAATTGGAGGTGAGACAGGGCCGGTATGTTTCTGGATGCCCGGATCGTCTGCGAAAGTGCGGTGGGTTCCCGCTCTTGGTGACCGCGTTTTTTCACTGGCGTTCCGACCGGATGGCAAAGGGCTCGTGGTGGGAAGTAATAAGGGGCTGACATTGTGGAAAGATGGCCAGATGACCTTTACGGAAGTTGGTCGGATTAGCTCTCTGGCCATCTCACACGACTGTTCCTTACTTGTCTTCTCCAGTGATTTAATATTCAATAAAGCTCATGCAAACCTTGGTTATTTGGATCTGGGAAATGATAACAATTCGGCTTGGATGGCCCACCACGAGTCGATCCGAAGTGTTGACATCTCTCCGGACAATCTAATCGCTTCTGCCAGTAGTGACGGCACAATAAGACTTTGGAGGATACCGTCCGCAGGTGAATCTCAACATCAATTAGCTTGTGTGCTTGAAGGTCATAAAATGGCATTAACAGCGGTGGCTTTTTCCCCTGATGGCCAGATGCTCGCCAGTGACAGTAAGGACAAAACCGCCAGACTTTGGGAGGTTGACCCGGCTCCCTCTAAAATGCTTCTGCCTCATATCAAAAAAGAGCAGGGAGATAGAACTGTTGAATTGGTATTCCATCCCTTCGAAAAAATTCTTGCCACTCTCTTGAACTACAAGACCGTTCGTTTGTGGGATGCCTTAAACGGGCAAAAACTGCAGATAATAGACCCCAATGTGTCCCGAATTGATAAAATAGCTTTTTCCCCAGATGGCCGTTTTTTGAGAATGTTGGTTGACTCACACGATAATAATAAAGAAATAGGACTATGGAATTTAAAAACACACAAATTTGAACACCTCGTAGACTCTATCAATGATGTAGTACTCACACAATTGGCGGGTGAAATCAAGTTCTTAGTCATAAACAAAAACGGACAGGTCATATTGCGGGATACCACCGGCCAACAACAGGCAACAAACATCAAGATCGGCGAAGGCTCTCTTTCTCAAGTAGCCCTCTTCGGTCGTGATTCGATAGTGGCTATTGGTACCCGTGAAGCCGGTAAACGTGAAGTTCTTGTTGGGAAGGCAAGTGAGGACCTGTATTATAGTATCAAGTTAGATGCGAAATTCGAGCCTTGTTGCATGACCTTTTCACCGAATGGTCGGTGCCTGGCTATTGGTGGAGGAATAGACGGGATCTTCGCAGGCGCCCTCGGTCGAACAATTTTGATTGACACAAGCAATGGTTCGGTTGTGGCACGCTTGGAGCATCCTGCTTCCGTTTGGTCGATAGCTTTTACGCCCGATGGCCAAACAGTAGCAACTGGCAGTTATGATTCCGTCGTTCGACTTTGGGATCCCGTTACTGGTGACCAACGAGGGGCTTGGCAATGTCGCGACAGCACAATAATGATGCTTAAGTTTTCCCCTGATGGTCAATTCCTCGCTACCGTAGGTTATTTCGGCGCGGTTCGTCTTTGGCAAGCCGAAAAGCCAGCGGTGTCAAGCCGGAGCACTGGCCCCAATGGATGAGGAAGTTGAAGGACTCCTGAAAAAGAGGCACTTGCTCAGAAGTATCTTATAGGATAGTTAGCAATAGCGAGATTTGGGAATCGGTAAAAAGTAGGATAACACCAGATGCAGCAATAAGCGCTCAGTGGCTTAGGCAAAACCCTGTTGACTCATCGCAACCCTGATTTTGTCGTGGATGAAACAGCACCAGAACCGGCAGAGCTAATTCAAAACTTTTTGTAAAGCATTTAGCTGCGGCCATTGAGGCCGGTTGTTCTGACGGGCCAATCCATCGAATTTCTGACAGAAATTAAGAAGCATTCAGCAAGACCATAGGGTATCAAAGACTTAATAAGGAAATATGTTGTTCAGGAGTCGTTGCTTAGAGTCCCGTTGCCTCGGTTTACTGGTTCATATGAAGATAGTCTTCTAATGGATGCAAAAAACATTAATGTGCCAAATTTTTGCTTTTTACTCATAGCATGAATCTGTATTCTGATGTAAGTTACCCAATCTCACAAGGAGCACTCATTGGTCGATAGGACGATGCTGTTTTACACTTACGATAATTAAGGGAGTTACTAAAATGTCTGTCAAATCAGAAAAACAAACCCAAAATGGTATGAGCCGTAGACAATTTGTCGGTGCGACGCTTGCCGCTGCCGGTGTTGGTGTATTACAAAACAGTGTGCCATGTCACTCTCAGCCTGCCCTGAGAAGCAAGTCTGGTATTAAGGTGGGACTTTACAGCATTACCTTCTTAGGGATTTGGTATCGCGGAAGAGCGCTTACCCTCGAAGAGGTGATCCACAGGGCCAGGAAATATGGGTACGATGGCATAGAGATAGACGGCAAACGTCCGCATGGTAATCCGCTGGATTGGCCCAGAGAACGTTGCCTCAAACTGCGGGCCATGGCTGAGGACCAGGGGATAGAGATATACTCTGTCGCAGCCAACAACGACTTCAGCAGCCCGATTCCTGAGCACCGCGAATGCCAAATTGCTTACATGATGGATTTGATTCGCATGGCATCTGATTTCGGCGTCAAGACCGTGCGGGTCTTTCTTGCCTGGCCGGGCGTAACGAAACATCCTCAAGTCGCCAAATACTCTATCGCCAGAGAAATCTGGGACGTCACGCACAAACATTTTTCAGAGGAAGAAACGTGGGCGTGGTGCAGGGACAGTCTAATCGAGTGCGCTCGCTATGCAGGTGATGCGGGAGTTACGCTGGCTCTGCAAAATCACAAACCCGTAATCAAAGACTATCAAGACGTATTGCGGATGGTACGTGAGGTCAATTCACCTCATCTGAAGGTCAGCCTCGATGCACCGATTATGGCTGACAAGAGCCCGGAGAATATTCGCCGCGCGGCAAAAGCTGTTGGTTCCTTACAGGTCCTAAGCCATTTTGGTGGAGAATACGAACGTGGTCCTGACGGCAAGGTCGAGGGAGCGAAATTCTACCCACACTTTATTCGCGCTATGCGAGAGATAGGCTACAATGGGTACATCGGTTATGAATTATGCCATCCGCTGCCTGTGGTGAACGGACAGACAGTAGGCATCGAATACGCAGAGAAAAATGCCCAATTGGCGGCAGAGTTTATGCGCGGATTGATTGATGCACACTCATAGTAATCCTTCGGTAATATAAAAATAAAACCGTAGAGGCATGCAAGCACTTTATACGCCCATCGGTTGTCTAAGAGACTGCGTGGTCAATATTCGAATAGATATTTCGAACGTGAACTTAATCTTGTATGTGTAGAAGACGTAGGTAAAGTAATGGTTTAAGTGGAGGTACATGGAAATGAATAAATGTATGGACAGGCAATCAACGTTAAAGGCAAACAGCCTTGCACAATTGGTCTTAACTACACTGATAGTTGCGCTCTGTGTGTCCGGCCCGGCTTTTGCTAAGTCTGCGGACGACGGCAAACTACGCATCATTGTTTTTGGTGCGCACCCCGATGATTGTGAGATTGATGCAGGAGGTGTGGGAGCTATGTGGGCCGCTCAGGGACATCACGTCAAATTCGTGTCTACAACAAATGGTGACATCGGCCATGCCACTATGGCCGGTGGACCGCTGGCGAAGCGACGCACAGCGGAGGTCAAGAAGGCGGCGAAAGTATTGGGTATTGATGAGTCGCAGGTCTTGGACATTCACGACGGCGAGCTTATGCCGACTCTGGAGAACCGCAAAGAGATTGTGCGGCTGATTCGCGAGTGGAAGGCAGACATTGTGATATCGCATCGGCCCTACGATTATCACCCTGACCATCGATATACCGGGATATTAGTACAGGATGCCGCGTTTATGGTAACGGTTACGCACTACTGTCCTGATGTAGAGCCGCTAACCAGGAACCCGGTGTTTCTTTACTCCGCGGACGGCTTTCAGAAACCCAATCCATTTCAGGCTGACATAGTAGTCGGTATTGACGAGGTAATTGAAAAGAAGGCAAATGCTCTGTGGCAGCTTGAGTCGCAGATTGAAAGCCTGTGGGCTACAGGCGGATTTGAGCGAGTCGAGCCGATTCCGAAAGACCCGCAAGAGCGGGAAAAACGTCGCCAGGATTTTGTTACCAGCCGAACAAGAAGGTATAGAAACGCCGATAGGTATCGGGATAAATTAGTTGAATTCTATGGAAAGGAAAAGGGCGGCAAAATTAGGTATGTTGAGGCCTTTGAGATCTGTGAATACGGACGCCGGCCGTCAAAGGAGATAATAAAAAAGCTCTTTCCATTTTACGATTGAAAGCATAACAGATAACGGCAAATGGCAATTTACGATAAGCTATTTGCGATGTAGTATGCAATGAAGAATCCTACCCGTTGAAAGGGCGACTTATGAAAGATAATGCAGTTCAGAAAACCGAGGAGTTTTCTCGGAGAGATTTTATCAAGACCTCAGGGATAGCAGGCGCAGCGGCGTTCTGGAGCCCAGCTTGGGCGGAGACGACCCCCCTGCTTTCTTACGCAAGCAAGAAGGGGGGCATGCCCGATCCGCGAAAGGGTTCGCCCAAACGCTATGCCATGAAGAAATCCATCAATCAGTGGGCGTTTCCTTATCCCCAACGGATGAATTTGAAGGAATGCCTTCAGTTAGTCAGGGATGCTGGATTTGAGGGCATTGAATTGAACTACGACCTGGAAAATGACCTCTCGCCCAAGTCAGGAACAAAAGACTACCACGAGATTCGACGATTAGCCGACAAAATCGGCATCCAGATTAGCGGGCTTTGCTCCTTTCTTTTCTGGCCTTATCCTTTGACCAGCAACGACCCGGACAAACGCGCGAAAGGCATCGAGCTGGCTGGAAAAATAGCGGATGCCGCTCACGACCTCGGGGTGGAAAACGTTTTGCTGGTGCCGGGTGCGGTTCATATCCCCTGGCGAGACGATTATGATCCGGTGCCCAACGACGTCTGCGACCGCCGGGCCAGAGAAGCCGTCAAAAAGTTAGTTCCCCAGGCCGAAAAACTGAAGGTCTGCCTGAATATCGAAAACATTTTCTTCAATGGCTATCTTATGACTCCTATGGAAATGAACGATTTTGTCGACTCGTTCCAAAGTGGGCATGTGAAGATTCATTTTGACACCGGAAATATCTCGATTTTTCAGCATCCTGAGCATTGGGTGAAGATAATGGGTAAACGCATTAAGAATACCCACTTCAAGGAATTCTCGAAGAGGAGCACTGATTATTCACTGGAAACGTTTCGCCCGCTGCTGGACGGCACTACCAACTGGCCCGCCGTAATGGAAGAATTGGATAAGGTAGGGTATCGCGGATACGTCACCTTCGAGTATTTTCATCCCTATCCGCACTACCCCGAGGCCTTGGTTTACCAGACGTCGGACTCTCTGGACCGCATTTTGGGGCGGATTTCATAGCAGGTACTCGCTCTTCATAGGCATATCGAGGTGGTGGATTTGCACTTTAATGGCCCCGTCTAAGCGCATCCTCGCCATATCGATTCTTGACTTTGTCCACAGCTTTGTCGAGTCTTTTTTGTTTTTCTTCTTCTTCGTCACGAAACAATTGTTTCTGACCAACTTCCCCATGCGTCAAGCCCGAGGCGGCAAAGCCGATTAGCCGCAAAGGACCTGCTGACTCGACTCGCCACTTGTGGAACACACCACTGGCACCTTGCCACAATCTTTGAGTAGTGTTAGTTGCTTCACGTAGCGTTCGACTTCTGGTAATCGTACGGAAATCTCCGTAACGCAGCTTCAATGTGATTGTCTTTGCCCGGAGATTATCTGCCCGCAATCTCTGCGCGACTTCTTCGACTTGTTCCAACAAAACATTCAGAAGGACGTCTTTATCCTGGATATCAACAGCAAAAGTCCGCTCACTCGATAAGCTCTTAGCTTGTCGAACCGGCTCCACTTCACTTTCATCAATCCCGGAAGCCAACTGAAGCAGGTCGTAGGCACAATTGCCTACAATCAACACAAGCTTTTCCAAAGGCGTTTTTCGAAGCTGAGCTATAGTCCGTATTCCATGAGATTGAAGCGTCTGTTCTGTCACCCTGCCCACTCCCCACATCTTTCCCACAGGTAACGGATCGAGTATTTCCTGCTTGTTTCGCTCTGTGATAACCACGAAGCCATCCGGTTTCTTCAGGTCAGAAGCCAGCTTTGCGAGGAACTTGTTGGGTGCAACACCGACAGAGGCAGTAAGGCACAGCTTCTCCTTGATTTTTCTTTTGATGCCCAGGCCAATTTCTTCAGCATTTCCAAACAACATTGTACTTCCTGTGACATCAAGGAAAGCCTCATCAAGAGAGACCGGCTCGACAAAAGGAGTGAAGCATTCAAAGATGGCATGGATTTCTTTTGAGACCTGAACATAGCGCTCCATTCGGACAGGTAAGACTATTGCATGTGGGCAAAGTCTAACTGCTTGCACCATCGGCATTGCACTGTGGATGCCGAACTTGCGAGCATCGTAGGACGCAGCACTCACCACTCCACGACCTTTAGGATCACCGCCTACAATAAGTGGCTTCCCAATAAATTCAGGATTATCAAGCTGCTCAACTGAGGCATAAAAAGCATCCATGTCCACATGGATAATGTAGCGAGTCCCAACCATGTCAACACCCGGTAGTCAAATACAATCACATTATTTTAGCAATAAATCCAAGGAACAGCCAACATGATCTTGCTTGCCCTTGAATCAGAAAATCTGCAACGCCCAGTTCCCTCATTTGTTAACGGCCATTCCGTAAAGGTTTCAGAAATTAGAGCGGTTTTCGGAACTTAACCTTTCCGGATTCTTACACGGAGGCGGTGCTATCCGGTTGACACATCAGAGATGGGTTGCACTCTTATCAGTGCTTCAGAATCTTTATGAGCTCCTCAGTTGTTACAGTTCTGCCCAGCTTACCATTGGCCGCTTTAGACGAGCCTCCGCCTTTCCCTCCGACAGTATTCTGAATTTTCCTGAGTAGATCATTGGCATTCATTCTATTGGAACTTATTGCAATACTGATATCACTAACAACAATTCCCACACCGCCAATTGCATCTGCAATCATACCTGCGAGTTTTGTTGCCAATTGTTTGGGGATATCGGTAACCTGGATGCCGATTTTCGATGATTCGACTTCGGCCACTTCAGCCGACTGTACAAGATCTGACAGCATCCGAGACCATAATCTACTTACTTCTTTAGTCATTTCCTTTGAATGACTCAAGGTTTTCTGGAATATTGTGAGAAGTTCAGACGTGGAGCAACCGGCCGATTTTCTAAGCTCTCTTAAGACGGATGTCTCAAGTTGTGAGTGCTCAAGAGCCTTTCTACCAGCAAGAAAGAATATTCTCGTTCCTTTTTTCTTGCTCTCAATATCAAATATTCTAATGATTCCAACTTGGCCGGTTGTCCAAAGATGAGCTCCACAGCAAGCCGATTTATCATAATCACCAATCTTCACCACACGGATTACGTCTGATTCTATTTCTTTGGAATCACTTCTTATTCGAACGTCCGTATCATCAAACACCGTTTCAACCGGTATGTTAAGAGTAACAACTTCAATTGATTGTTGCTCAAGCTCTTTTGCTGTTTCCCAGTCAATTCTTTTGTCAAAATCAATGGTGCATCTCTCAAGCCCAATATGAACACCAGTTGTTACCAAACCGAATTGTTTTTCCGCAATTCCTGATAAGATGTGTTGAGCAGTATGTTGGCTTGCTGTATAGAGCCTATGCTGCCTATTCAAACGAGCAATGTATTTACCATCACTAAGTGGTCTATCGAGCGTGTGAACTATCTGGCCATTTATGATTTCAACATTGCAAACATTGGCTTCGCCGATTGCGCCTTGGTCAGATGGCTGACCACCTTCATCAGGATGGAAAATGATTGGATCGATAGTGACTTTGCAGCGGGCGATTGCTTTGACTTCAACTTCAGCCTCAAAAAGATCGGGGCTTGTCCAATATAGTCTTTTCATAACAAAATTGTAACAAGCTTCCTTTTTTCCTCAAGTCATATTAGGATGAATAGAGTCCGTCGGGCGAGAGTGGCTGTCTCCTCCGATTGACATCAATGGTCTAAAGCAACTGCGTTTCGTCTTCGCGCTTTTCCATCTTCACCTGCCCCTGCCGAAAATTCGGTCCTTCTTTGTTTACAAGCACTTATGATAAGATGGTCAAAATTTATTTCAACCACATTTTAGCGAGGATAAATGAAATCTATGCCCATCTTGAAAGGTATTTGTGTCCTTATCCGACAAAAGCCAATACCTCTCTTTGATTTTTGTGCTCGGATAGAGTTTATGGTAGGGACAGTTTCTTTAAGGTTCGTATCCTAAGCTCCCCCATGCTGCCCTCTGCAATCTCATTAAATCAACATTGCCTGGTTGATGTTTCTCTATTCCTGTTCCGGTTTCGGAGACAATCCAGGGCTCTTTACCATAATCTATCGTACGTTGGTCCCTCCAGTTCCACCACTCACAATGTCCCTCAGCAAACGCCAAAGTCGTTCCCCCGTGGTGACGCATTGGGATCGGATTCCACCATGTTGGTTGTGTATGCCAAACGGCCCAGCAGGCATCCCAATCTTCACCGTAATCATCGAGAAAAACCAGTCTTTCACCAGGTCTCTTAATCTCAGATAGTTTCTTATATACTTCGCCACTTCCGGTGAATTTCAGTCCATTCATGGCATGAACTGTACTGTAAGTCCGCATTTCATTTCGCTCGGCAACCGGACATCGGTATAGCTTGGTCATCTTAGCATAACTGAATAAGAGGCCATTTCTTATGGCATCCAGTTGTTCTTCGATAGGCTCCTCATTTGGCAACGTTCCCAGGAGTTTTACCCATCCATTATCTCCGGCGTTGCCCTGGACCAAGTCACCGTCATTATTGTCGACATACATTAGCCAGGCAAAAACTAAACCTCTGAGATTATGAATGCAAGCTGCCCGTTTACCTTGTTCTCGTGCCATTCTTAAAACCGGGAACAAAATGGCCATCAATAACGCAATAATAGCGATTACTACCAGAAGTTCTATCAAAGTGAAGCCTCTCGATTTCTTCACAGTATTACCTCTCGCTTCTATCGGAATTTCACGGCTTACCTGCAAGATGCACAAAACGAGCCTTCTTTCCCACCAGGCTTCAATTCTGCCCTGTTTTTAACCTTATCCTATTCCGCAAGACATTATACCTTAAATCTAACGTTCTTGCAATTTCCAAGCTCTAAATCAAGTCGTAACAAAATCGATTTTTTTCACTCATTTCAGTAATTCATCAACTCTCTTTTCACCACCTGACAATTCATAGTTTCTGTTTTTCTTGTTCGATGTCAGAGGTTCTCTTACGCCGAAGGCCCGCCTATGGAGGGGCGAATTCAATATTCTCTGGGGTCACTGTGAGTAAAGCGAAGGCACACACGTTGCAAATCCGCCACACACGCAAAGAAACACAGAATTCATTAATCAATTAAAAGGGGCCTATACCGAATCATTCGATATAAGCCCCAAACTGAGTCGAATATAACATATCAACCGCGCCTCCATATCTTGCTTCGCCTGCCCCCGCGTCTTTCGACACGAGTCGGG
>Ga0209636_10003790_pt1 | contig 15409 bp, 25 predicted proteins | sample DeeMarSWOR152_54_FD_187464 | JGI IMG/M metagenome (GOLD analysis project Ga0209636, IMG submission 187464) | Marine sediment microbial communities from White Oak River estuary, North Carolina - WOR-1-52-54 (SPAdes) (version 2) | ecosystem: Environmental > Aquatic > Marine > Intertidal zone >...
AGCCTGATTAATTCTTCCCATAATCATTTTTATAGTTATCTCATCGGGAACTAGTTCTCCTTTATTCATATAGCTTTTCGCCAAGAAGCCAATTTCAGTCCTTTCCTCCAACGCTTGACGAAACAAATCTCCAGAGGCTATATGCGGTAAATCCATCTCTTGAGAGAGGATATCCGCCTGAGTTCCCTTCCCTGCCCCTGGAGCACCTAGCATGATGATGTACATTATTTCAGGAAACCCTCGTAGCGGCGCATAGTTAACTGAGCCTCCAATTGCTTCATGGTATCTAGAGCCACACCAACAGCTATAAGCATGGCGGTGCTCCGGATTCCCAAATCTATAGTAATGTTTCCTAAACTGCCGCTAATTTTTTGAGCAATGAAGGGTAGAATTGCCACTACGGCCAGAAACAAGGCGCCACCAAATGTAATGCGCTTTATGATTCTATTCAAATAATCCGCCGTTGCCTTGCCGGGTCGAACTCCAGGGATAAAGCCGCCTTGCTGTTGTAAAGTTTGAGGCAGGTTCATTTGCTCGAATATGACCATAGTGTAGAATAAAGTGAAGCCAATTACTAAGGCAAAATATAACCCCTGGTATAGTGCGCTATCAGCCTGAAACACGTGATAGATTGTGTCCCAGAAATTCGGGTTTTCAGTGTTCATAAAATATGTAGCTATCGTACCGGGAAGCTGCATTATGGCTATGGCGAAAATTAGGGGTATCATTCCCGCAGTATTGACTCGCAAGGGGATGTAGGTAGAACCCGATTGGCGATACATGCGGCCACCACGAAAAGTGCTCCGAGCATACTGTACAGGAATACGGCGATGAGCTTCAACAAATATGACTATAAGCACCACCATAGCTAAGGTCATAATAATGTAGGCAATCAACCCCACGGGCTCTCCACCCTGAGCAGCAATAATGCCACGACCCACTATCGCAGGGAGGCCAGCCACGATACCACCAAAGATTATTATCGATATCCCGTTCCCGACACCACGCTCGGTAATCAATTCGCCCAGCCACACAAGGAACATTGTGCCAGCAATCATCGTTATTATAGTGGTGGCTATGGCCAATGATGTAAGCGGCTCAATAGTATATCCCTGGCTACGTAACAAGGCAATCATAGCATAGCCTTGAAGGGCAGCCAAAGGTATAGTTGCTAAGTGAGTAATTCGATTGATTTTCTGTTGACCAAGTTCCCCCTCCTGGGATAGAGCTTGAAGGCGGGGGATTACCGGAACCAGCAATTGCATAATTATGGAGGCAGTGATGTAAGGATAAACGCCCAGGGCAGCCACACTGAACTCCTGCATGGCACCACCGGTAAAAAGGTCAAGCATGCCGAAGAGAGGGGTTCTCTCGAAGAATTCTGTCAGGTCGCCGACGACGGGCATTTTAACATGAGTTAGAAACCGAAAAACGACAAGGATGCCAATGGTAAAAAGAATTCTTCGCCGCAAATCAGGCAATGTCCATATGTCCATCATTGCCTGAACGAGGCGCGGTCGGGTCGTCTTGCGCTCCATTCTAAGCCTGTTTTACTTTCCCTCCAGCAGCAAGGATTTTCCTCTCCGCCGATGAAGAGAATTTGTTAGCCCTGACTACCAATGGATGCTGGATATCGCCAGCGCCGAGAATTTTGGTCGGATGGTCCGTGGTGTTAATCAACCCCGCCCGAAGCAATTCCTCAGGGGTTACCTCAGTTCCTGAAGGGAAAATAGCCAGCTTCCCTACGTTGATAATATTATATTTAGTTTTAAAAACGTTATTGAATCCCCTTTTTCGTGGTAACCGTTTTATCAAAGGCAGCTGCCCGCCTTCAAAGCCAAGGCGCACGTCTCCACCAGAGCGAGCCTTTTGCCCTTTGCAACCTCGCCCCGAATAGGTGCCATGCCCGCTGCCATTTCCCCGACCTACAAGCTTCTTCTTGTGCTTAGCACCTAAAGGAGGCCTCAATTCATTCTGTTTCATCTACCTTTTCTTCCTGAGCTTCCCCAGCATTCACATCTGTAAGTGTTGGTTGAACTGTCGCTTCCTCACCTTTCCTCAAATTAGCTAGAGCAAGCATCGTCGCCTTAGCTACGTTGATTTTACTTGATCCACCTAATGATTTGCCAAGGACGTCTTTCACGCCCGCCAATCCAAGCACTGCTCGAGCAGTACTGCCGACAATTAAGCCCGTACCAGGTGCAGCCGGCTTCAGTAAGATCTTGGACGCACCAAACTTGGCTAGAATTTCATGAGGAATGGTACTGCCCTTCATAGGCACCTCAATCAGCCCCTTCTTCGCCATAGCACCTGCTTTGCGAACTGCCTCAGGAACTGCTGCCGCTTTAGCTAAACCAAATCCGACATGTCCCTGGCTATCGCCAACTACCACTAAAGCTCTGAACCGAAGGTGTCTACCACCTTTGACCACTTTAGTTACACGGTCAATGCCTAATAGTTTCTCTTCTAGATTCAGTTCTGAGGTATCGATTTTAACCCTCTTCTTTCTTAGTTTAGTAACTGCCTTCATAAGCTAATCCTCAAAATTCCAATCCAGCTTTCCTGGCAGCCTCAGCTAAAGCCTTAACTCTACCATGATATTTATAGCCACCACGGTCAAAAACCACCTGTTTGATCCCTTTATTTAATGCTTTCTCCGCAAGCAAAGCTCCCACTATATCGGCCTTCTTGCTTTTTCCCATTCCATCGGTTTTGCTTCTCACCTGAGGGTCAAGAGTGCTCATTGAGATTAAAGTCTGGCCCTTGAAATCATCAATAAGCTGGGCATGGATGTGATTCAAGCTACGGAAGACACATAATCGAGGACGTGATATCGTCCCCATTACTTTTTGCCTCACCCGTCTGTGTCGTATCCTTTGGATTGCCTTCGAGTCTCTCACACTCATTATGGTCACTGTTTCTTGCCTATTTTGCCCGATTTTCCAGGCTTAAGACGTAACTTCTCATCCAAGTATTTTATGCCCTTTCCTTTATATGAGTCAGCAGGGCGTATCGCTCGAATTTTAGCAGCCGTTTCCCCAACTACTTCCTTATCAATACCGGTGATGCGAATGCGATTTGCCCCCTCAACAGTGATACTAATACCAGGAGGGGGAGAAAATTCCATAGTGTTGGCATATCCTACTTGAAGCAACAGCTTGTCTCCAGTTTTCTGCGCTCTGTAGCCCACGCCATTTATTTCCAGGTTTTTTTCAAAACCTTCACTCACCCCTGTAACCATATTTGCTAAAAGGCTGCGAGTAAGTCCATGTAAAGAACAATAGATCTTACTATCACTAGGCCGGGTTACAATCAAGCACCCGTCCTTCAAAGCAATAGAAATAGCAGGGTGAAACCGACGACGGAGTTCTCCCTTGCTTCCTTTCACTACAACTTCGCTTCCATTGATCTTCACCTCGGTACCTGGAGGGATAGCAATGGGAAGCAAGCCAATACGAGACATAATTTATAGCTCCTAAGTTAATTTACCATACATAGCACAGAATTTCACCGCCAAGCTGCTGCCGCCATGCTTCTCGGCCAGTCATAATGCCTTTAGATGTGGATAGAATGGCAATACCTAAGCCCCCATAGACGCGAGGAATTTCATGTCTTTCCACATAGACCCTCAGGCCAGGCTTGCTCACTCTTTCCAAACCTAAGATTGCTGGCTGCTCATCTGTGTACTTGAGGTGGATTTTTATCATTGGCTGCGGTTTCCCTTTAAGCACTTCATAACGGTCAATATAACCCTCTTCCTTGAGTATTTTAACAATAGAAAGCTTTATTTTAGAGGAGGGTACAAGCACACTCTCGTGACTTGCCATGATAGCATTGCGTATCCTGGTCAGCATATCAGCGATGGGGTCAATAATTGTCATTTTTTACCAGCTTGACTTTCTTATCCCAGGGATTACACCCGTTACAGCGAGTTCCCGGAAACAAATACGACACAAGCCAAATTTACGCATATAAGCACGCGGCCTTCCACATAATTGACAACGATTATGTTGCTGTACTTTATACTTTGGCGGGCGCTTTGACTTAACGATCTTAGATAACTTCGCCATATTAAGTTCTCCTAAAAGGCATACCCATTAGTTCCAATAAAGTCCTGGCTTCATCATCGTTCTTGGCTGTAGTAACAATAGTTACCTCGAGGCCACGAATTTTGTCTACCTTATCGTAATCAATCTCAGGGAAAACTATCTGTTCTTTCATACCTAGGCTGTAGTTTCCTCGGCCATCGAACGAATCCCGTGATACTCCGCGGAAATCTCGAAACCTAGGCAGAACAACATTAACCAATTTATCAAAAAAATCGTACATCCGCTTACCTCGCAAAGTCACCATCATCCCGATAGGCACACCAGCTCGCAGTTTGAAAGTGGAGATAGACTTTTTTGCCCGTGTCGTAACCGGATGTTGTCCCGAAATTGTAGCTAGATCCTTCTCCGCAGCTTCAAGAACCTTGGGCTCCTGCGTTGCTTCGCCCAAACCAATGCTAATCACAATCTTTCTCAACTTGGGCAATTGCATTATATTGTCATAGCCTAATCCAGCTTTAAGCTGAGGAGCTACTTCAGTTAAATATTTTTCCTCCAAGCTAGATTTCATGATCAACTCCCTTAGTCAATCACCTCTCGACATGAATTACAAATTCGCACTTTTTTGCCATCGTCTAAAAAGCTAAAACTAACTCGCGTAGGGTTACCACATTTCTCGCATACCAACATCACGTTGGATACATGAATTGGAGCTTCAAGTTCAATTATGCCAGCTTGTCGGGCAGCTCTGCGAGCACGGGAATGACGCTTAATCATATTGGCTCCTTCTACTATCACCCTCTCTTCATCAGGCCAAGCCCGACGCACTTTTCCCCTTTTACCCTTGTCCTTACCAGTAGTTATGACAACTGTATCATCTTTTCTGATTTTCATTTTACAAGACCTCGGGGGCCAAGGATGCTATCTTGGCAAAGTTTTTATCTCTAAGTTCTCGGGCTACAGGACCAAAAATACGGCTGCCCTTAGGATTATTTTTATCACCGAGAATTACTGCGGCATCTTCATCAAATCTAATATAGGAGCCATCAGAGCGGCGATAGGGCTTTGCAACACGAACCACTACAGCCCGCACTACTTCACCCTCTTTCACCATTCCATGGGGTATAGCCCGCTTCACCGTGGCTACAATAATGTCACCTATATGAGCATATTTCCTTGCTCCAACAGGGACATTAATGCACATAATTTGCTTAGCCCCAGTATTATCTGCTATCTTCAGTCTGGTATAAACTTGAATCATTCTTCTGTTACGGCTTAGTTTCAGCTACTTCCCTTTTAGATATTATCTCTATTACCCGCCATCTTTTCTCCTTTGACAAAGGGCGAGTTTCGATAATCTTCACTTTGTCCCCAATTTTACAAGCATTATTTTCGTCATGAGCCTTATATTTTTTGGAAACTCTGATAGCCTTCTTATAGAGTGGATGGACTTTCCTGGTTTCCACGGCTACCACAACGGTTTTATCCATTTTGTCACCCACCACTAAGCCTTCTTTAACCTTTCTTTTCTCGAGATAACTCATCTTATTGAGCCAAGTTCCCTTTCTCTTAAAATAGTTTCTATTCTGGCAATCCTTTTCTTCACTCTAGGAATCTCTCGATGGTTCCCCAACTGTCTAGTTGCCAAGCGAAAACGGAGGTTAAAAAGTTCCTCATAAGCTTCTTTAAGTTTCGTTAATAGTTCTTCATTGTTGAGAGCGCGAACTTCGCTAGATTTCAACTTTCTGCCTCTCCCTTCTGACAAAACTAGTAGCTATAGGAAGCTTGTGGGAGGCAAGACGGGCTGCCTCCGAAGCCACATCTTCTTTTACATCAGCCAATTCGAACAGGATTCTGCCTCTCTTAACTACGGCTACCCAGTGATCCGGAGCGCCTTTCCCACCACCCATTCTTGTCTCCGCAGGTTTCTTTGTCACAGATTTGTCAGGGAAAACTCGTATCCAGAGTTTACCACCACGATGTAAGTGGCGGACAAATACGCGACGGGTTGCCTCAATTTGTCGCGCTGTTATCCAAGCAGATTCCTCAGCCCTCATGCCAAAGTCACCAAAAACAATGGTATCCCCGCTCTGGGCACTACCTTTTCGCCTTCCTTTATGTACCTTGCGGTACTTCACTCGTTTCGGCTGTAGCACTTTTCTCCTTTATTTCAGGGATAATATCTCCTTTATAAATCCATACTTTAACCCCAATACGTCCCATCACAGTATGAGCTTCAACAATACCGTAATCAATATTGGCACGTAACTTATGTAACGGCATTTGACCTTGACGGAGGGTTTCACTTCTAGCAATTTCAAGCCCACCAAGTCTTCCACTGCACTTAATTTTTATTCCCTTAGCACCAGCTTGCAAAGTTCGGAAGGCCGCTTGCCTCATAGCCCGCCGGAATGGGATTCTCTCCTCAAGCCGCTCAGCTATGCTCCGGGCTACCAAAGTAGCTTCGAACTCAGGGTGCTCAACTTCCCTAATGGTCAATCTAATTTTATCCCCACTGACCTTTTCCAGGTCCGACTTCAGTACTTCCACATTTTGCCCCCCCCGACCAATCAAGATGCCAGGACGAGCTGAGTAAAGAGTTAAATGTATTTCGTCTCCCGGACGTTCAATTTCCACCCGGGCAACTGCTCCTCCAAGACATTTTTGTTCCACAACTCTGCGTAGCTTTAAATCATCTAACAAAAACCGGGTATAGTTCTTCTCAGCATACCACCTGGTTCGCCAATTCTGGTTAACACCCAGCCTGAAACCATAAGGATGAACTTTCTGTCCCAAAACTATTCCTCCTCTTCAGTAACGAAAACTGTAATATTGCTAGACCGTTTTAAGATAGGACTAATCCTCCCTCTCGACTGAGGGCGGAATCTCTTCAAGGTATGTCCCTGATCAGCAAATATATCAGTGATTCTAAGCTCAGCAGGCGACATTTGAAAATTGTTTTCAGCATTTGCTACTGCTGATTTTATTGCCTTAGCCACGGCCTTAGCAGTAGGAGTGGGCAAAAAGCTGAGGGTAGTCAAAGCCTCATCAACTTTTTTGCCTCTGACCATATTTATCACTAAGCGCACCTTCTGAGGCGAAATACCAACATCCTTAGCTACTGCTCTTACCTTCATCGCGTCTTACGCTTTCACCACCTGTTCAGTTATTTTAGCTTTGGTGATATGGCCCCTGAATGTCCTGGTAGACGCAAATTCTGCCAGTTTATGCCCCACCATATTTTCAGTGATGAAAATGGGTACATGCCTCCTGCCATTATGCACTGCAATAGTGTGACCTATCATTTGGGGCAAAATAGTAGAGGCACGGGACCATGTCTTTATCACTGTTTTCTCGCCCGAATTATTGAGCGCTTCTATTTTCTTAAGCAATTTAGCATCGCAAAAAGGGCCCTTCTTACGCGACCTTGACATCTTCCCTCCTTCGTTTGAGGATCATTTTGTCTGACGCTTTTCGGCGACGTGTCTTAGCCCCCAAAGCTGGCTTCCCCCACGGAGTTTTCGGAGGCATTCCCCGTGGAGCTCTACCCTCCCCACCCCCATGTGGGTGGTCACGAGGAGTCATAGCAGAACCTCTAACCGCAGGCCGCCAACCTGCCCATCTTCTCCTTCCAGCTTTGCCTAACTTTATATTTTCGTGGTCAACATTGCCTATCTGACCAATAGTAGCCCAGCACTTTTGATGAAATTTACGTAGCTCACCCGAAGGGAGTTTAAGTACAACATATTGTCCCTCTTTGTTTATAATTTGGGCAGAACTCCCCGCGCTATGAACAAGCTTTCCTCCCTTGCCTGGCTCAAACTCAATATTATGCACTAAAGTTCCCACAGGAATGGACTCCAATGGCAGAGCATTCCCAGGTTTTATGTCAACATCCTTGCCTGCTTGTATAGTATCACCCAACTTAATGTCCAAAGGGGCGAGTATATAGCGCTTTTCTCCATCAGCATAGTGAATTAGGGCGATGCGAGCTGCCCTATTAGGGTCATATTCAATGGAAGCTACTTTTCCTGGAACGGTAATTTTATCCCTCTTAAAATCGATAAGGCGAAGTTTGCGCTTACTGCCGCCACCGCGGTGACGCACAGTTACAACACCCCGGCTATTACGCCCTGCCTTCTTTTTCAGCGGCACCAGCAAGGATTTCTCAGGAGCTACTCCGGTTAGCTCTTCAAAAGTAGCGCCAGACATAAATCTCCGGCCTGGAGAAGTTGGCTCATAAGTCTTTAATCCCACGAATCACTCCTTATTTATGCGTCCTTTGCCAGCGAGTCTTCTTAAGAAGCTTCTTATGCTGGTGCTTAGACATCTTCTTTTTTCTCCACTTGGTAACTGAACCCATTAGACACCCTCAAAGAAAGTAATTTTGTGTCCCGGTGCTAAGGTAACTATTGCCTTCTTCCAGGGTGGGTTAGTTACTTGTCTCCTGCCAAACCTTCTTGTCTTCCCGGGCACCGTCATCACATTGACTTTGCTTACCTTTACCTTAAAGGCTTTCTCTACTGCCTCCTTAATCTGAGACTCGGTAGCCTTGCTCGCCACCTCAAAGGCATATTTATCTTTCTCCTTAAGAGAAGTAGCCTTCTCCGTAATTAAAGGATGCCGCAGAATTTCGTAAAGATGCAATTTATTTACTCCAAATTTGCTCAATGTTGCGTATTGCCGGCACAGTGGCTACCAGCATTTCATAGGAAAGCAAATCCAATACATTAATTAGAGCCGAAGGTAAGACCCTGACCTCAGGCAAATTAGCCGCTGATTTAACCAGTTTGGGTTTGGATTGAGCAGTAAGAATCAAAGTAGAAGACTCGATGCCAAGCGAAGACAGAACATTTATCATGTCCTTTGTCCTTGGTTCCTCAAAATCAAGTTCCTGTACCAGTCTTACATTCCCCTCTCTAACTTTAGCGGAGAGGAGGCATTTCAAAGCTAACTTCCTCATCTTCTTGGGCATCGATTGGTGATAGTTGCGTGGCTTGGGGCCGAAAACTACCCCACCTCCCCTGAGAAGGGGTGATTTTATATCCCCCCTTCGCGCTCTGCCGGTATGCTTCTGAGCATAAAGCTTCCTTGTGCTCCCACGGACCTCCCCTCTCGTCTTGGTAGACGCAGTACCCTGGCGCCTATTAGCTAATTGTCTAGTCATCGCTTGGTGAACTACCGCTTCATTAAAGGGAAGATCAAAAACGGCTTGGCTAAGCTCTATTTGGTCAACAACTTCACCGTTTAAACTATAAACTGGCATTTGCACTTCTTGTTACCTTGCTTTCTCAATTACTAACAGCCCCCCATTGGCTCCAGGTACTGCACCCTTTACCAAAAGCAAATTACGCTCAGGGTCAGCTTGAATTACCTCGAGGTTACGCGCTGTTACTCTTCTATTACCCATATGTCCAGCCATGCGTTTCCCTTTAAGCACCCGACCGGGAAAAGTGGTAGCTCCGATTGAACCAGGGGCGCGATGGCGATCAGTTTGGCCATGGGTCTTGGGCCCACCAGCAAAATGATGTCGCTTAACAACGCCAGCAAAGCCCCTGCCCTTAGAAAAGCTAGTGACATTTATCAAGTCACCATGTTTTAGGAAGCCAACATCCACTCTATCACCACGCTTGACCGAGCTAATATCATCAGTCCTGAATTCGCGAAGATAGCGAACATTCTCTAAGCCTCGAAGATGTCCTTTCTTTGGAGAGCTAAGCTGAGATTGCTTCACTTTGTTTTCAATAAAGCCCACTTGGATAGCATCATAACCATCGCTGTCCTTGTTCTTTACCTGAGTTACCACAGAAGGCCCAGCTTGAATAGCAGTTACTGCCACCGTCTCTCCGCTTTCTTGAAACAGTTGCGTCATGCCTATTTTCCTGCCAATGATGCCTGGAAACATGGTTTTACCTACAATTTAATATCTATCTCCACTCCAGATGCTAAGTCAAGCTGACTCAAGGCATCTATAGTCTTGGAACTTGGCTGCAAAACATCAATTACCCTTTTATGAGTCCTGATCTCAAACTGTTCCCTGGAATCTTTATCGATGTTAGGGGAACGAATAACACAAAATTTTTCGATATGTGTGGGTAAAGGTACTGGGCCAACCACGATAGCTCCGGTACGCTCCACTGCATCTACTATTTGCCTTACTGCTTGATCAGCCAGCTTATGATCGAAGCTTTTGATTTTGATACGAACTTTTTGCTCAGTCATCTGGTTCTTCCCGCTCTAGCCGCAATTTGCTCAGCCAAATCCTGGGGCAATTCTTCATAGCGATGAAAACACATAGTATAACTCGCCCTCCCTTGACTGAGCGACCTCAAATCTCCAGCGAAACCAAATGTTTCCGCCAGAGGAACAAGACAGCGGATAGCGGAGGACTCGGTGCGACTTTCAATGCCTTCGATATGAGCTCTCCGAGAGTTTAAATCGCCAATGATGTCTCCTAGAAACTGATTGGGAGTTGTTATTTCCACTTCCATAATTGGCTCGAGAATAACAGGTTTAGCTTTATCTATCCCATCCCTCATAGCCATAAAGGCTGCCATCCTGAAAGCCATGTCTGAAGAGTCGACCTCATGAAAACTCCCATCATACAAAGCCACCTTTACATCTATTACAGGGTAACCAGCTAATCCTCCACTTTGCAAAGCTGATTTGACACCGGCCTCTACTGAGGGAGTAAATCCCTTGGGTATGGCCCCACTTCGAATCTGGTCGCGAAACTCAAATCCGCTGCCACGCTCGCCTGGCTCAATTCTAAGCCAAACGTGCCCGTATTGTCCCCTACCGCCAGATTGACGGATAAATCTCCCTTCAGATTCTACGGGAATTGTGATTGTTTCCTTATAAGCAACCTGCGGCTTACCAGCATTAACTCTTACACCATATTCGCGGAATATACGCTCCATTAACACTTCGAGATGAAGCTCACCCATCCCCGAAATCAGAGTTTGCCCTGTTTCTTTGTCATGGTAAACCTTGAAGGTGGGGTCCTCCATAGTAAGTTTAGCCAAGGAGTCATCTAACTTGTCTTGGTCGACTTTACTTTTGGCTTCAACCGCCATGGAAAGCACCGGCTCAGCAAACCGTATGGGCTCAAAAAGCACCGGCCGTGTGGGCTCGCAAATGGTATCACCTGTGGATGTCGTCTTAAGCCCCAGACTAGCTACAATGCTTCCGGTATCAGCGAGAGAAATCTCTTCGCGGTGATCGGCATGCATAACATATAGTTTTCCCAATCTCTCTTTCTTATCTATGCTGGAGTTCAAGACTTGTGCTCCGGCTCTTATCCTGCCTGAGTATACACGCAAGTAGACCAGTCTGCCCATAAACGGGTCAGAAACCGTTTTAAATGCCAACGCGGAAAAAGGCTCATCATCGCTCGCCGGACGAAAAATTTTCCCGCCGCTTTTAGGATCTGTAGCCGAGATAGGGGGTATGTCTAGCGGCGAGGGGAGGTAATCTACAATAGCATCAAGCAATAACTGGATGCCTCTATCCCTCAAGGCACTGCCACAAAGGACAGGCACTATGCAGTTAGAAAGGGTCAGCTTTCTTATAGCTGCCTTAATTTGAGAGGCAGAGACATCTTGCCCATTAAGGTAGAGCAACATAATCTGCTCATCGAGTTCAGCTAAGTTCTCGATTAATGCCTGGCGGTGCTCGGCCAGCAAAGTCTCATCTTCCTTAATGGAAGCTGAATTAGAATCATCCGGGAAAGCAATGACTTTACCTTCCACAAGGTCGATGATGCCTCGAAAGTCCTTTTCACTTCCCAAGGGGAGCTGTATGGGTAATGCCTTGATTCGCAACCTTTCATTAATCATGGTCACCGTGTGCTGAAAATCAGCGCCAATCCTGTCCATTTTGTTAATAAAGCAAATCCTGGCCACGCCATATTTGTCTGCCTGGCGCCACACAGCCTCTGACTGAGCTTCCACTCCAGATACACCATCGAAAATCACAACACCGCCATCTAATACACGGAGGCTACGCTCCACCTCAGCGGTGAAATCTACATGCCCAGGGGTATCTATGATGTTTATACGATGTTCGCGCCAATGACATGCGGTAGCCGCTGAAGTAATGGTAATACCTCGCTCTCTTTCCTGCTCCATCCAATCCATTACCGCAGTCCCCTCATCCACACTGCCAACCTTGTAGGTACGCCCTGTATGGTGGAGAATCATCTCTGTGGCCATGGTCTTGCCAGCATCTATATGAGCGATGATCCCTATATTCCGTATTTTTTCCAGAGGGAAAGTCCGCGACATTAGTTTATCCTTTGCTTCAAGTACTGCTTTTAACACGACTCCTCACCAGCGATAGTGAGCAAAGGCTTTGTTAGCCTCTGCCATCTTATGAAGATCATCACGTTTCTTGATTGCCGCCCCCCGACCATTAACAGCATCAACCAACTCGCTTGCCAGCTTTTCCTCCGTAGATTTGCCACTACGAGCTCGCGCCGAAGCAATAAGCCATTTCATGGCAAGAGCGCGCCCCTGATCTTCTCCTACCTCCGTGGGAACTTGGTAGGTAGCCCCGCCAACACGGCGTGATTTAACCATGAGAAGCGGCGCAACATTTTTAATCGCCTGCTCTAAGGCCTCTTCGGGATTACTATTCACCTGTTGAGCAGCGAGTTGCAAGGCATTATAGACAACGCGCTCGGCTGTAGCTTTCTGCCCTCGTAGCATAAGCCTATTAATAAATTTAGCCACCGTGCTGCTGTTATATTTAGCATCGGGTGGTGGTATCCTTTTTACTACTTTTCTAGCTCCTCTTGACATTTGACATCCCTGCTATTTTTGTGCCTTGGCCCCGTACCTGCTGCGGCCTTGCTTACGATTAGCTACTCCTTCAGTATCCAATGTGCCACGGATAATATGGTAGCGAATTCCAGGAACGTCCTTAACCCGACCACCACGAATCAAAACTACCGAGTGTTCCTGCAAATTATGTCCTTCTCCAGGAATATAAGCGGTTACTTCCATACCGTTGGTCAGCCTAACGCGGGCAACTTTGCGCAATGCCGAGTTGGGCTTCTTAGGTGTAACTGTCTTAACCTGGATGCATACACCTCTTTTTTGAGGCGCTCCTTCGATCCAATTAATTTCTCCTTTCATCGTATTCCGGGTGTAATGCAACGCTGGGACCTTGCTTTTCTTTCCCAGCTTCTGCCGCCCTTTACGAACAAGTTGACTGACTGTTGGCATTCCTAAATACTCCTCTATTTTAGGCTCTATTTTAGGCAATCAAAAAGCCGCCTGGTTACTTGCCGGTCTACTCTAGGAAAATTTTGCTCGGCTTCAGCCAGCCGGCTTTTATAACTCTCTAAGTCTTTACCTTCTAGTAGACGCCAAATTAGTAATTTAACACAAGGTAATTAGGCTGTCAACTAGCGAACCAATCTTTTTCCAAATTAAGAATGTAGTGTACACCCCCGTCTATATTTAAAATGATACAGACCATCATAATATGATGGTGCCCAGTAGTCCCTTTATATCGCCTTCCGTCGATATAAAAGATGATGAGACTGTCATTGTATAAACCATAGGTGTACTCAGAAAGCACAGCAGTTTCTGGGAAACCGTTGGTAAGGCTGGCTCACAACTCAGCAATGGAAAAAGGCACTTTTCTCAGGGCAAACTTATCTGCTGCGATATTTTGAACGCTTTGCTTGTTAATACAGGTGTTTTTTTACTCCTGCTTTAACTTTAAACATTCTGCTACTGGATAGCCTATCTAAAGATGCATTGAGCATGGCTATGTATTCGTCTACCTCATCACGATCGAATTGTATAACCTTATTGGCTATTCGTTGGCAGTAATCGCAATGGCTACACCCGGATAAGCAATTTTGCTTCCTGAAGAAATCCATAAAACCTTCCAGAGCTTGGTTATCGATATAGAATTTGGGCAGTGGCTTAATAACGTTGCTTTGTACGCCCGGCAAAGCAGAACTGATAAATCCAATTTTCGGAGTAATGACGTTCAAAATATCATATAGGTTCCCCTGGTAATGACGTGATGAATACGCCGCGGCAGCACGCAAAATTCGTTCGACGGGCATTGACCTGCCACTGATTTTGAACACATCCATACCTATCTCTTCGTAAACATGAATATCTTCAGGCCTTACCCAGCGGCATTTAATGATTTGACAGATATCACAGAGCCTGTCTAGAGTGCAGCGAAGTACACAATAGTCCACATAATAGCCACCGAGCGGGTTATAATTTTGACTGGCATGCCCCAGGCCATCATGGTGATAATATTCGTAGGGGCACTGGTATAAGCAGAGATTATTCGTTAGTATAGTGAGTTCGCAACTCACTGCATTCCTGATAGCCTTGAGCAACGTAAAGTCCCGATTTACGTTAATGTCCAGAGTAATAGAATCGGCGCCTAAGGATTCAAACAATTTAGCTCTAGCAACGCTATTTACATGAGCAATAGTTGAAACCCTTATCTTAAGTTGCGGAAATTGACGCTTTATAAGCTCAATCAGATAAGGGATAGTTACTGTAACGCTATCCGCACCAATACTGCTGATCCAATTAAGATGCATTAGCAACTCTTGATGGGTATTTTCATCCCACTCCATATTACCCATACTGGGCGCATTTAGGAGATAGTCAAACTTCAAACCGGCTGCATGAGCCTGTTCGATATATTCCTCCGCCTGATTTTCCACCATGCGGACGTTATCAGGGCCTGAACCCCCACTGCCTATCATTGATGTTGGCAATACACCATATAGCTGTATATCGGCTTCCAGCTTGCTTAATGGCAATATCAGATCTGGATCCCAGTTCGTTGGCACTAATAGCTGCATGCTACCTCACTATGACAAATAATACGAGCACAAGGCTGCGCATATATGTCCCAATTTTTGTTTTCGCTCGTGTTTAACAAAATCATTGTCTATATCGCGATACGATGTATTATGGATACAAAGAAATTTCTTGTCAATACCTCCGAATCAAAAGTCGCTGCTCCAAGATTTTGTCAATACATAATTGTGAGGGGAAATGCCACCCTCCCATGGGGATGGTAGCATAGAATAGGAGGGAACAAAATTTCGACTATACCTTATATACCTCTGTATCGTAATGCGATGTATTATGAACATAAAGAAATTTTTTGTCAATACCCCTTCGATATTGGCATATGGTTAGATATCTCGCACAACCATAGCATCATTAGATTATCATCTTGCCACAGCGCTTGATTAAGGAAATGCTCCTCCATCTATAGTGATGACTTGTCCCGTGATATAGCCAGCTCTTTCACTGGCTAAAAAAGCTACCAATTCAGCCACATCTTCAGGTTGGCCAAAGCGTTGCAAC
>Ga0209636_10003791_pt1 | contig 15409 bp, 13 predicted proteins | sample DeeMarSWOR152_54_FD_187464 | JGI IMG/M metagenome (GOLD analysis project Ga0209636, IMG submission 187464) | Marine sediment microbial communities from White Oak River estuary, North Carolina - WOR-1-52-54 (SPAdes) (version 2) | ecosystem: Environmental > Aquatic > Marine > Intertidal zone >...
GTCCCGGGGCTGGCCTCCAGTTCTCTCCTCTTCTCTCTCAACGGCTCCAAGGCCTTATTGAGGTTTGATGCCATGATCTGCTTACACTCCACGCACCCTATGGTCGCCGTGGTACACCCCTTGTCGATCTCCTTTACCTTTTCCTTCTCGGTATAGAGCTCATGAAAGGTGAAGACATTACAGAAATCGGGTCTGCCGGGGTCAGATCTCCTGGCCCTCTGAGGATCGGTGATCATACTGGCCACCGTTGTCTTTATGACCTCCTGTGAGTCGGAGATAAATATGGCATTGTTGTAACTGTTGCTCATCTTCCTCCTATCAGTGCCGAGTATCTTCGCCTCTGGCGTGAGCAGGGTTGCTGGCTCGGGAAAGATGTTTGAATAGAGGTGATTGAAACGCCGGGCTATCTCCCTTGTCAGCTCAACATGGGCGCTCTGATCCTCCCCCACGGGCACACCGTGTGCCTTGTACATGAGGATGTCAGCTGCCTGGAGAACCGGATAGCCCAGAAACCCGTAGGTATAAAGATCCCTTTGGGTCACTTCCTTGAGCTGCTCCTTATAGGTGGGGTTCCTTTCCAGCCACGGAAGGGGTGTGAACATGGAAAGGATGAGATGAAACTCCGCATGTTCCTTTATGCTCGACTGAACAAAGATCACTGACTGCTCCGGGTCAAGGCCAATCGCGATCCAGTCAATGAGAATGTCCCTGATGGTTTCCTTTATGATCTCCGAATGCTCATACTCACTTGTGAGGGCGTGCCAGTCGGCGATAAAGTAAAAGCACTGGTAGTCCTTTTGAAGGGAGCGCCAATTGTTCAGTGCTCCGTGGACGTGTCCAAGATGCAGCTTCCCGGTTGGCCTTAAGCCGCTCACGATTCTCTTCTTCTCCATTCCTCACTCCTCCAGATGCACATTTTTGCTTTTCAAATCCAAAATCCCTGGCCCAGACGCGGCTTGCATCGAAACAGCTCACAGCCTCGCTTCCTTTGAATCAGACCTTCGGCCTCGACAACCTCGGAATTTTGCCCATTGGGATTTGCTTCGGATTTCGGTATTCGGATTTAGGGTTTTTTCAAGGAATTCGATCGTGCAAATCGCCCCTTTACAAACTCAATCTCATCCTCCTTGGTGCTCACGTCACCCTCCAGCTTGGCCTCCAGGATGCCCTCAAATATCTCCTTAAAAAAGGGGCCGGGCTTATAACCCAGGGCGATGAGATCCCTGCCCTTTAAGAAGACCTCTGTTCCCCTCAGCCTGGTGAAAAAGGTGGATATGTGGCGCTTTACCTTCTCACTCCTGGTCTTGGCCATGCTATATAGCAACGTCTCAGGGCTAAGTGGCGAAAGGATCCTGTATACGGCGTAGTTTTTCTTATCCTTCAGGTCATAAAGTGCGTCTAAGACATCACCCGCCTCCTGGCGGGCGGAGATCATAGCGACCATCTCTTTTTCTTGAAGCCCCAGCCTTTCGATCAATTTCCGAAAGGCATCATCGGTCAAAGCGGAGATGAGGCCAAGGAAGTATACCCTCCATGGTTCATAGGTAATATCCAGGTAGAGGAGGTCAAACCATGCCAAGATCCCCTTTGTCTCCTTCAGGATGGTCCTTACCTCCTGGGTAAGCCTGAGCTCTGGCGAGAGGAATTTGAGGAGGTCATATCCATGCATCCGCTCTATTGCCCCTATGGGATCTTCCTCCTTTAAGATCAGTTGAAGCTCGCCAAAAAGCCTTTGGCCAGCGAGATTCTCAAAGCAGTGGAGGTTGACGGCATTTTGAATGAGGGTCTCCGTAAGCTTTCCTATCCTGAACCCAAAGCGCTGTTCAAACCTTATGGCCCTCAAGATCCTCGTAGGGTCTTCAACAAAACTGAGGTTGTGGAGTACCCTCAGACTGCGCTCCTTAATATCCTTCATTGCGCCAAAATGGTCTATCAGGATACCGTAGTGTCCCTTATTGAGGTGAACAGCCAGGGTATTGATGGTAAAGTCCCTTCTAAAGAGGTCCCTCTTCAGAGAGGTCAGCTTGACCTCGGGCAGGGCAGCAGGTGATTCGTAGTGTTCCATCCTGGCAGTTGCCACATCTACCTTAAAGCCGTCCGGCATCTCCAGGACAGCCGTACCGAACTTGGGGTAACTCCTCGCCTTAGCCCCATGCCTTTTGGCAAAGGTGCGAGCGAACCTGATGCCGTCTCCCTCGATAACGACATCCACATCGAGGTTCTCCCTCTTCAAGATGACATCCCTTACAAGGCCTCCCACGAGATAAGCATTGTAATCAAGGCTGTCAGCTATCTCTCCCAGATCCTTTAACAGCTTCGTTACCCTCTCCGGCAACCGTTCCCTGAGGAGATTTGCGATATTCTTTCTCCTGGCGTACCGCGTAAGCTCCCCCTCCGAATCGTAGAGAAACTCGGGCGTGGATGACCTCTCTATCAGTATGCTCAAGAGGTCTGTCCTCGTAATAACCCCGAGCAACTGCCTGTCCTGTAGTACAGGCAGGACCCTGACCTTGTTGCTGATAATCAATTCCTGTATTTTGCTCAAGGTGGTCTCAGGCCCCACATGGTGAAACTCCACATTCATATACTCCTTTACGGGCCTCTTCTCAAGGCCCAGGAAAATGGCCCTATCAACCATCTCCCTGGAGATATATCCCCTGAGTATCCCCTCATCATCAACAACCATCAGGAAGTTAATATTGTAACGGGTTAAGGTCTCATGTGCGTCACCCATGGTGGAATCAGGTGGTATATGGACGACAGGAGAGGTCATCATATCCTTGGCCAATCTCTCGGAATTTATCAGGCTTACCAGGAGGTTCTGAAGTTCCTCCTCTGCCTGGATGAGGGTCTTATCGCCAATGGTAGCTGAGGCGGCCTGGGGATGCCCCCCACCACCAAATTCAAAGGCAATCTCGGCGGCATTTACCTCTGGAATCCTGCTCCTGGCAACCAGATAGACCCTGTTCTCCATCTGGGCGAGGGCAAATATGACATTGAGGTTTTCCATCTCCATGAATTTCTGGACCAGGACGGCGAAATCACCTACATATCGATCGGTTTTGGTCTTGGCTATGACCACCTCGATACCATTGATGCTGTTTCTGGTGGCTGAGGCCATCAAATCGTTCAAAAGCCACACCTGCTCAGCGGTGAGCTCCCTGGTCAACATATCGGAGACCGTATTGAGGGATGCGCCCTGCTCCAGGAGCCAGGCAGCGGCCTCATGGTCTTCTGCCTTCGTGGAGGAAAAGGTAAACGAGCCGGTATCTTCATAGATACCCAGCGACATCAGGGTCGCCTCGTCAGGGGTCACCTTGATCCCCTTCTCCCTTATGAGTTCCGTCATTATGGACACGCCCGCCCCAAGCTCCCGGATAACCTCAAAATCGCCCTTGATATCGTCATCAGATGGCGGGTGATGATCATATATGTGGATCTCCACATCATCCTTCTCCAGGAGCTTGTTAAATTTGCCGATCCGTCTTTTCTGACGGGTGTCAACCAGGATAAGCCTCCTAATCCTATCTAGGTCAATATCCTTGATACGAACGAAATCAAACAGATAAGAACTCGTGTGCAGGAAGAAATTCCTCAGGTTCTTCTCCTGGGCACCGGGAAATACGATTATGGCCTCAGGGTACAGCTTCTTGGCTGCCAGCATGGATGCCAGGGCATCAAAGTCTGCATTCACGTGGGTCGTTATGACATCCAGCTCGGCGGCCCCTCCCTTCATTTCCTTGTCTGATGCTTGCGGCGCCATCTGTACGGTTCCTCAAATGGTGGCCTTGGGGACTCCCGAGCAGCCTTTAAGATCCTCTCCGCTAGGTCAGGAAATCCATTATCTCCGTAGTAGAATACATTCTCATATGCCAGCCCAGCCCTGATCAAACGGACCGACAGAAGTTCTCCATTTACAAACACGTGCGCCAGCAGCCGGCCGTACTTATCGGCTTGAAACGGGAGGTATTCAATGACCTTGGCCTTTCTTACAATATCCATGATCATTGCCGCCGCCTCTCGACCATAGGGCTGGTCCTCAAATATCCCGTGCTCTGAGTGGATGATCTCCGGTGCGTCTATACCCAAGATCCTTATGGGAAGATCTCTGTAAAAGAAGGTGTCCCCGTCATCCGGGCGGATGGCCGACTTGTCCATCCTGATTGGGACAAGGGGTGCCCTTTTTTCCCTTTCGGCCCCCTGCTTTGAGTCCCAGGTCCTAAGAAAGACAAAAAGGGCAATAAGGACAAGAAATCCAGTAGCCAGGATGTGCTTACGGTAGCCGGTCAATTTACCTATCATCATGGAAACCCTTGCGTGTATAGTATCTTATGCATCTCAATGAAAATCAAATGATTTATGAAACATCGCTTGAAACCCCTGGTAAGTTTCTGGAGTTTCCTTAATCTTTGGAGAAAACCGTTGTCCTTGAGCGTAAATTGCTGGAGAGGTGGGGTAGCCATCGAGGGTGAGCAGGAAGGGGAAAGCCAGCCCTTTAGAGGCTTGAAGGGGTAAGTATTCCCCGCCTGCAAGCCCTGAAAGGGTCACCTCGAAAGCAGGGGAAGCGAAAGGACAAGGGTTTTCACTACTCAAAAATATAATTTGTCATATAATGAACAGCTTATGGAAATACACCCTATAAAACTCCGGAAACTCCAGTGGTAAGTTTAGGTTGACATTTAGCCGGGTATTGCTAAGCTTACTAAGTGAGTGTTCCTTCAACTGCTGCTCAGGAAGCCACTGGAGTAATCTCAGATGACCGACTACTCAAGGGCATCGGAGGCCGAGGTTGAGATCCCTGAAGGGGTCAAGATCATCACCTTTCCCGCAAGAGGGCATATACCCTTGATTGAATGGGAATACCCGGAATTCCAATCCCTCTGCCCTGTCTCCGAGAGGCATGATCAAGGCCTTGTCACCATACGGTACAAGCCGAGGGAAAAGATCCTGGAGAGCAAATCAGTCAGGGATTACCTCATGGGGTGGAGGAACAAGCGAAATTGGCAGGAATACATCACTGAGGAGATTGCCGATGTCCTGCATAAGGCCTGTGAGCCTCATTGGCTGACGGTGACAATCAGCTGGAATGCGAGGGGAGGGATATCCGCCAGAACAACCTCCCAAAGGGGAAACCCGCCTTCTTGACTTTGATGTGGACCCTGTTTATATTTCAGGTTGTAAGTTAACTGGAGAGTATATTTCCGAGAACGAAGGGGGATTAGCTTACACTACAGATGGCCAATAAGGATTACTATAAGCTACTCGGGGTCAGTAAATCCACCAGCACTGGGGATATTAAGAAGGCCTACAGGAAGCTGGCTATGAAGTACCACCCTGACAGGAACAAGGACAACAAGGCCGCCGAGGAGAAATTCAAGGAGATAAGTGAGGCCTACGCGGTCTTGAGCGATCCACAGAAGAGAAAGCAGTATGATATGTTCGGGGCCGAGGGGTTCCAGCAGAGGTACAGCCAAGAGGATATCTTCAGGAGTTTCGATTTTGGCGATATATTCAAGGAATTTGGCTTTGGAGATCTCGGCGGCTGGAAGAGGGGTGCAGGCTCGGGTATATTCAGCAACCTCTTCTCCGGGGCAGGGAGACGTCCCAGATACGGGACAAAGGCGGACCCCTTCAGCTCCTTCTTTACCGACTATGGCGATGGGGCTACGGGCTTGAAAGGCCAGGATCTCATCTATGAGCTCCCCGTACACCTGGAGGATATTGTCAAGACCCATCAAAAGACGATCTCCTATAATGTGGGTGGGGTACATCAACAGATAAGGGTCAAGATTCCCGCAGGCATGGCGGATGGCAAGAAATTGAGGCTCGCGGGCAAGGGTCAACCGGGACAGGCAGGAGGGACCCCGGGAGATCTTTACATTAAGATAAGGATTCTGAATCATCCTATGTTCCAGAGGGAAGGGAACGACCTCTACATTAATCGAGACGTAAAATTCTCCGAGGCCGTATTGGGGACAAAGATCGAGGTACCGACCATTGACGGCAAGAGGTTGAGCCTTAATGTACCAGCCGGGACCCAAAGTGGCTCAAAGCTCAGACTAAGGGGATATGGCATGCCCAGCATGGATGGAGGAGGGAGAGGGGACGTATACGTGAAGATAAACGTTGCAGTGCCGAAGAAACTAAGCAGCAGACAGAAGGCATTGGTAGAAGAGCTGAGAGATCTGGATCTGTAGGCTATGTCAGTATTCCTGGGGCAACTCGTTAAGCTGGGCCAAGGAGAACACAGGACCATCTGTGCACACATATTTGTCACCGATGTTACACCTGCCGCACATCCCTATTCCGCATTTCATCCTCATCTCTAAGGATATGATTATCCGCTCAGGTTCAAATCCCGCATTCTCAAGTACTGGCTGTGTGAATTTGAGCATAATAGGTGGGCCACAGACAAGGGCGTAGGAATCGTCACACGCTGTAATCTTTTGCTCCGTAATGGCGGGGACAAAGCCGACGTTATAGGGCCACTCTGGATCATCGGTCGCATCAACCGTGAGATGGACGTTTACGTCATCCCTCTTCTCCCACTGCTCGAGCTCTTCCCTGTAGAGAAGCAAGCCCGGGGATCGGGCCCCATATACAACCGTGATGCCCCTAAATCTTTTTCTGTTTTCCGGATGCAGCATGTAGATAGTAGCCGCCCGCAGGGTGGTAAATGCAAACCCCCCACCGATGACCACCACATTTTTCCCCTCCATCTTCTCCCAGGGATACCAGTTACCCAGTGGACCCCTGACGCCGACGATATCACCCTCCCTCATATTATGAAGGTATCTGGTTACCACCCCGGCCTTATTGACGGTAAACAAGAGGAATCCCTTCTCCGTGGGGGACGAGGCCATACCGAGCGGTATCTCTCCCTTCCCGGCTATGGATACCTCGCAGAATTGTCCTGGGAGAAAGGTAAACCCTTCCCCATCTGCCTTATTGAGGAAGACGACCTTAAAGGTCCTTAGACTCTTATCCTCGGTCTCTGTAATGATCTGCTCAATCCTTGCGGGGTATGGGAGATAGGGATTACCCGACAACTGATCCTCCTCACTGTTCATAATTCGTTCATAAGCCGAAAGACCTCTCGTATATCGATATTTACAGGACAGTATCTCACACACCTTCCGCAACCGACACAGGCGACTCCGTTTTTGTACTTATCCACATAGTATTTCAACTTATGCATGAATCGCTGCCTGACCCTCTGCAGCTTCTCAGCCCTCGGGTTGTGCCCAGAGGCATGGAGGGTAAAGAGTGGAAACATGCAGCTGTCCCAGTTTCTGATCCTATCCCCCTCTGCTCTTATCACCTCATCCTGTATATCAAAACACCAGCAGGTGGGGCACAAAAAGGTACACGTACCACAATTTATGCAGGCAAAGGCAACATCATCCCAGAAGGGGGCATCGAAAAGGTCATTGACATTCTTCTGCCCTAGTTTATCGGTGGGTACATGACTGCTTATCCTCTGCTCAGCTTCCCTCCTCAGCTTATGGGCCTTGTTTCGCGATCCCTCGTCTGCATCCCTCTCAACTCCTCCTGACTGTAAGAGTCCTTTACCCTTTTCCGTCAGGGGCCTGGCCAAGAGGTATTCTTCAAGGTCAAAGAGCAGGACGTCCAGACCCTCCTCATGAAAGGGCCCACAGTTGACAGAGGTGCAAAAACAGGTGCTGCAGGGCTCAGTGCATCCAAGGCCAACGAGGGTAATGGAGTTCAGACGCGTGACCCACCACGGATCTCTAAATTCCGGGTTGTTGAAGTTTACATCAACCAATCTCATGGCCTTGGCATCGCATGGCCTGATGCCTACTATGGCTGTAGGAGGGTAGGCTCTCGTGGCCTCCTTTAGGATATGGGCATCTTCAATTTTCTCATCCACAGTGAATTCAAACATCCTCTCTGATTGGGGGAGCACGAATGATTTCGGTGAAAGGCGTGTGTTGGTGAACCTGAGGTCTGCCCCTTCCCCATCGGCTATGGGCTTAAACCTGTAAAAGCCCTGTTCCTTAAAAGGTACCAAGACCTCATAGGTCTTTTTCAAGGCCCGCAGGAACCCCCCAAATTCCCTTTTCTTGAAGATCTTATCGGTCATCGGGCACGTCATCTGATAAACTCGTCATAATCGTCCGGTCTATAGGTATCAAGGGGAGGCCTTTCCTCTATGCTCAATCCAGCCTCACAGCCATAGAGATCAAAGACATCCCTATTGAGCCTTCTGGTAAAGAACCTCACCTTAATATCCACCGGACAGGCCTGCTCACATGCACCACAGTCCGTGCAACGGCCTGCACAGTGGTATGCCCTCAGGATATGAAAGATCATCGTATCGGTGGGATCAATACTCTTTCCCACCCACTGCGGGCCTGACTCATCCACAAAGCAGGTAGGACAGTAACACAGGGGGCAGGCATTCCGGCACGCATAGCACCGCGTGCAGTCCTTGATGAGAGTTGAGAAGAACTCCCACCTCTCATCCCATGCCATTGCCTCTATTTCCCTTACATCGTCATAGGGGTCGGGGTCCTTCCTCTCCTCTACCAAATCCCCCGCGATGGCATCATAGAGCACCGGATTTCTGTGCATACACCGTATGCAGTTATCCTGCAAGTAATCGGCCTTCTTCAGGGTATGTTCAAGACCCTCTCCCCTGACCGTGATATCCCCGTCCGATTCAGCGATCTCCCTGACCTCCTTATCCCCCACAAGGGAGCACAGCTTTCGCCTATCAACCATCCCCTCACAGGGGACCCCGATGATGTAGAGCTGCTCCCTCTTGACCTGGTTCTCCACAATGTGTACCGCAATGTTCCTTGAGTCGCACCCCTTGGCGATTATCCCTATCTTTCCCTCTCGCTTGGGAAGATAAGTGGCCAGGTTCATAAAGCAGAAGCTGTCCCAGTATAATTGGCCTGTTTCCGCTGCATCCCTTATCAAGACCGGCTCTGTCATCATGGGGATCGAGCCCTTTTTAAAGCCGATAATCAGATCCACTGCTTTTTCCTCGAGGATCTTTCTGGCTACAGCCCTTATCTCATCCACATACCTGTTCATTACGCGACCCTCGCCCTCCCTTTAACGAGCTTCTTTACTGGGCCAACTGCTCTCACCATTTCAATTACCTCCGTTGCCACCTCAGCGAACTTACCCGCCTCCGAGGATGATATCCATGAGAAGTGCAGTCTTTCCGGCTCTATCCCGATATGCTCTAGGAGGCCCCTTAAAAGGGCGAATTTTCGTCTCGCGTAATAATTACCCTCCAGGTAATGGCACTCTCCCGGGTGTCACCCCGAAACCCATACCCCATCAGACCCATGCATAAATGCCGATAGGATGAATTTGGGGCTCACCCTTGCAGAGCATGGGACCCTGATAGGCCTTATATTTGGAGGGTACTGAATTCGGTTGATCCCCGCTAAATCCGCAGCAGCATAGCTACACCAGGCACAAAGAAAGGCCGTGATCCTCGGCTCCCAGTGATCCATTTCTCTCTCCTCCCTCAAATACTTCCGATCATGGCCATGACCTGCCCCTCATCAAATCCGTTGAGGTGTATGGCACCTGATCTGCAGGATGCAACGCAGAGGCCGCAACCCTTGCACAGCACTGGGTTAATCTCTGCCTTTCCCGTCTCATCATTGATTGCAGGTGCCCCATAAGGACAGATGGCTACGCAGACGCCGCAGCTGCTGCAATACAGCTGATTCACCGTGGCTACCGTCCCACTGCTATGAATGACCTTCTGTGCAAGCAGTGTCACGGCCCGCGATGCAGCTGCCTGCGCCTGGGTAATTGATTCATCAATGGACTTCGGCGAGTGGGCAAGGCCGCAGAAAAACACACCATCTGTTGCAAAATCAACGGGCCTGAGCTTTACATGGGCCTCCATAAAGAAGCCATCCTCATTTACGGGTACCTTGAAGAGCCGGGCCAAGGAAGCTCCATCCGTGGGTACTATTGCAGATGCAAGGACCAGCAGGTCGGGCTTGATCTGTATTTCCCGCTTTAGCGCATAGTCGGTAAAGCTCATCCTGAGCCCCTCATTAACGCCGTCTACCTTTACCCCCCTTTCATGATCGTACTGAATAAAGACTACGCCCTTTTCCCTGGCCTCTCGGTACAGATTCTCCCTCAACCCATAGGTCCTCATATCCCGGTAGAGGATAAAGACATTCGTTGCTGGGTTTATCTCCTTTAAGAGCAGGGCACTTACAACTGAGTGGGTGCAGCATACCCTGGAGCAGTATGGACGCTCCGGTATCCGGGAGCCCACGCATTGGATGAAGACACAGGTGCCCACATCCCCTAATCTCCTGTCCTTCTCCATGAATAACCGATCCAGCTCAAGGGCGCTCAGTACTCGCGGGTCTTGACCATACAGGTAGTCATCGACCTCGAGCTCTTGTGCGCCGGTTGCGATAATGGTAACCCCGTGCTGCAGCTTCCTCTCTTCCCCATCGCAGCTAATGGTGGTGGTGAAGTTCCCCACAAATCCCTCTACTGCTGTGATCCCCGCGCTCAGGTAAGGCTCAATATTTTCATCTGATTTGATATCAGCCATGAGCGCCTTGAGGTGTTTCTGGATATCCTCTCCCTTCCATGTCTGATAGAGATTCAGGGCGTTTCCCCCTAACCTGTCGGACTTCTCGATGAGATAGGTCTTATAGCCCTGCTCTGAAAGGTTCTGTGCAGCAGCCATCCCCGCGATGCCACCACCGATAACCAGGGCAGCCTGGGTGATCTCCAGTTCAGTTTCGGGTAACGGCTCGAGGAGGGCCACCTTTTCAGTGGCCATCCTTACGAGATCCTTTGCCTTGTCCGTGGCAGCCTCTGGATTATCAGCGTGGACCCAGGAGCACTGATTCCTGATATTGGCCATCTCGAAGAGGTACTTGTTGATACCTGCATTTCTCACCGTTTCCTGAAAGAGGGCCTCATGGGTCTGGGGCGAGCAGGAGGCAACAACGACCCTGTTGAGCTTGTGCTCCTTAATTGCCCTGGTGATAGTCTCCTGGGTATCCTGGGAGCAACTGAAGAGATTCTCATCCACATATTCAACAAAGGGCAGGCTCCTTGCAGACCCGGCAACAGCTGGAACATCTACTACCCCTGCTATGTTAATGCCGCACTGGCACACAAAGATCCCGATCCGTGGCCTCTCACCTTTGATAGCAATGTCGGGTATCTCTGGAGGTAGCTCCTTTTTCTTGGAAAGGCTGAACCTGGTCCCTGAGAGAAGGGCACCTGCTTTCGCCGCAGCGGCGCTTGCATCAGTAACCGATGAGGGGATATCCTTGGGGGAGTGGAAACACCCTGCGATAAAGATACCACGCCTTGATGTCTGGACTGGAGAAAAGCTCCTGGTTTCCGCGAAATTGTAGGGATCAAGATCAACACTTGTTCTTCGGGCAAGGTCCCCTAATTCGTGTGGTACGGAGAAACCCACGGATAAGACTACCATATCGAACGGCTCTTCAGCCCATTTTCCTGCTTCATCCGTATACCGTATGAGGAGATCTCCAGAACCACTTCTCTCAACCACGTTCGCAATCTTCGACTTAATGAAGCGGACTCCCTCCTTGTCTTTGGCCCGGTTGTAGTATCGTTCGAAATCCTTACCGGAGGTCCTGACATCAATGTAGAATATGGCCGTATCAAGAGGACCCTCTATGTGATCCTTGGCAACCATGGCCTCCTTAATGGCGTGGGTGCAGCAAACTGCCGAGCAAAATGGGCTGGCGCCAGCATGCACGTCCCTTGAACCTACACATTGTATCCATGCAATCTTCTCAGGCTCCCTTCCATCAGAAGGCCTGATTAGTTTTCCCTCAGAAGGACCGGAGGCAGCGAGTATCCGTTCAAATTCCAGGCTGGTCACGATGTTGGGTGATCCCCTGTATCCATAGGTATCGTGGATGGCTGGATCGAAGGTCTCATAGCCAAGTGCAAGGATAATTGAGCCGACATGCAGGGACAGTTCCTTTTCCTTTTCCTCGAAATTGATGGCCCCACTTGGACAGAACTTCTCGCAGGCCTTGCACCTACCCTTCTGCAAATAGATACAATTTTGGGCATCAATGGCGTACTTCAGCGGGACCGCCTGTGGATATTTCACGTATATTGCCTTTCTCTTGTCGAGTCCCTCGTTATATTCATCATCCACCTTTCTCGGGCATTTCTCAGCGCACAATCCACAGGCGATACACCTGGCGAGATCAACGTATCGAGGTGATTGGACGAGTGTAACCTCAAAGTCACCCTCATCACCTCTCACGCTCCTCACCTCTGCAAGGGTCAGTAGCTCAATATTTATGTGCCGGCCGACCTCGACCAGTTTGGGTGAGATAATTCACATGGCACAGTCGTTGGTAGGAAAGGTCTTATCCAGCTTGGACATGACACCGCCTATGGATGAGGATCTCTCAACGAGATACACATAGTAGCCGGAATCGGCCAGATCCAAGGCGGCCTGCATCCCGCTAATACCTCCACCAACCACCATGACTGATCCAACACTAGTCCTCTTCATTCCTGCTCCCCTGAAAGGCGCCTTCGTTATAATTTTGGGCCCCATCTTTGTCAATGAGATTATTAGAACCCTATTGAGTTGAGAGGGAAAGCTCCAGAGCAGGGGACGATCGATGCCGAGATTGGAAGCTGGGTCGAAAGGGCTTAGGGAAGGAAGGGCGAATCTCTTGATTACATCCTTAGGATGGCATAGTATTGACCGCTCCGGTCGATCTTGTTCCCCACCGGGGTGCCGCAGAATCGGCAGCGGTATTCGTATTTGTCCCCTTCAGGTAAGACCAGCAGCAGCGACTTAATTACCGGCATGGCCTTCCCGCATTTAGGGCAGTAGAGCTCCGTTGCCTCGAATTCAGAATAAGCTGAGGGGTCTTGCCTTTTTTCCCTTAGAGGAGAATACCTGAAGGGCCCTGTAGTATTCATAAATGATTTCCTTTTTTCCTCTCTTATGCTAATGATATCTAATTTTACAAACGTCAAGAAAAAATGCAAGCAGCTAATAATAGGTGTCAGTTCCAGTTTCGGTGGAACAGGAACCAAGGGGGCGCAGTTTAAAGGAGGAATACATGAAGATAAAGCACATTGACCACATAGGAATCGCTGTCAAGAGCATTGAGGAAGGAGCAAGATTTTTCACCGATGTCCTTGGGTTAAGACTTGAAAAGGTAGAGACAGTAGCAGAACAAAAGGTCAAGACCGGCTTCTTTCCGATTACTGATAGCGAGCTTGAACTCCTTGAATCCACAGAGCCAGATGGCCCTATAGCCAAATTCATTGATGCAAGAGGCGAAGGAGTGCAGCATATCGCATTTCGGGTGGAAAATATTGACGACGCCTTGAGAGAATTGAAGGAAAAGGGGGTGCGGTTGATTGATCAGGAACCACGGAAAGGGGCTGGTGGATCCAGGATCGCGTTTATCCATCCCAAAGAGACACATGGCGTCTTAGTGGAGCTTTGCGAGAAGTAGAGCTGCATTTTCGCCGCATATCTTTCTTATGACATTCCTAGAGAGACTTGCCTCCCCCATCTCTTTGAAATAGCGGCCTGGGCTGAGGAGGGGAAAATCGCTTCCGAATAGTATCCTGTCCGGGCCAACGATTGTGGATGCGACAGAGTATATATCTGTGTCGTAAAGATTGGGTGATGCAGCGGTATCAAACCATGTATGTTTCAATAACTCCTTCATTTCCCTCTTCATCAAATAGTAAAAGAAGAGCCCCCCTCCCCAGTGGGCAAGGACTATTTTATTCTCTGGAAAATATCGTAGAAAATCGCTCATCTCTTTCAACGTCATTTTTGTCTTGCCAGGGTAGTAATGGCCGACGGGCTCATTGGTATGGAGGAGCACAGGCACATCAAATCTTCGTGCTATTTCAGCTACAGGCGTAAAGGCCTTGAGCGTATCATCCGCTATAGTTGACGTATAGAATGCCAGTTCCCCTATCCCTGAAAGGCCTGATTTGAGGCACCTTTCAAGCTCCTCTTCAGCACCTTCAGCCATAGGGAAAAGGCTGCAGAACCCTATTAACCTGTCTTTGTATCTTTCAACTGCATCCATGATATAGTCATTGTTTCTCCTGAAATAATCCTGGCTATGCCATGGGAAGCCGAACACAACGGATCTATCGACACCCTCCTTATCCATATTCCTGATAAGCTCCTCCACGGCGGAGAGCCTTGAACCAGGAACACTATAAAGGAGCTTGAATGCCGGTTCGTGGTCAAAGAAATCCTCTCTTTTAGCCGTGACCTCAGGGGGAAAGATGTGGGTGTGGAAATCTATTATCATCACATCATCTGATACGGATCAACATCGACTACCAGTCTTACCCCACTACCACTCAAGATCTGGGCAGAGCACTTGTGTACCTCTTTCAATAACTGGTTAAGGTAGCTTGACCTACGGGATTTGATAAGGATCTGCTGCCGGTATTTCCCCTTGAGCTTTGCCACTGGCGCCTCGACAGGACCAAGTACCTCCACATCCTTTTTACCCCTTGCCTGCCTCCTTAAGATATCGAGGATTCTCGCGCCCATCTGCCGAGCAATTTCCTCTGTCCTGGGCCTGTTGTTTCCAAGGAACCGTAGGTTGGCTAATGCTGAAAATGGGGGATAGCTGAGTTGCCTCCTGAGGTTCCTTTCATGTGAGAAAAATCTTCGGTAGTCGTGGTCCCTTGCTGCAGTGATCGCATAGTGGGATGGGTTGAATGTCTGGATGATGACCCTTCCGGGGAAATTTCCCCTCCCGGTCCTGCCTGCCACCTGGGAGAGCAGCTGAAAGGTAGTCTCTCCAGCCCGGAAATCCGGGCAATTCAGGGAAAGATCGGCAGAGATCACCCCAACAAGGGTCACTTTGGGAAAATCGTGCCCTTTGGTAACCATCTGTGTCCCGACGAGGATATCTGTCTCATACTGCAGAAATCGCCTTAAGACCTGTTGTACCTCACCCTTATGTCTCATAGTGTCCCTGTCCATTCTCTCAACCCGTGCACCCGGAAAGGCCTCCCGTAAGATCTCCACCACCCTCTCTGTACCAAATCCATATGACTTTAGGCCCTCCCTGTTACACACAGGACATCTATCGGGGGGACGAACCCGAAAGCCGCAGTAATGACACAGCAGATTGTTTCCGGATTTATGGTATGTCAGGCCCACAGCGCAGTTTGGGCACCTGATGGCCTCCCCGCAAAACCGGCATAAATAGAGGGCACTGAATCCCCTCCTGTTCAAGAAGAGGATAGCCTGTCTTCCCTCAGCCAGGGTCTCTCCAATCTCCCTCCTCAGGGGGGGGCTAATTATGCCATCATCCCGCGCAGCGCCACTCCCCTCAAAACTCGTCATATCCACGACTGTTATATCGGGTGGTTCTTTCTC
>Ga0209636_10003792_pt1 | contig 15409 bp, 16 predicted proteins | sample DeeMarSWOR152_54_FD_187464 | JGI IMG/M metagenome (GOLD analysis project Ga0209636, IMG submission 187464) | Marine sediment microbial communities from White Oak River estuary, North Carolina - WOR-1-52-54 (SPAdes) (version 2) | ecosystem: Environmental > Aquatic > Marine > Intertidal zone >...
TCATCGCAGAGAGAAACATCCTGTTTTACTCCGGCAACCGCTCCAATGCATGCATCTCTTCTCAACACAGTTGATGTTCTATCACACACAGAGACATCCTGTTTTGCTGTAGCAACCAACACAACACACATATATTTCCCTAATGCATCCGATATTCTATTACACAGGGACACATCTTTTTTTGCTGTAGCAACAAACGCGATACAACCATTTTTCCCTAGTGTAGTTGGTGTTCTATCGCACACAGAGACATCCTGTTTTGCCCCAGCAACAAACGCAACACACATATTTTTCTCTGATGCATCCGATGTTCTATCACACAGGGACACATCTTTTTTGGACATGGCAAAGAAAGAAATACAGATATTTTTATCATCTGCCATATCTATTGAATCGCAATGGGAAATCCCTTTTTCTTTAATCGCTTTGTACATTTCACCTTTCTTTTCGCAACATCCTTCATAGTCCATGTAGCCATTTTTTGTTATGAAAGAGATGAAACTGCAGTATGATTCAACAACCGATTTTTCTTCTGTTGTTAGTTTAGTTTCTTCTATTGCTGGTTCGGGCTTTGGCTCTCCCGTTGTTGGCTCAACCTCTCCAGTTTTTTCCTCACCAATACACCCACTCAATGCCATAACCCCTATCAGAAGTAACTCTATAAGGACTAAAATCCCTAAATTTTTCATTTTCATTTTTGTTGTTTTAATATTACATTCATCTTTTCAATTTAAAAAAGGTCGGAATTTCATATAACTATGGTATATACGACATGAATGTCGGATATAATCCCTATTGGGTGGGATATACGACATGAATGTCGTTTTTTATACCTTTTTGGTGGGATATACGACATCATTGTCAGATATCATTCCAATCTGGCGGTATATACGACATAAATGTCCGATATACTTCCCTTTGGATGAATCATAGATATCAGTTTTTCTTAGATGTTAAAAATAAAAAATATGGTTTGTGTAACAACAAGAAAATAATTCTTTAATTAGAAGTTTTGAAAATTTGAAAAAATATGTAAATTTTGATATGTTTTCAGTTGAAATTTGAATTTGCATATAAAACAATTTGAAAATTTGATCAGAAACTTTTAAATGTTCGATAGTGTTCTGAAAGATTTTTATAAATCCGTTTCTTCTCCTTTGCTTTCATCCCATATCTTTCTTCTCCCTTTAAATTCCACAGGCAGCATTAAGTTTCTCCCGTCTTTCACGGGAATAATGAAAAATTCCTCTTCTTTCTCACCAAAAAGTACCAACTTAATCTTACCGCTTTTTTTCCCGGATTCCGGGTCAAGATACCCATATCTCACAAACCTTCCCCTATCTGCCAGACTCCTTACCTCAATTTTGCCCTTCTTACTTTTGGTCAGAACTTCCCCTGGATATTTCATCTTATTTATGATTATTATTTTAATTAAAAAAAATGATATTGAACGCGGATTTTCACATTCATTCGAAGTATTCCGGCGGGACATCCAGGAACATGGAACTGCCGGTAATCGCCAAGCATGCGGAATTGAAAGGACTCGATTTAGTCGGGACGGGAGACGCCCTCCACCCCGGGTGGCTGAAGCATATTAGAGATAACTTTACCGAAACCGAAGGCGGCATATACAAAACAAGCCATTCAAAAACTCAATTCTTAATCACAACAGAGGTCGAGGATTCCCGAAGGGTCCATCATATGGTCTTAATGCCGTCCGTCTCTTCAGCCGAAGATTTATATGAAAGATTTAAGAAATACTCCCGGGATATTGATAAAGACGGGCGCCCGAAGTTAAGGTTAGAAGCCCCAGCGATTGTTGATAATGTATATGAGACCGGAGGGCTCATAGGTCCCTCGCATGCGTTTACTCCATGGACCTCACTCTACAAGGAACACGGCAGTATAGGGGACTGTTATGGGGATGCCATGAAACATATCAGGTTCCTGGAACTCGGCTTAAGTGCCGATACTTATATGGCTGACCGAATAACCGAGATCAGTGACCTGACCTTTATGACAAACTCCGACTGCCACTCCCCCCTGCCGCACCGTCTCGGCAGGGAGTTTAACAGGATAAATATCGAAGGGGATTTAAGTTTTGACCGCATAAACGATGCCATAACAAGAAAAGGAAATAACAAGTTCATTCTGAATGCCGGTTTGAACCCCATGGAGGGAAAATACCACATCACAGCATGTACCCGGTGCTACCTGAAATTTAAACTCAACGATGCATCGCGATTTTCCTTCAGATGCCCGGATTGCAGGGGGTTGATAAAGAAAGGGGTCTGCGACAGGATAGAAGAGTTAGCCTCTTACCCAGGACCAAAACATCCGCGGCATCGTCCGAAATACATACATATAATCCCGTTGGCGGAGGTCATATCACTGTCTCTTGGAATCAAGACCATTACAAGCAAGAAAATAAAGGAAAAATGGGACATCCTGGTTGAAAATTTTGACACCGAGATCAATGTGCTGATAGACGCCGACATTGACGAAATTAAAAAGATCGATGCGGACGTGGGAAAAATAATCGGGAAATTCAGACAGGGAAGGGTAAGATACATTGCTGGAGGCGGGGGGATTTACGGCAAGCCGACCCTGGACAAAAAAGAGGGGGAAAGGTATTACGGGCTTCAGAGTTCCCTGGCAGAGTTTTGAATTTTTTTTAATTATCATATAATATAATCCAATTATCTCTAATGTTAATTACTCATCCAATCCAGTGTCCATATTTTCGCTTGAGGAAGTATCCAAATGCTGCACCAATAATTATTCCCATGACGTGGACATTATCTCTGCCGCACCTGTATATGAGCCCATCGCAAGCCCTATGCCCCCTGCTGTAAATAACAGAACAAAGATAACCACCCCTGCTTTAGTAAAAAATTCATAAAAACTCTTGGCAGTGGGTTCTATGATGATCAACAACCCGTATAATACACATATCGCCCCGGATGCCCCAACAGTAGAGTACTCCGCCCATCCGAGCAGTGGTGCTGTTATATGACATGCCCTGCATTTGCCCCGAACCCTCCGATTAAATATGCCATTATAACGCGTTTTGCTTTGATCAACCTTTCCAAATACGTACCAGCTATAAGAAGTGCAAACATATTCCAGATAAAATGCTGAAAACCCATGTGCAAAAACATGCTTGTGATAAATGTATATGGTTTTTCCATGACATATACAGGGATAAGTCCGAATTCATATGCCCACGAAGTATACCGGCAGCATTCATCAACCATGCAGATTTCCTCCTCGTAGTCCTAGGGGATGCAATTAGAAGACCCCACTGCATCATACGCCAAAGCGGTATCATCTATAATTACCAGAAAAGCGATTGCATTGAGTGAGATCAATATTATCGTTGCTATTGGCAGTTCAAACCCCCTCGTTGTTTTACATCTTATCACTTAAAATGAGTTTCGGGTAGATGCACATGCCCTTCAATTCATCCAGCAAGAGCTTAAATGCGTACGCCATTTCAACATTATGTATCGGAACATTACCGCAGGTCTGACAATACACCTGATTTTTGTCAAAATCCGTTAAAGCGAGCATTCCGCATTTTGAGCACACGGGCACAACAATTTTGTCCGATTCATCCAAGAGGCGGTCTTTTATCATCATCGCCGCTCCATACCCTATTAAACAATCCCGCTCCATTTCACCAAAACGAAGTCCCCCTTCTTTTGCCCTTCCTTCGGTTGGTTGGCGCGTCAGCATCTGTACCGGGCCGCGAGACCTGGCATGTATCTTATTAGCAACCATGTGATGCAATTTCTGATAATATATGGCCCCAATAAAAACTTCTGCGTCATAAGCCTCGCCGCTGATCCCGTCATATAAAGTTTCCCTGCAGTTATCCGCAAATCCGTGCTCTTTCAGCAGGTTCCTGAGATACTCTTCATTATCGCCCTCAAATACTGTTCCATCGATAAATCTCCCATCCAATGACCCCGCTTTTCCGCCAATCATCTCAAGAATATGACCGACGGTCATTCTTGAAGGGATCGCATGCGGATTTATTATCAAATCGGGAACTATGCCGTCTTTCGTGAACGGCATATCCTCGTGCGGCACGATCAAACCAACAATTCCTTTCTGCCCGTGGCGTGATGCAAATTTATCTCCCAGCTCCGGAATTCTTTGAGATCTTACCCGTACTTTTGCAAGTTTGTTCTTTTCTATCGATTCAGTAAGCACAACGGCATCCACAATACCGGGTTCCATATATCTCACACTTACCGATGCTTCCCTTTCTCTTTGCTCAACAACCCCATAAACCCCGATCTCTTCCAAAAATCTCGGGGGGGCAGTTCTTCCAATCAGGACATCTTCGGAATCTACATCGGTTTCCGGCAGTATTATGCCGTCCTCATCCAGATTAGTATACGATTCCCCTGACAGATACCTTTCTACATCATCATCCGGAATCCCGAACTTGTCTTTTTGCCCTCCCGGATATTTTCTTTCTTCTGCACCGTAAGTTCTGTAGAATGTCGATCTTCCCAGCCCTCTGTCTACCGAGGATTTATTAAGGATTATCGCATCCTCCATATTATATCCCTGATAGCTCATCACCGCAACAACAAAATTTTGCCCTGCCGGCCTCTTGCTGAAATCTACAATATCCACGATATCTGTTCTTACCAGAGGGGTTTGAAGGTAATGCAAAATATTTCCTCTGGTATCCAATCTTGCACGATAGTTTGAAGCATATAAGCCCAGATTTTGTTTTGCCATCGCTGCCGCCATTGTAACCCTCGGAGAAGAGTTGTGTTCTGTATATGGAGCAAAACCCGCACATAGTCCTAAAATTAGAGACGGCGTTATCTCCAGGTGAGTGTGCTCATTTGTTAATTCATCCTCGTTCATAGCGATGTAGGCATTCTCTTCCTCTTCGGCGTCTATGTACTCAACAACACCGCCTTTAATCAAATCCGCCCATTCTATTTCCCCCCTCTTCAATCTATCTGCTTCCGCCTCCGTTAACTTTGACTTGCCCCCATCTACGATTATTAAAGGTCTTAGGATTCTCCCCCTGTCGGTATATATCTGAACTTCATTATTTTCCTCCAGATAGGCAATCGACGCACCCCACGGGATCAAATCCTCTGTTGCATTATCGTCTCCTTTATGTCTTCTTGCGTCTCTTAACTGCTGAACAACTTTTTCCGGTTGAGAATGCGTGCCAATTAACTTACCATTCAGATATACATCCGCCATTTTTATTATTAATTAAGATTGAAAATAAAAATAGATTAAATATCGCTTATCTTTTTCCATTCGAATCCGAGTTCATTTAAAATTCCAATCACCCGTTCTCTATGCTCCCATTTTAAGCCCTTCCAATCCAATACCGCAAATTCCGGCTTTGGCGTTGTTTTAGAGATCATTTGCTTTATTAGATTTTTATCGATCGTGTCAACAGCATACTTTGGGGCGATATGACCCACGGATATATTTTTGATAAAACTTTTTCTAAAACTTTTACTCAAGAGTTTCGTAAAATTAGGGGCGTAATGGGGCCCGCCAAATCCAATCACAACTTTATCCTCCTTTACCCCTGAACTTAAAATCCCGTATATGGAGTTTGCCACAGCCTCACACGCCCCCTGATCGCTCCATTGCTCTTTGCTGCTTCCAACCTCAATGAAAAGAACGGGGAAGGGAAGATTTGTCGGGCCGTGATGCGTGACCTCCAACGTAACATCATACTCCTTAAGCCCCCCGTTCTCTTTCTCTTTCTGCATTGATAACAACGCTTCCCTCAGGTAAACCGCGGGTGCAATCGCCAGTTCTCTATCATTGCCTCCCGCTTCCGCAGCCCCGAAATTCCCTGTCGAATGGCATGTCAGCGTTTCTTTGCCTGATGCGGATTTATGCCTGGATGCGATAACACAGATTTCCGGGCAGGCAAATTTATTCAGGTAATCCAATTGAATCGTGTCTTCTTTGCAGCCAATAACCTGAATATCTCCCCTCTTGTAAACAGGATAACCATCAAATTCCTTGTTTGTTTCTTCAAAACCGAATTTCTCTACCAGGATCTTTGCGATGTTCTTTCCCGCCAGATCCCTCTGTGAGAATGCGATTAATTTCATTTTTCTTCGTCTTTTGTTAGGTACGCGAGAGTTAATCCTAATGCAGCACCTCCAACAACACCTATTATGGTATGTGTAATAACATACGACATATTCTGGAAAGCGTAGCCGATGGCAAATCCAATAGCTCCCCCGATGGCAAATCCAACGGCACCCGCACATGATAAATAAAGAGCGTTCTTTTTATCGTTCAATGCTAAACCTAATGCAGCGCCCCCTGTACCGCCTATTAGTAAACCAAAAACGCCGCCAAGGGCGGCATTCATGATGATACCCACGATGGTACTTTTAGTATTAAATCCGGTGGCAAGCCCGATAACGATGCCGATTCCAAGAATAATGAAAAACCAGGCAGTAAACTTGATAACCCCTCCAGCGGCAAACCCGGCGGCACCCGCACATGATAAATAAAGAGCATTCTTTTTATCGTTCAATGCCAAACCTAACGCGGTACCTCCAATGGCACCCAAAATGGCAAGCCCGATAATGCCAAGGGCGGCGGGTAAAATATCGCCCCTGACCGCATTTTCAAACGCCCCGCAGATAGATCCTCCAGCACCAAACCCAACCGCCCCATACACCGGAAGCTTCCAGTTAAATTTTGATTCCTTATTTTGCACTTTCGATATTTTTTTATCTTTAAAAAATAAAGATAAAATAAAGATAGATATGACATTGGATTTAACGGTTTTCGGAGATATTTGCATTGATTACTTCTATGAGGTAAATAAACTGCCAGGGAAGGATGAATCCGCGGAGATAACGAGGATTCACAGATATTACGGCGGCATGGGGGCAAATACCGCCATTACTGCAAAGAAGCTGGGGCTTAAAACTGCAATGGTCAGTGTTATCAGCTCCGATAATGATGCTTCCGAGTATGTAAAATATATCCATAAACATAGAATTGATTTATTTATCGAGGGCAGAATTAGCGAGTATACCACCCACTCCATGTTTTTTAAAAAAAACGACGGGGATTTTTTCAGTTTTTTCCACAGGGGAATAGCAGAAAAAATGAATGACATAAAAGTTGGTGTGGATCTCATTAAGAACTCAAAGGCGGTTTTCATGCCCCGCACATATTTAAACTTACAGAGAAGGGTGGCGTCAAAATGCAGGGCAAAGAAAAAGTTTTTAGTCTACAACCCCGGGTACGGGGTTTTTAAATTCAACCGCATCCCGGAAGAATTTTACCGCATACTTAAGAGCGTGAATGTTCTGGTGATGAACTATCATGAACTGGTTCATTTGAGAGAACTCGGCTTTGAATTGAACTTCAGATACGGCCCGGAGGTTTTTTTGGTAACAAAAGGCAGCAGGGGGTGTTCAATTTATGGCCACGGCATATATGAGGATGTTCCGGCGTTCAAAACAGCGGTTGTTGATCCGGCGGGGGCGGGGGATGCATTCAATGCCGGTTTTATTGCCAGCCGGTTAAAAGGTTATTCAATAGCGGATTCAGTTAAGATCGCTAACTGCACGGCATCGTTCGTAATTGAAAAATGGGGCTGCCAGACCAACCTTCCGTCGTGGGAGCAGGTGATGGAAAGGTTTGAAGAGATTTAGAAAAATGAGTTTACTCAACGGTAGTTCTTTTGGTTATCTCCCCGGCATAATTCGTAAGCATCATCTCCCTTGCTTTCTCTGCTTTATTTGTATGTCCCAGCACCCACATCAATTTAACCAAAGCAGTTTCCGGCAGCATGTCCTCGCATGGAATGACTCCGGCATTCAGCAGATTCCTTCCAGTAGCGTAAACCCGCATGTTCACTCTTCCAAAGATCGTCTGCGAGGTCATTGCTACCGTAACTCCGGAATCAATTGCCTGCTTTATTGATTTAAACAAATTTTCATTTACATGCCCCAGACCGGTACCCTCCAGGACTATGCCCTTATAGCCGGCATTTACCAGATAACTGATCATTTCGGGATTTAAGCCGGGGAAATACTTGATAAGGGCTGCTTTTTCCTCCAATTTTGTGTCTAATTCCAGTCTGTCTTTTTTATTTTTTTCAATAAAAAATCTATAAGAATTTGAGTCTTTAAGATACTCGATGTTGCCGTTAACATCCGCCTTTCCGAGCGGTTTATCATTCACTGTTTTGAATGCATCGCGCCTGCTTGAGTGCAGTTTTCTTACCCTTGTGCCGGGGTGAATTAAACAGTATGAATCTGATGGTTCGCCGTGCATCACAACAAAAACCCCTGCAAAATCCGCTTTTGCCGCAAATTGCGCAGCACAGATCAAGTCCATGGCGGCATCGCTGCTTCCCCTGTCAGAGCTTCTTTGAGCCCCCGTGAGGATAACAGGAGCGGGAGTTTTCAGCATAAATGACAGTGCTGCGGAGGTGTAGCCCATGGTGTCGGTGCCGTGCGTAACAACAACCCCGCATGCCCCGTTTTTAACCTCATCGTAAACCGCCCGAGCGATCTTAACCCAGTCCCCGGGATTAACATTTTCGGAAAATTTATTGAAAACCTGTTTCCCGGAGATGTTTGCTATCCCCTGCAATTCGGGAACCGCGGATATTAACTCATCCGCAGAGAATGCTGAATGAACCCCGCCCGTTACATAATCAACTTTTGAGGCAATGGTGCCGCCGGTGGCTAAAATCGAAACATTAACCTTCCCCGGGTCAGACACAGCTTTCTTTAGTTCAATTTCCTCCTTTTCCCTCTTTTTTTCAATCAACTCAATCTGCGTGATTTTGCTCTTTTCAATCCCGATATTGTAGCCGTTATCCAGTTTTATCACCAAATGCCCCTTGTCAGCCAGTTCAGAGCGCGGCATTAGAATTCCCCTGTATGCCCCCTCAGTGGTTTCTATCCCTACCAAACTTCCCTCCTTGATTTCTTTTAATTCCATTTATTGTTTTATTCATATATCTTTTAAAATAAATAACAAATAAGCATGAAAAAACTCATAATATCTCTTGTATTTGTTTTATTGATCTCGAATGCTTCGGCCCAGCAGGATGTTTATCTGATAGAGTTTAAAGGCACAATTGACTACGGCACAGCAAACTTCATAATCTCAGGTATTGAAAAGGCAGAGAAGGATGACGCAATTCTGGTTATCCAATTAGATACCCCGGGCGGGCTTGTCGATCCGATGAAGGATATAGTAACGAAAATGGAGAATTCTAAGGCGCCTGTGGTGATTTATGTTGCCCCGGAAGGCGCCTGGGCGGAGTCAGCAGGGTCATTCATTTTAATGGCATCCCATGTCGCAGCCATGGCACCAGGAACATTAACAGGGTCGGCACATCCGGTTGGGTATGATCCCGAGGATGAGGTCATGGAGGAGAAGGTGACAAATGCCCTACAGACATATATGAAAGGCATAGCAGAAAGACATGATAGACCCTCAGGTATTGCAGAAAGATTTGTCAACGAGTCATTATCCGTGACTGCAGAAGAAGCATTAGAGGAAGGGGTTATAGAGATCATAGCATCAGATACAAATGAACTGCTTAGTAAGATGGATGGAATGGAAGTTGAGGTAAGTGGATCCGATGTTGTACTTAACACAAAAAATTCAAGGGTCACAAAAATAGAACCCTCTTTTAGAGATAAGTTTATGCAGTTAATAGGGAACCCCTCTATCATGTATATATTGTTCATGATCGGGATTTACGGCATAATCATGGAGTTGTATAATCCCGGGTCGGTCCTGCCGGGAGTTCTGGGGGGAATCTGCATTATTTTAGCGATCTGGGGCATGGGTGTGATTGACGCAAACCTTGCGGGGGTCGCGCTCATCCTGCTTGCTATAATTTTCTTTATTGCAGAGACCCAGCTTCCAACCAGCGGTTTATTGGCAGTTGCGGGAGTTATATGTCTCGTCATTGGCTCTTTGATGATCTCATGGAGGAAGTGGATGCCTGAAGAAGAACAAGAACCATATATTGAGTTTATTATTCCATGGGAATTGATCACCGCGGTGACCATAGTGACGGCGGGGTTCTTTTTATTTGCGGTGGCGGCGGTGATAAAGGCGATGAAAAGAAAAGTGGTGACTGGTGAAGAAGGAATGATCGGGATGGAAGGCGTTGCCGACACGGGTTTAAAGCCGCATGGAAGAGTGTATATAAGAGGGGAAAGATGGAAAGCAGAATCAACCATTGGAGACATTGAGAAGGGCGAAAAGGTCAGGGTTGTAAGAACCGAGGGTTTAAAGTTGTTTGTTGAAAAGATCTAATTAAAACTTTTATAAAAACATCAAAATTGCATTGCAATTGTGTGCCCAAAAATTTGCTTCGCAAATTTTAAGGAGTTTTATCAAAAACAAAATGGATGAAAAAGATAAAGAGATTCTTGGGCATATAAAACAAAAGAAATCTATTGCAAAGATTGCAGAGATTTTAAACCTCACTGAAAATGAGATTTATTCAAAAATTTCTATGCCGAGGGGCGAGGGGTATGTATCGGGCGCTCTGGATAACCTTCAGATAACCCGGAAAGGAAAAGATGTACTTAAGGAGAGAATTCCGGCACAAAAATCTCTTCAGCCCTCCGAAGAAATAAAATATGCCTGCTTTGGCGTAAGGTTTATCGGAACCCTCATAGATGGTGTTGCGTATACCGTTCTGCTCGTTATTTTGATAATACCTGTCTTTATTCTTAAATCACCGATTCTGATCATCCCATTAATGATCCTGTTTTTGTTTTTACCGATTTATGAAGTTGGGAAAATGGGCGGGAGAGTGGGGCATAGACTGCTGAAACTGAGGGTTGTGAGTGGGAATATGAACGAGCCTATAGGGTTGAGAAAGGCATTTGTCGGGGAAGTCATCGGCAATATATTATGCGTCTTCACCTTATATATCGGATACCTGCTTATCATATTTGATCCGAAGAAGCAGGGACTGCACGATAAAGTTGCTAATACCTATGTTATTCACAAAAAATGATTTATTTTTATTTTCAAGAATTCAATAATAAAAAATAAAAATGAGTTTATTATGGGTAATTGGTATAGTAATCGTGTTGCTGATAATTTTAGCATACGCGATACGAATCGCGAGAGAATATGAGCGGTATGTTGTCTTTCGACTTGGAAGGTTTGTGGGCGTTAGGGGCCCGGGTGTTGTTCTTATAATCCCGCTGGTTGAAAGGGTTGTCAAGGTGGATTTACGAGTTTTTGTGCTTGATGTCCCCCCGCAGGATGCGATTACACTGGATAATGTACCTGTGGGCGTTAATGCCGTCGTCTACGCAAGGGTTTTTAATCCAGAGAAAGCGATACTTGAGGTGGAGAACTATGGATACGCTACATCACAGATTTCTCAAACGACCCTGAGGAGCATTATAGGAAAGGCATCCCTCGACAAGATACTTTCCGAAAGAGAGAAAGTTAACTCAGAATTACAGGAAGTTATAGATAAAGAGACAGACCCGTGGGGGCTTAAGGTCTCTACGGTCGAGGTTAAGGATGTGAAAATTCCCGAGTCAATGTATCGGGCGATGGCCCGTCAGGCAGAAGCGGAGAGGGACAGGAGAGGAAGGATCATACTGGCAGATGCTGAACTTCAGGCATCAAAGAAGTTAAAGGAAGCCGCAGAGATCATCAGCAAGAGCCCGAGAGCCCTTCAGTTGCGATATCTCCAGACCCTCGCAGAGATCGCTACCGAGAAAAGTGCAACAATAGTCGTGCCTATGGAGTTCGCAAATATCTTTAATCTCGGTGAGGATAAGAAGAAGTAGATTTCTCTACTTTTTTTCTTTTTTCTTTTAAAATAATAATAATACGGAATGGATAAAAAGATAATTTTATTAACTCTAACACTCATTCTGGTTTCTTCGGGGTGTATGGAAACAGAAGAGCAGAAATCGGCTTTGAACGTTAATTATACCCAGAAGACCGGTGTAAATGCTGGTGAGGGCGTGTGTTCTATAGATTCCGATGAATGTGCGGATAATGCCAGTGCAAAAAAGGAAACAAATGAGCTCGAACCAGAGGAAATCCCTAAAATAGATTCTTGTGAAGGTGCCAAGGAATCCCTTTCATTGGGAGAGGATGCAATTGAAAATAAGAGTTATGATGCGGCTGTAGAGTACTACACCGAGGCAATACAGGTCGCTCCAGACTGTTCTGAAGCATACTTTATGAGGGGTTTTGCGCACGGAACCCTGGGTTTTACGGAAGAAAAAAGTGATGATTATTATAAAGCAATAGAAGATTTTGATAAAGTGCTTGAGATAGACCCCGGCAATTCCAACGCATTATATTATAAAGGATTGTGCCTGTCAAACCTTGGAGAAAAAGAAAAAGCAAAGGAGGCATATAAAAAAGCATTGGAAATTAATCCGGATGATGCCCGGGCGAAAGAGGAGTATGAAAAGTTATCCGATACTTAAGGCAAAACAACACTTCAAAACCCATTCAGCACGTGATCACAATCTGCTCGTCAAACACTAATCACCGGATTTTGTTTGCCTATAACAAAAACATAATCAGTGGGCATTTGCGTTCCGGCGAGGGTTGTCAGCGATCTTCTGGTTATTGTGCCCCCTGCTATATCTTCTATTTTGCCGGTATCCCCGCTTCTTCTTCCGTGCACAACCATGGCATTATTTCCTTTTTTAAACTCCAGGCAGTCATTTATTTTTTTCTTCGGAAGTTCAAAAACGAGCGTGTCATTTGTTTTATACTTTTGCGCATCCTTCGCGTCCACCAAAATATTACTGCCGTCATGCAGATTCAACTGCGCCTTCCCGTTCCTGATTATTGTCTTATCCTTTATCCTGCACAACCACAACTTTGATCCCCCCTCATCGATCTCCTTAAGTGCCAATCCCTTTCGAGACGGCATTGCCCTGAAATACCTCTTTGCCTTGGGTATGGCTATGACATCCATCAAACCAACCCCGTAATGAGCATTTCTTCTAACAACACCGTTAACCAGCGCCTCGCCGGAGTTGATAATCTTTTTCGCCTCCCTGGCGTTGTCCGCATATCCTAAAATATCCCTTACTACAACCATTAGAGGAATCGAATATTCTCTTGGATGGGCTCCCGGATGCTGGCTTATGATCCATTTCGGCTTCTTTCCATAGCCAGCAGCGATTTTCTTTGTATGCACCATTTTTAATTATTATTTGATTATTATTAAATAAAAACATGACAGAAAAATCCATAGCGCTGGGGGTTTGCGGCAGTGTCGCAGCAATCGAAGCGCCGAAAATCGCAAGAGAGTTCAGAAGGAGGGGCGTGGAAGTTTACGGCGTCATGTCCCCTGCTGCCCAAAAAATAATTCACCCCGATGTCCTGCAGTGGGCTTCGGAGCACGGGGTTGTGACAGAATTAACAGGTAACGTGGAGCATGTTAAACTTCTGGGTGTTGATGGAATTTGCGATCTGCTTTTAATCTGCCCCGCTACTGCTAACACAATATCAAAGATCGCATGCGGCATTGACGACACCCCGGTTACAACAATGGCGTCAACGGCAATCGGCTCAAAGAGGAGGGTTGTTGTTGCGCCAGCAATGCACGCTTCCATGTACGAGAACCCGTTTGTTGCTGAAAACATCGAAAAGTTAAAATCCAGGGGCGTAAGGGTTATTGAACCGAGATTTGAGGGGAACAAAGCAAAACTGGCGCCAGTGGATGAAATTGTGACAGAGGTTGTTGAAATGCTGGACAAATGAAAAGTGGAGACAAAGGAGGATGCTGAAAAGCATGTGGCAGAAATAAGGGAGGATGTTGATGATATACTCCGGGTGCTTGATGATACGGAAAAACAAGGGGATGATTCAAAAAAAAGAAAAATCGAGCACATCGCACTGGAGAGAGTTAAAAAGGTCATATCCTGGATACAGATACACGGCGATCGCCTGGAAACAACGATTAACGGATCAAAGAAATTTAAACAGAAAATATCTGCACTGAAAGAAGACGACACCATAAGAGCACAGAAACATTTTTTGTCTGAATACATACCTTTCAGGGAGGAGAAATCAAGGCAGTTGAAGCGGCTTCAAAGAAAACTCACGCGAAGAGACAAAGTCAGGAAGTATGTGGCAGGTCTGAAGCAGAACATGATATGAAAGGCGTTAACAACGGCAGGGATATAATGAAAACAGAATGCAAAAGCATAGAGGAAGTTCGAGAAAACATTGATGAAATTGACAGAGAAATCGTTAGGTTACTGTCAGAAAGAAATCGTTTTGTAAAACAGGCGGCTAAATTCAAAAAAAGCGGCGATGATGTCAAAGCTCCAAAGAGAGTTGAGGATGTTATCAAAAAAGTGAGGGGTCTGGCAGAAAAATATGATGTTCAGCCGGATATCGTTGAGGCCGTATACAGGACGATGATTGAAAATTTTATTGAATACGAGATGAGGGAATATTCAAAAAAATGAATCCAGATGATCTTGCGAGAGCGGCATTTGAGCCGTTCCCCGGGAAATATAATCGCTCTGAAGGGGTTAACGGGGGGTATTTCAACGGCTGTTTCATTCATTGCCTGTCATGAACTTTTGCATGTAAAATAAAATTGCACGATGATCCATTCTTTTTCATGAATATCATTATAATAATTAAGAATTTTTGGATTAACATCGGCAATATTACGGTCCCTAAGCTCTGAAGACCGCTCTTGACAGCATAAGGGCAAAAGAATGCTGGTGCTGACCGTATTTTTAAAGAAAAAATTATATTTAACAAGAGGCGATTCAAAATTTGAAAAAAGTCCTGTAAAAAATGTCAACTATGCAATCGATAAATGAATTGATACACAGATACAAAATATTGATGTGGCTTGTAACCGCCGTATTTATGGTCGGGTTTATAATCCATGTGTACGGTTATGCTATGAGGGCGGAAGCAATAGCATTTATTGGTCTGGGTATCGTGTTGGCGGTTGTAGTTTTTGAAATGCTTCGCCCAATATCGCCAATGGAGAAAGCATACAGGCTTAAACGGGATTTTGAAGATATCCCAAAAGAAAAACGAGAAAAGTTGTTAATGGAACTTGCAAGAAAGGACATCCCATATGCAAGGCGTCGCGTTGCGGATGCTGTTGATACGCATTTTAAAGACATTTCCAAAAGCGTGAGAGAGGATGTATTGACCGCGCTTGCCGGGGATGAACATCACTATGTGAGATCCATTGTCGGGGCTGCAATAAGGTATAATTTTGAGGACCTGCCCGAAGAGCTAAGGGAAAAGTTATTATTGAAATTGGCAGATGACAGAGATAAAGGGGAGCGGCATAAAATATCGGCGGCAGGTTCAGAAATCGCATTGACCGTTGCAGGCAATTTTAAGGATATTCCAAAAGATG
>Ga0209636_10003793_pt1 | contig 15409 bp, 13 predicted proteins | sample DeeMarSWOR152_54_FD_187464 | JGI IMG/M metagenome (GOLD analysis project Ga0209636, IMG submission 187464) | Marine sediment microbial communities from White Oak River estuary, North Carolina - WOR-1-52-54 (SPAdes) (version 2) | ecosystem: Environmental > Aquatic > Marine > Intertidal zone >...
GCCTTCTTTGCTATCAGCCATCAGCTACGAGCTATCGGCTCAGAATTGGGCCTTGCCCCTCCGCTTCAGCGCGTCCTTTCCCCTTGACTTTTCCCTCAATTTTTAGTAACAGGCCCAAATAGAGATAGCCTAAGACCGCAGTGATCTCTGAGGCAGCTATCTCGGGGTCCATGACTGACCCAGCCGGTCTGGGGGAACCATCAACTAGTAACCTTTTTTGATTACCCTAAGTCCGCTCTAGTGACCCCGTCGGTGCTAGGGAGGAACAACAGGCTGACGGGGAAGAACTAGAGGGCAGGTAATCGGAAGGCCTCCAAAAAGGCCTTCATTGGGCACCATGGCTGTGTCCGGAGGAGGTATAAAGGGAGCACCATAAGGGGGGAAGGGCTAGAGATGTGGAACACGCTTGGAGGGTCATACCAGCGCTAGTCCTACTGATCTCCGATTCTTACTGGCTTACTCACCGCTTGACGCGGTGATCTGAACTGATCTCATTGAATCACGCGGGTTTTCTCTCGGTATTCTTCAGCACTCATTCAGCCCTGCCGTTTTAGTGAACTTTCTGCATCCTAACTCATAACAATCTCCACAATCCCTACTCTCTATCCCTGACCCAATCCCGTGGCATGTTGAAAGGAGGTGGTGGAGGGGAGACAATTCAAGATCTCAAAAAGAGGGAGGGTTCTTATCAACTCACCAATTCTGCCCTGATACTCAGGGCACAGAGAAAAGGAGGGAAATCATGAAGAAAACTATACTGGCATCGGTACTTAGTCTAGTCCTATTAGTTGCTTTTGTACCGAATGCCAAGGCGCAAATGGCAAAGGAGGGTACTTATTCAGCCACAGAGTACATATGCGGCACGGTCAAGGTTGTCCCCATGGGAGAAAAGCGTTTTTATCTGAGTTACGAATATATGGGCGTACTCGTCAGCGACACCGGTAAGGGTTTCATACACAACATGTCAGTGCACGGTATTGGATCGCTTCACGGCGTGAAAGGTATGGTAGAGCAAGAAAGCGGTATAGAAGTCTATAATGACCCAGACGGGGATAAGGTGTTCCAGACCTATAAAGGCACCGGCGGCAAACTTGGTGTGCACACCGAAGGAGTTGGCACATTTGTCGGTGGCACAGGCAAATATACTGGTATCACGGGCGACCGGAAATGGAGTTATACGAAGCTACATCCTGCTGCCGAAGGAACCTTTCAGGGCATCGTAAAAATAAAGGGTAACTATAAGCTACCCTGAGCCGGTACTTTCCATTGTAATTCAGTCCTAGTGCTAATGCTGGCTCTTAGCAGGCTCGATCATCAGAGAAAGGCAGGGCCGTCACGACTCTGCCTTTCAGACAAGAATGTTCATACGTCGTGGTATTTTGGGCACCATGACCGTGCCCGGAGGAGGTCTTTTGTGCTTTGAGACGCATGCTCGCCAACAGAGCTTGCGATGAGAGGCCAATTGTGAGGGCCCTTGAGACTTTCGAGGAGGTGGAATGAAAGCCGATGAGGCATGATATTTCTTACCAGAAGGAGGCAAACCAGCTCTAAGCTCCGGCATGATTAAATTTCATCGTCTCCAGGTAAATTGCAAAGGAGGGGATGTGCTATGAAACAGGCTGTATCAAAAATAGCGGTGGTAGCCATTATAGCGTGTTTAATAGCCTTAGGAGTGCTGGGGGCAGATGACGCGAAGGTCCACGGAACCATGACGGTCAGCGCACAGCCCAACGTCCTCATCATCTTCGACACCTCGGGGAGTATGAACACAGCCGATATTCCAGGGGAATACTACAGTCCGGCCACAACCTATGCGGGATCATATCCTACCAATGCAGTCTATCAGGAGAAGTGGCAGGAGTGGTGGAAGTACTATGAACTATTTGCCGATCACATCAGTGACCTGCACTGTGACCCTATCAAAAACGATCTGCTGGCCAAGGGCTATGCAACAGGCTATATCACCGATTCATTTGGTGGCTATAGATGTAGTGGCTCAGAGAAAAAGGTGCTCCTGGGAAATTACCTCAACTACCACGAATCTGCGCTCGCCACAACGACACGGATAGAGGCCGCTAAGGAGGTTATCGCCAATCTGATCAATGAGACGGAAAACGTGCGGTTCGGGCTTATGCGCTTCAATGATAATCAAGGGGGGCGTATAATCGCTGAATGCGGTTCCGACAAGACCACCCTGATAAACACCATCAACTCCCTCGTGGCCGGGGGTTATACCCCACTGGCAGAGACCCTGGCGGAGGCAGGGCTCTACTTTGCGGGCATGGACAGCTGGTACAATAGCGGTATCACCTATACCACTCCCATGCGGGAGCCCTGCCAGAAGAACTATATCATCCTGATGACCGATGCTGAACCGACCATGGATAGTGACCCCAAGCTCTGTAACGAGCCTTATATCAACGGTGAGATCATTGGGGATTACGACGGAGATGGCAAGGAGAGCGGGTGCTACTCTGGCCTTCCAGAGGATCAACCCGGATCTGACTACCTGGACGATGTTGCGAAGTATCTCTGCGACAATGATTGCAATCCAACCCTTGGGGACGGCACCTCGTGTGAAAAGCAAAATATCATCACCCACACCATCGGCTTGGTAACGCAACAGAAGCTTTTGCAGGATACAGCCATCAATGGTGGGGGAAAGTACGACACGGCTGCTGATATATCGGGCCTCTGCGAGGCCTTTGACAGTATCATGACCACTATTACTGCCGACACCTCCAGTCCTACCCCCGGTACCAACGATAGAGGCTGTTTTATCGCTACAGTGGCATATGGCTTGCCTCTAGAAGCATACATCAAAATATTGGGCCATTTCCCTAACTAGCTCAGCCGGCTTTTTTACTTTGAGGACGGGCGATACTTTTTGGCCTTGCGGGTTCTTTGCTATCAGCCATCAGCTACGAGCTATCGGCTCAGAATTGGCCCCTTAGCCTCTTTAGTTTATGGCCGCCATTTTCTTGACAAATCAAGGAGATAAGCGCAGGATAACATTGTTATTGACCCTCTGAGGAGGGGGGTAATGCTTGCCCCGTGGAATTTTAATTGCCCGGCAATATTTATGGCTCTTGGAATTCCCGGTGGCCGTTCAGGGGAAAACCTATGTCATGAGGGTAAATCTATTCCACCGGGGGTCTATCATTTTTTCAGAAGCTCCATCAACTTACAAATAGGGTGGAGCTTTTTTACTTTTGACTTTGGGCCTTGAATCCCTGTCCTTGAAGAAAGTGACAAACAAAGACTCGACCCCTTCATGATTTCATAAGTACCTGAAGGAGCACCACAATGAAGTATCCTCATCTTCATTTAACGGAGTGGCCTTTCCGAATTGTACCAGACAAGAGCTTTTATCGTTTCATGGCCGATAGGAGTCAGTTAGTTGCCGATGTTAGCAGTTTGTTGCGTAATCTTTCAAGACGGGCTAGCTCTAGCATGCATCTTATGTGGGCTTGGTTTGGAGCTGGTAAAACACATACTCTCAGACATATTCAATACCTATGTAAAACGAAGTTTTCTGATATGATCCCTGTCTATATCGAATTTCCAAAGTCAGCAAAAAACTTTATCGATGTGTATCGAGTTTTTATAAGTGCAATTGATTTCGAAATAGTAAATGATGCCTATCTAGAGGTATTTACAAGCCCTGAGAAAGATGGAATTCAAGATGAGCTAGATTTTGATTTTCCAGATTTATCTAATGCTCTAATGCTGCTTTATCAGGGAGATAGAACGCAAAGAGGGACAGCTATGCGATGGCTAAGGACAGAGACTCGCGAAAAGGCTGTCCTTAAGAGCATAAATATTACCAACCCCATACAGTCGTCAGAGGATGCTATTAAGGTTATCTCTTGGTTGATCCATCTGATAAACTCAGCTGGAGCCATTTCTGGACATAGCAAACGAATGTTATGGATGATAGATGAATACCAGAGGATCGAGAAACTTAGAAGACCAGTAATAGATGAGATTAACGGGTGTTTGCACGCTATTTTTAACAGAAGCGCAAATGGCTTATCAATTTTGGTCTCTTTTTCTGGCTACCCTGAAGAAAAGAAACTTCCACTCTGGCTATCACCGGAAATCAAAGACCGTATAGGAATTGAGAAACCTTTACTCCTTCCACCACTTTCAAAGTCAGAAGCCTTTGAGTTGATTCGAGGAACATTAGCTAACTTTAGACGATCCAGTTCTGAGATGCCAAACGAATATTTTCCTTTTAGCAAAAAAGCAATTTATAAAGTCGTAGAGATAATAGAAAGTAGGGCACGGAAAAGTAAACGTAAGGATGAACCAAAACCGAGAACAATTATGCAGTTTTTTAATGCTGTTTTGGAGGAGGCAGATATCCTGATTGAAAACAACGAAATCAAGATAATAGACGAGAATTTTGCCTCCAAGGTTCTTGAGGATATTAGCTTACCTGAGATGGAATAGCATGACTTTAATGAGCGAAATCGTTGGTCAAAGCGGTGCCTACTCTTTTTTGGATAAGGTATATTCGAAAGGTGATATAGCTACTAACGACGAATTACTCAATTTGATGGAAGAAATTGGGGTATCGAATAACTTATTCTCCGATTTAATCAGCTCAGGACTCCTCATAGGGAGACCCGAAGGATACTATATCTCATCTTTAGGGAAGAAAATCACGTTGCTATTGAGGGCTATCAATGGCGACGAAGAGATTTTAGGCGTATTCCAGCAATTGCGCTATCTGTACCCATCTCTCCAATCCCTAGATCTCATAACAGAAGACATTACGGAATACTTTATAAATAGTCTTTATTTGAGACCTGATTTTGTAAGAGTTCTAATATGTTCTCCTTGGATTAGACTAGATGAAGATCATCTTATTAAATTGTACAGTTCTATGTATAAAGCCTCAAAGAAATATACATCCGTACAGCTTCGAGTTATATCGTTACCACCAGCCGGTTACTATGATTGGAAAGCCTCAATAAGGACATTTAAATTATTTCACAATTTGGGAGGCGAAATTGTATTTCACAAAAGAAGAAGGAATAACAAATTTCGCTTACACACAAAGCTATACATTGTTGAACCGGGGCCCCAAGGAGGATCTCATTTTGCTATTGTTGGATCGGAAAATCTCACGGGAAAAAGGAATAAGGAATTGGCCATAAAAATAGAGAATGATAATGAGATACTTAGAAAATTGAATCTATATTTTGACGAGATTTGGCAAGAATCAGAAATATCAAAGGAGGTTTAATCATGTCTCAAGGAATAGCTGAATGGTTTGGATTAAACAGGTCTAACTTCATATTAGATCCAAGAAGTGATGCAGAATTCTACGCTCCTAGAACAGGAGTCGATATTCCAAAATTGTTAGAAGGGCTACAGGTAAATCTGGTCACTGAGCGACCCCCGAAACGATTCTTCTGGGGAGTTTACGGCGGAGGTAAATCCCATACACTCTTTCACATTAGCCTTCTACTGGATAAGCTATTGGAGATTCATCCTATTTATGTAGAGTGTCCAAGTGTACCAAGAAGATCTACCTTTCTTCATCTGTATCACGATGGAATTTTGGCCAGCATGGGGCAGGATCTCGTTGTGGAATTGTTCAAAGAATTGATTGCTAATATAGGAACGGTAAGATTCGAAGAATTATTAAGCAGATTAAAAGAGATTTTGGCAGATGAGGAGCTTTCCCGTGCGGTCGCAAGCCTTTTGGGTGCACGTGCTGAAAAAGAACTCTCATTTTGGAGATACATATCCGGCGTAAGTGTACCTCAACGAGATCTTGCGGAGCTAAATCAGACACAAGCCCTTTCTGATGCTATACCCTCAAGGCTAGCTAATATTGTGATAATTATTGGTAGGGTTATTAAGAAGGTTAGAAAGAAGACTTTGGTTTTAGCAATTGATGAAGTGGATAGACTTAAGTCTGTAACTGACGAGTACGGGATATCAACCTATGAGGAAGCCTTTAGAAGGTTAGTTGATGAGAATCAAAGAGATCTAGCTTTTTTAATGGGGTGCTCAGCAGCGAATCTGAGAGATCTACCAGACTTGATAGGCTTGGAAGCAGGGCCAGTTCTTTCAAGAATTGGGACTCATAATCTCATTCAGATCTCAGAGATATCAGCAGACGATGTGGATCATTTTATTAAAGCGGTTTTAGGCTATATCGTGGATAAGCAAAAGGTCCAACAGGTGATAACAGAGTTGAAAGGGAGCACAGACGAAACATTGGAAGCATCTTTATTCCCTTTTACGAAGGAAGCTATAGAAGCCTTGAAAGGAACTCTAAGGGGCATCATGACTCCAAGGGAAATAACACAGAGAATGTCAGATTCTGCCGGACGGGGGTTCTTGATGAAGAAACGTGTGATAACAAGAGATATTATCGGAGGTTAGGATGAACGATTCCATTCCTAGCTTACTATTTCGAATTGAGCCAGGATATACCTTTCAGCAAGAGATTCTTGCTGCTCAAATTAAACCAGATAACATGTTGGTAGGGCAGGTAGCCATTAGTTCCGAACTAGAATCTTTTTTCATTGGCAAGGTAGCGGAGTATGGAAAAAGTTTGAATGTTTGGATTGATTACGAAGGGGCGCACGCTGTTTATGTGATGGGAAAGAGAAGATCTGGGAAAACGTACACCTTAGGAGTTTTCTTGGAAGGCCTCAGCTCGGACAATTGGATAAGGCAAGGGCGTAAAAAGCAAGCAATTCTAATGCTTGATACAATGAACGTTTTTACGACTATGCCGTACACTATTGATAAAGTTTATAAAGAGGGAAGTGATAAAATTGAAGAATTCAGAAAATGGGGGCTCAAACCAGAGCAATTTAACATTGTTCTTTTCTATCCCAGAGGGACTTCTCCTCCGCTGGAAGGCATATCAAAGGAAATTGCTATAAAACCATCTGATCTAACGGATGAAGACTGGGCTGCTCTATTTGGATTGGATACATACAGTGATCCTATGGGTCAACTTATAGCAGATATTTATGAGAAGGTAGCCCTAGAGGGCTATCAAACGATCGATGGCAGGAGGTTAGATAGAATTCAGAATTACTCTATGGACGATTTAATAAATTGCTTGACCAGTTGTGAGGAAATCCAAACAAACTATCATTCAGATACCGTACGAGCAATAAGGGCAAGATTAAAGGCTGTAAGAAGATTACCTGTTTTTTCAGAAGCTGGGATTGACATTAAGCAACTATTTTCTCCAGGTCAAATATCTATCTTGCTTATCCGAGACATTGACCAGAGTTTAAGATCGCTCTTAGTCGGGCTATTGGTAAAAAAAATAATGGAGTTCCGAAGCGTTTCAGAGAATTTTGAAAAGTCGGCTGAAGTTCATAAAGAACGTTTTCAGTCATTTCAAGAGAAAGGAGATGAAGAAAAGGCCACAGAGGCATATCAAAAATTTCAGGAATACATGGAGGGAGCTCAAACTGGACTGCCAAGAGGATGGATTGTTATTGATGAAGCGCACAATTATATGCCATCGAAGGGAATCACGCCATCGGGCGAACCTCTAAAGAAGTATGTTAATGAAGGCAGAAATCTAGGCTTATCTATAGTAGTTGCAACTCAAAATCCATCCGCTTTGGATCCTGCCATTCGCAGAAATGCGAATATTCTGATTATGCATTCTATTAGTATGAGGGATGATATATCCGCTGCCGAAGGTATGATTAATACGTTCTTGCCCGATTCATTTCAGTTTCGCCGGGAGAAAATTTCATCTAGAGTTTTCGAACAACTAGTAAGAAGCTTACCGAAAGGATATGCTGTGATTTCAAATGACGAGATAAGTAGAGTTTTTGTAGCTAAAATTAGACCGAGAATAACTGTTCACGGAGGGGCAGAATATTAATGCAACTGCCGCGATTAATCACAAAAACCCATACAGAAGCTTTGAGACCTGGAAATTACTCTTTGCTTATATCGAAATGTAGTTCTCCATACAAAAGTTCGTATCCAGAAACCGTGGAAAAAAGATTAGCGGATTTCCTTAAGCCTTCAATAGCCAAATATACTGTCAAAACAGCAACAGAGAAAAATCGTGGATTTGGCTTTTTATTGGATAACATGATTTGGAGCTGGAAAGGGCATGTCATAAACGCAATTTTGCAAGATGTAGGTAAAACATCAAACAATAAAGATGATTACTATGATCTCACTAAATCAGAAAAGATAGCTTATCTAAAATATTTTTTAGAAACGGAAGGTGCACTAATTCTAAAGCTATCTAAGATGTTCCAAAAGAGAGGCGGGATCAGCTATTCGTTTTTAAAAAGTGAAATCCAGAATATATTTAAGGACATATATGAAAGTTACATCGATTTAGCCCCTGACTTTAGAACAAGAATAAGGATCAAACAGATGTTTCAAGAAACACAAAAGCAAATGAAGAGTAAGAAGGGTACCTATGCCACCGGAACTTTACCGCATAAAATAAAACCGCATATTCAAGCACTAGCTGACTTGGGGCTTTTGGTTGTGGATAAAGGAACTGAAGAAGAAATTTATCAATCATCTGTTATTGACGGTTTATCGTCGCTTGATCTCTTATCCGGCAAATTGCAAGACTTTAAAACCATGGAAGATCTGCTTACAAACGAAGAACATTTTAGCATTATTGCAGAAGCCCTAAATCTGAAATCGGTTAGATACTCTCCCAGAACTCATAAAGAGAGACTTCAGCGGACATTCTCTTCGGGTTATGAGGGAGTCAAGAATAAAACTACCGGTATGGCAGATATTGAAGCTCTTGTTGACTGGTGTTGTACAAAGTTGCTATCGGAGCAAAATATTCTAATAACACAAAGTGAAGTGAAAGAATTTATTAGCGGGATCAGACAGGTTAGTCCATCGAGTATTCAATTTCATGTCGATGGTAAAGGCCGAATTGCATATCTAATAATGGCATCAAAATGAAACTAAAAGTGAAGGATGTAAAAAGCGGTGGTTATGCGACAAAGGTAATATCGGAGAATGGAGACATAGTCAAACTAAGGCCTTTCATATACCTTAAGTCGGGTGATGAATTAGAATTTCTACCCTCAATAGAAGCCTACACAGAGGTAAACAGAATCTTTAGAGACAAAGGCGATGGAGAGATAAAGAAATTTAAGGTCTGCCCTCCTTATAGGGTAACTGAAGTATTGTTTTTGGGTTCACATAAATTTGAAATAATTTTTAGAGAAAGAGTTTCTTTAAAAGACTGGACGCAGGTGAGACAGTTAGAGAGATTCCATTATCGAGGAAAAGGTTTAAACAAATTGGTAGGCAGAAGGACAGTTTTGCTTGCGGAACTAAAAGATTGTGGAATTGTAGGGTTTGGTGTTCTTTCATCAACGGTAGCAGCCATTAAGCCTCGATTTGAATTACTGAAAACCAACTTCAGTCATCAAATGAAAAGTAAGTTAATTAATCGTATTGCACGAATCCCCAGAGTTGTTATCCATCCAGAGTTTAGGGGAATGAACTTAGGTGTGCTGATGGCTAGACATCTTGTTCGGTATGCAAAAAGCAATTGGGATATAAACAATTATACTCCCATTATGGTAGAGGTTGTTGCTGCTATGATTGAGTACCATCAATTCTTCGAAAAAGCTGGATTTATAAGGATAGGATATACTGAAGGCTATAAAAATGGGGTGATACCTGGATATGGAAATGGAGGATTTGCGTTTAGGGCTAACTATAAGTCCTATGATTTCATGGAAAATCAAAAGCCTAAACCATATTTAGTCTTTCCAATTGATGGTAGTCTTAGGCAAAGAATCAAGAAGTCTTTTGGAAGTATTAATAGGGTGATCACAAGCAAATCACCAAAGTTAAGGAAACCTATAACATTTGATCGAGTATCGGTCAGATATAATGTGAGAATTCATTCCACAGAAAGAACTAAAAAAATAAAAGAAGTTTTCGGAATTGATGTAGAGAATGCTTTCTCTACCGTCATAAGGAATTTTTCCTTAGTCATAGAACCTGGTGATGTAGTATTGCTGGCAGGAGCTTCTGGAAGCGGGAAAAGTACAATAATTCGATTGTTGACCTCAAGATTTTCGAGCTTCAAAAAACGAGCAGAAATTGCAGGCAAAGTAACTAATAACAATCCCAAAGATGTTGCAATTCTTTCTACTAATATGAAAGACTTTCGCCCCTTAATCGAACTGCTGCACAAGAATGGAGATATCAAAGAGGCTATTGAAATACTTAATTCAGTTGGTCTTTCTGAGGCTCACTTATATTTAAAGCAGCCGGATCAAATATCCGATGGGCAATTATATAGATTCGCTGTGGCTAGGCTTTGCGATTCTCAAAAGCCAATATGGATTGCAGATGAGTTTGTTTCAACGCTAAATCCTGAAATGGCTGGAATTGTTGCAAAAGGGTTAAGAAAAGTCGCTCACAGATATGGGGCTACCTTAATCTTGGCAGCTCCACACATTCGCCATTTTATCGATTTATTACTACCAAATAAGCTCATAAAACTCCGATGGGGTACAGAAGCAACAGTCTATTCAGTGAAAGTAGAACAGGCCTCCCACAATATGAGAACCTTGTCACTTTCAATCGTAAACAACGGATCCTTATCTCTCACGAATGTTAAAATTGGCGCAATCACAATGAATGGTTCATTTAAGACCTATCAAGAGCACCGATCTATAGAACCAAGGAATTCAATAAATACGACATTGGATTTAGGCCGCAGAGACTATTATGCACTAGCCATCACGACCGCCGAGGGCGTCGGCGAAATGCTGTATTGGAGGTAAGAAGTCAATGGCTGGAGTCACCCATTAAAGGGCAAGTCAAGAGATAAAGGGGTCGAGTCTTTTTTTGACACTTGTTAGATAGTAAACCGTTCCAGGAAATACTAAATGAAGGGCTTTGTCGGCGTTACAGACAATAACTGGTTTGCATTTCTCTCCCAGCGGCCAGGAATCGATGAGGTGAATTTCTGGCAGCCGAGCGGGAGGCAGCGATTTTGCGCACTGAAGGCCGGGGAACCTTTTCTTTTTATGAACAAAAGATGATCAGCTCTACACATTTCACAAATTAATAGACATGGAGTCATTACGGTAAAATGATGAATCAACAGGAAACCAAGCATTTTGCCAAGAGTGTAGACGCGAGCCCACTACCTGTCCCCCTGACCCAATGGCGCGATCTAATTCTTTTTGGGCCGCTAGGATCCAGGAGAAAAGAAGAGCTATGACCACACCAGAAGAGCGATTGAGCCAGATAGCCGAAGAGCTGGCGAAAGGGGTTACACCGGAAAGAACTACCGTGCGCCAACTCCTTGCCTGGTTCGAAGTGTCAAGGCGCGGGAGCTATGTAAATTGGCGAATAAGACGCGCCTTAGAGAAGGCAGGACTTGAGACTCTGCCGGACTTTGAAGTTGCGTACATCGACGGGCCTGTAAAGTTCACTTTGGCCGGGGCAGAGGTAGAGGCAGGGAGCATCTCTGCAACCTATCGCATTGATGGTCTGGAGTCTGCAAATCGCAAACCGTTGTCAGTAAAGCCAGACAGCCTGCTAGCTGAGGCCACGACTTTGATGCTGACAAATGATTTCTCGCAGTTGCCAGTGATGACCACAGAGCGAGAGGTTAAAGGGATGGTCAGCTGGAAGTCGATCGGTAGCCGATTGACGTTGGGCAAAGGTTGCGCAGTGGTACGAGAATGTATGGACCAAGCCCAGATCATAAATGCGGAGACCTCTCTTTTCGAAGCCATCGATATTATCGCCCAACATGACTACGTACTAATTCAGGCTCAAGATCGCACGATTTGTGGCATAGTAACGGCCAGCGATCTAAGTCAACAGTTTCGCGATTTGGCTGAGCCTTTCCTGCTGATAGGCGAAATCGAGAACTTTGTCCGGCGCCTGATCCACGGCAAGTTCAGTAAGAAAGAGCTGATGGAGGCAGCGGACCCAAGCGATGCTGATCGGACAGTTGAGGGCGTGGCAGATCTGACCTTCGGGGAGTACGTACGTTTGCTTGACAAAGAGGAAAACTGGAACCGACTGCGACTTCCTGTAGACCGAAGGCATCTCATCAGCCGGCTGAACAGGGTCCGAGAGATAAGAAACGATGTAATGCACTTTGATCCACAAGGAGTAGATCCTGCGGCCCTGCAGGAGCTTCAGAAGTTCGCACGCTTTCTGCAGGAACTCAGGCGGCTTGGTGTGCTTTATAAATAGAGAATTTGTGAACCGGGGCTCAAATCTCTACTTTTGCTATTTTTTGAAATGAAAAGAAAAGGGGTCAGATCTGCTCTTGAGTCATAGCCAGGTCCAGAAAGAGGAAATCTAGGCATGGAGACTACTGAAAAAATAGTTGAGGCATATGTCAGGTATGTTAAAGGCTGGGCTACCATTCCTAACATTAAGTGCCCCGGTCAATATGAGATTCATCTGATTGCAATCGACCCTCTTAACTTGCACCGTTACCATATAGAAAGTGGTGTTTCTATATCTCACTCTTATTCGAAATTAACTACCAAGCCTTATAGCGATCAAAATCTCAAGATAAGAGTGAAAGCAGCCGGACAACGCAGGACAATTGAATATTTCGTCCAACGAAAGTTCGGTGCCAAGCAGGTATTAGAAACCTTAAAACGGTATGGATTTCACCCAGGAAAATATTCAAAGGTCATCGTAAGCTGGGGCTGGGAAGAGAAGGTAGAAAATGAAGCAGCCAGCCACGGCATCCAGCTTTGGGATTTTCGGGACATACTGAGAGAAATTGCAGCTTCCTCTGACAGAAAACGCGTTTATTTCACAGATGATACCCTCCGGACCTTACAGCTTTTTGCACGCTCAGTAAAATAATATTAAAGTGCGAAAGAGGTAGCTTGAGCATTTGACATAGTCCGAGAAAGCGTCAAGTCCGCTTATTATTACTTGCGATGTAAATCGATTCTTTGGCGGACAGATTCCTTTAAAGGGGGCTAATACTTGATAACTTGGGAAGAATTCGCATGGGCAGTGTTTTACTTCGGAGTCATTAGCGGAGACATTAAGAGAGATAGTGATTATTTGACGCTTATGCGTCAAGATCAATTCCTTCAGTGCTTGAGAACAAATCCTAAGACTATTGAAGTTGATGACATTCGTGAAAAAATCATAAGCGATTTTCTTAACCGCTGGAAGTGTCGAATAAAAAATACTCGGGGAGTAGCAAGCGCGATCAGGACCTCGATTAAAAGGTTGTTAGGTCATCTGAATGCTCTCCATGATCTGCGAGTTGAGAGCTTTCAGCCTGATTTCGTCGTCGATATAGAAGCTGATCAGATGACGATAAGCGAAGTCATTGAGCGGTGTTACGGACAAATTAGAAAGATTGGATACAGGTTTGGTCCTACAGCAACGTCTAAGTTACTACACATACTTCAGCCTGCACTTTTCGTAATGTGGGACAATCCAATCCTTGACAATTATCGTAAAATCAACAGCCAAGTATCAGATAGTGGCAAAGGATACTGTACCTATCTATTAATGATGCAAGATATAGCTGCCCTCGTAAGTAGAACGTTTCAAAACCCCATCGATTATTTGAATACTCAACTGCAGTATAGCCCTCCTAAAACTATGGCAAAATACTTAGATGAGTATAACTGGATAACTATTACACTTGGGGTGCAAGTACCTCCAGTATGGCATCCGTAATTTAAATGAAACGTAAAAGGAGGGGGCAGTTCTCAACATCTGCAATGTCGAAATATGAGGGAGGCATTCAATGAAAGGGGGCATATTCCTGATTCAAGATGATGGGCAGCTTATCGAGATGACTGAACAGAAATATGATTCAGAAGAGCTGTTACAGGAATTACTCGCAAAGTACCCGAACTTGCTTGCTGGCGATCAGATGGACAGCGGTTCGCCGAGACGGTGGTTGTTAATATCACGTGAGCTAGGGGTGCCCTCTGAGGAGGAGGGCGGAGGGCGATGGTCCCTTGACCATCTCTTTTTGGATCAGGATGGCACCCCAACTCTAGTTGAAGTGAAAAGGAGCAGTGATACCCGGCTACGCAGGGAAGTAGTGGGTCAGATGCTCGATTACGCTGCCAATGCCGTTGTTTATTGGCCAGTAGAAACAATCCGCACAAAGTTCGAGGCTAGATGCGAAGCAGAGGGTCCTGATGGAGATCATATTTTGCGCGATTTTTTGGGTCATGATGCAAATCAGGAGGAGTTCTGGCAAAAAGTGAAAACTAACCTCCAAGCAGGTAAGGTGCGTTTGGTCTTTGTCGCCGATGAAATCCCTTCTGAGCTGCGGCGGGTTGTAGAATTCCTTAACGAACAGATGGATCCAGCAGAAGTCTTGGCGGTCGAGATCAGCCAATTTGTTGGCGAAAGTTTAAAGACCTTAGTCCCCAGAGTTATTGGTCAAACAGAAGAAGCGCAGCGTAAAAAGTCTGGCACTGTTCGTACAATGAAGCAGTGGGATGAAAAGTCGTTTTTTGAAGATTTAGAGGAGAGGCGAGGCAAGTCCGATGCTAAAATTGCTCGGGCAGTGCTGGACTGGGCAAAGTCAAAGTCCTTACGGATTCACTGGGGAAAAGGAGGGGTCGAAGGTACTTACTATCCGGTATTGGATCATAAAGGGAAGGCCAATAAAATCTTCGGTGTATATAGCCCTGGCAAGATAGAGGTCAATTTCCAGAGTAATCCCCTAGAAAAAGAAGAACAAAAGTTGGAGCTAATGAGTCGATTAAATGCCATTGATGGGGTAGCATTTCAAGAGAAATATATCGATTCCTGGGGCAGCTTCCCGATATCAGTCCTAAAGGAAGAATCAAGATTAAAAGATTTCTTTTCGACATTCGAATGGGTTATTGAGGAGATAAAGAAATCTTGACAGGGTACTTGTGGGAAGAAGAAAGTCAACGAATTCATCAACATCCCCGAGATAAACATATCCATTAGAGGAAAATTCCTAGAAATTTAGCGCTTGCAACCGTAAAAGAGGAAATTATGATCGAGGGTCAGGTCTTGGATTGTGAATTTCTACTTATGCGAATGATGCGGTAATAAACCATGCCACGTATCCCTCAAGGCCCTGCGATAAGGGGAAGTCAAAAGTGGATCCAGAAGCTCGTTAACGAAAAGCCTGATCTGCTTAACTCCCTTATCAAAACCCAACTCAATCTTCCAGATACTGATAACATTACATGGCTTTCCCCAATTGCAGAAGATGAGTATGCAGAGTATCAGGATCAGGCCTTGCTCGACCTCCTGGGCATTAAGCTTCCCAAAGTATCCCTTTCCCCTTTCTGGCCTTCGAGAGGACCGGTCTGGGATGGGCTGGATAAATTTAAAACCGGGGAAATATTCTCTGCCGATTTCATCTCAAGGCTTTTTTAGGTAAATGGGGCTCTCAGCG
>Ga0209636_10003795_pt1 | contig 15407 bp, 12 predicted proteins | sample DeeMarSWOR152_54_FD_187464 | JGI IMG/M metagenome (GOLD analysis project Ga0209636, IMG submission 187464) | Marine sediment microbial communities from White Oak River estuary, North Carolina - WOR-1-52-54 (SPAdes) (version 2) | ecosystem: Environmental > Aquatic > Marine > Intertidal zone >...
TCTGAAAGCAATTGTATTCATCAAAGTGTGGGGGGTTATCTGGCAGTTCCGATTCAACATGCAAACTGATATCTACTATGTGTTCAGCAATTACTTCCGATGCAGGAACTTGCTGGGTGATACCAAGACGTATATAAAGAATTTCTTGTCCAGATTCATCAAGAGGATCGAGAAAACTGACCTCAGTGACATGCCTGAACAAGAGATGAGAGTACTTACTGTGTACACTCCCTTTTACATTGGTGGGTCTCTTTTAATTGTGGTAACATTTTTTCTCAGGGATTTACCCATCTTTCTGCTGATTGTAAAAAGGGCAATCGATGGAATAACAGCTGGCTATGTCACAAATCCTGCAGGATTTATTGATGCAGTGGTATTGATAGGATCAACTGCATTCAACTATGGACTGCTAGGCTACCTGACGCTTAAGTCCAGATTGGACAGTATAAACACAAAGTCCGGGCTGCATTGACATACTGGAACATTGAACCTAATTGACGAGCTGTGAAATTTGAGTGGGAATTTGATCTCGCAGACAGCCAAAGTCAGAGAACGATGCCAGAAACTGTTTGAATGTCCATAAATCTTTGTTCATCAGCAGGAGTTTCCGCAGATTGAACAGCCGCACCAGCCGGAAACTTCGTAACAATCCTTTCATATCAATCTGTAAGTTGTCTACCTGCAACAACATATCAGCCCCTTTTAAGAAGAGGGCGTCAGCCAGATAAATAATATCTTTGAGTACGCCCTGCTCTCTAAGCAGGTGAACCAGTGCAGAGGTATCCATTTCTGCAAGGTCATCTGTTGAGATAACGCCCTTTTCCATGCCGAGTATGACAGCAGAATTGACTGATCTGGTTTGAAGGTCTTCATAAATGTCCTGCACATCATCGTACACTAGACTGGATTTGAAGATGTATTCATTTGCTTTTTTCAGGTAGATCAGGGACTGATCTAGAGCATCAACCTGGCACAGATCAATATCGATCCACACATCTCCTATACTTTTTTCAGCAATTGATGCCACATAGTCTGCCAGCGACGGCCACCTGTTCCCTTTGTGCTGCAGTGAGGCAATCTGACCATTGACTAATTTGGTGCAGTCAGCTTTGTACAAAGAAAATGCTTCTGCATCTTTGTTCAGGTAGTGGTATATCCAGGATGCCATTTCACACGATGTGGATTCTGCCTGTTCAACAGGAGAGGTACACTTTTTTCTGAACATACCAGTTTTCAGAGCAGACAAATAGTTCTCCAACGAGTCAAGCGCTTCTTCTACAGTGTGAATTTCGTCATTGAGGTTGTCCAGCAATTTTGAACTGGCCCCCAGAGAGGCTTTGGCCAGCACAGAACGCTGTATTTGCTCTGGTGTGCATGTTCGGTAGAGCAGCGGTAGAGATTCTGCAGCTGCCATCACAATAGCATAGATCCAGTGTTTTTCTTTCATATACCCTTTCTTCAAAAGGAGGCTGTACTCCAGATACAGGGGAGGAAGCGTACGCAGCCTGGTTTCATATATGGTCTTTGCCTCTGCAATGAGAGCTGAGGAAGTCCTGTAGTTGAGGGAGGGACAGGTAGTGTTCGACATAAGCCAGACAGTTTCCAGTAATTTATTTAGTTGCCCATATGTGGTTTTCATACGTCAACACCTCATTAACATCTTCAACAGTTGATTTAAAAAGATATTTGTGACAGTATCACAATTTAGAGGAGAAAATGAGAGGAAGTGTGATAGTAATTGATCAAAGTATGAACAATTATGAAATTAGTTTTAAAAGTTCATACCACAAGTGGAGAGAGTGTTCTGTGGATGGCGAAAGGGCAGGTCCTCGTGCTGTGTATAATGGGAGCACGAATCTTTCAGGAAAACAATCTTGAGTGTAAAAAAAGAGGCTACATTAGTCCAAAATTGGAACCTGGTCCAATTTGTACAGGAATCTTTGATCCTGTTCACTAATTTTTCAAGGGCAAAACCACAAAATAAAGGGCTTGCTCGAATTGAGGGTTCAACTTGCATTCTTTTGCTTCTTTTGTGCTCCTTCTTTTTGACCATGCTAACGGGATAACAGAAACTATTTTAAATCTGCAGTGATTTTATAGCCTATGTACCAGAAAGAGAGAGTTCAACTCAGACCTTTGGAGCGAAAACATCTCCAAAAGTGTGTAGAATGGTTGAATGATCCAGAGGTTACTGAACACCTGAGCATGTCTGAGCCTATGAGCATGGAAGGGGAACAGCGATGGTATGAGAATCTATTGAGAGATAAATCCTCACGAGTGTATGCTATTGAAACACTGGAGGGAAACCACATCGGAAATGTGGGATTCCACAATCTCGATCTCCATGATCGAAAAGCTGAATTGGGAATATTTGTGGGAGAAAAGAAGCTGTGGGGGAAAGGTTACGGAACAGAAGCAATTTTACTGGCTTTGAAGCTTGCTTTTGAAGGGTTAAACCTGAACAGAGTGTATTTGAGAACATTCTCAGAAAATAAGAGAGCTCAGAAATGTTACGAAAAAGTGGGATTCAAAAAGGAAGGTGTATTACGAGAAGACAGTTTTAAGAGTGGAAAATATGTTGATTCTTTCATTTATTCTGTATTGGCACGAGAATACTTGAAGGACAAGACATGATCTTCCTTTTGATTAAGTAAGGTTACCGCATTTAACTAGATTCAGTTCCACCTAGTTTCTGCGGCCAATTCTTGATATCCTTTTGAACGCCTCAATTTTCTCTTTTTTTCCTAACATTGACTCCTGTATAGCTTCCTTTAGTATGGAAATAACTTCATCCATGGCTTCTCTTTCCACAGGGAAGGGAACACCATCTTTTCCTCCAAAAGCAAAAGAGTACTTCACCGGGTCTTTGTGGGAAGGAGCTTCTCCAAAGGTGAATTCAGAAACCAATGCTAATCCCCGCAGTGTTTTGGGACCCATGCCTTTGATTCCCACTAGCTCTTGATATGTTGAAGGCTGCAACTCGTACGCCTTTCTCAGTGCAGCCCAGTTAATAGTTCTTGGCATGGTAAAGCTGGAAATGCCCAGGTAAGAATCAAGGGTTTCCTGGTTTTCTGCAACGTAGCGTCTGATCCGCATGGGATTCTCTTTTGCCACGTCCAGAGAGATCTCTCTGCACTCTCTGCTTTCTTTGGCAGTCAAATCCACAACTCCGTCTGTTTTTGAGCCAGTAATACCCTTGTGGGGTTCTTCAACCAATTGGGAAGGGTTAAACCACTGGTATCGGCGAGCATATTTAGTGTGGGGATTCATTCCTTGTTGGACTACAGTCCAGGACCCTGATTCAGAAAAGAACATAGAGTGGTGGTATAAATTATGGCCATCCTGAACTAAACAGTTATCCACTTTGGCAGTCATTCTGGAAGCGTACTGCAATTCATCAATTTTTTTACAGGATAAATTGAGTTCTTCTCCCTTTTCTGCAATTTCCTGGGGTGCTTTTCTGGAAGTTTTTCCCTTTCCTCCTGCCACCTTTACATCAGGGATATCAATGGATTTTAACACGCCGCACAATACAGTAGTGGTTCCCGAGCTGTGCCAGTCGTATCCTAATAAACAGCACAAGCTTTGGAACCACAAAGGATCAGCAATTTTCTGGAGAATCCAGTCTGGATCATGCTCATCGCTAAGAATGGCAAGAATCTGGGTGGCTAACTCTTTCATTCGACGAGCTAACCACTGTGGTGCTCTTCCATGGTGGAGCGGTAGATCAGTGGTACTGCGCATGATGTTAACCTCCATATTCAGCAAAGTATGTTTCGAATGCTTTCTGTGTCTTTTCATCTACATATACTTTTCCCTCCACCGGCGTTTCGTACAGATATGAGAAGACTTCTATAATGGTTAAAATACTGAACAGAGAAAATCCCTGATCCCGCAGGAACTGGGAAACTGGTTCACCACTTTCTTCTTTTTCCTGTCTATCCACAGCAATGAAGATACCCTTGAGGGTCAACCCCTTTTTGGCAGCAGTTAATTTTTCCCAGTTTTCAATCTTGGTTCCTCCTGTGGTGATGACATCATCAATCATTAAGACACAATCGTTGTCTCGCAAATCCCCTACTATGGATTTCTCTGTCAAATCACCATACGCTTTCACTTCTTTTCGGTCATAGCCCCATCTCTTGTTGATACTGTACTGGCTGTACATATGAGCAGATACTAGAGCAGCTAGGGGAATCCCCTTGTAGGCAGGCCCATGGATGTAGTCGAAGTCATTTTCTAACTCCTGGTGTATTTCTTCTCCATATGCGTGAGACGTTTTAACAGCAAACTCACCAGTGCTTAACGCTCTGGCCATATTAATGAAATAAGGAGATATTCTGCCGCTTTTTAACTTGAATTGGCCGAATTCCAGAGCTTTCGATTCTACCAGAACCTTGATCAACTCTTCTTTATGGCGTTTGATACAATCACCTGATGTATATGAAGGTCGAAAAATAAATAGGTTTTGGTGCCCCATTTCTATAATGTTGCCTGTGAGCTAAACCAGTGAGCATGAAAATGACCCTAAAGTACTCAAAAAATCAATATTCATTGTCATGACTCCAGACGACAACGAAAATTTCAGGGCTCTGCACGAGAGAATCGAGAGAAAAAGGTTTATAAGTAAGCGGTTCTGTACCCCTTTGGCGCCATTCACATGAATAGTAGAAAAGGTGATCAGGTGAATCACATCATAATAGATCAATCAAAATGCTTTAACTGCAGAATATGTGAAATTATTTGTTCATTCATCAAAGAAAATGAAATAAATCCTAAATTATCAAGGATTAGAATTGAACCAAGAAATGAAAAAATAGTGTATCATGTGTGTCGCAAATGTGACAACCCTGTGTGTGTAGAAACCTGTCCAATACATGCGATTACAATAGAAAATGGGAAGTTCACCCTGACAAAGCACTGCATTGAGAATTGCTCTTTATGTATAGAAGCATGTCCGTACAAAGCGATTGTATCTATTCCTGAGAAAACAATAGATGTCTGTGACCTATGTGGTCAATGTATTTTATTCTGTCCCGCAAATGCAATCCATATTGGTGAACGAGGTGGTGCGCATGGGTAGGTACTGCGGTTATGCTGGGAAAATTCTGAGAATCAATTTAGGAACCAGAAAGATCACTAAAAGTGAAGTACCAAAATCTTTAATCAAGAAATATGTTGGTGGTTCTGGGTTCTGTGCAATAACCCTTTACAATGAATTAAAACCTGGCATCAATCCTCTAGGGAAGGAAAATAAATTGTATTTTGCCACCGGACCCTTCACCGGAACGTTGTTCCCCCAATCCTCCAGGTACTCTGTTGCAGCAAAGTCACCACTCACTAATGGCTGGGGTGAAGCCCATTCTGGAGGATTCTGGGGACCTGAATTGAAATATACTGGATATGATGGGTTGATTATTGAAGGTATCTCTCGTGAACCTGTGTACATAATTATTGAAGATGAGGCAGTCAGCATACAGGATGCAGATGATTTGTGGGGGTTGACCACCCATGAAACTGAACATAAATTGCAAAAAGAATTAGGGAACCAGGTAAAGGTCGCTTCCATTGGACCTGCAGGAGAGAATAAAGTTCTCATTTCCTGTATTATCAATGATATGGATCGGGCAGCAGCACGCGCCGGGTTAGGGGCAGTCATGGGATCAAAAAAGTTGAAGGCGGTAGCTGTTCGGGGAACGCAAGGGATTTCTATCTTCAATAGAAAAGACTACGTAACAACAATGGGGGAATTTCACCAGAAAATTGTGAATGATCCTTTCACCGAAACCAAGCAAAAGTATGGAACAACCTATCTCGTTGAAATGATGAATGAGATTGGACGGTTTCCCTCTTATAATTTTCAGTCAGGTGTCTTTAAAGACGCAGATAAGATAGGAAGGGAAGAAATCTACAATAACTACTTCATCAAACCTGCAGCCTGTTTCGGCTGTATACAAGCGTGCGGGAGGTTAACCTCAGTAAAAGAGGGCCCTTTTGCCTACATTGGCGTTGGTCCTGAGTATGAAACCCTTTCTGCTTTAGGTTCAAGATGTGGTAATACAAATTTAGAAGCACTCCTGTATGCCCACCACCTCTGTAATGCGCTGGGGTTGGATACCATCGGTACTGGAGGTGTGATTTCCTGGGCTATGGAGTGTTTTGAGAAGGGGTTGATTGACAAGACGTTTCTAGGTGATAGAAAGCTGGAATGGGGAGATGCGGAGACAACTATTGAACTCATTACCATGATAGCTCTCAGAGAAGGATTTGGTGACATTTTAGCTTACGGGAGTTACCGAGCAGCAGAAATTCTGGGGAATGATACTTCAAACTACGTCATGCATGTGAAAAAACAGGAACTTGCAGCCCAGGATGGGAGAGCTCACAAGTCCATGGGGTTAACTGCTGCAGTATCACCGAGGGGTGCAGATCACCTGTATGCGTTCCCTGTTCTGGATGAGGGGGGGTTTGACAAAGAAGTAAAAGAAATCTATGGTGAAGAATACTGGCCAGAAATGGGAGAACGCCTCAGCCCCAAATATAAAGGGTATATGGTGTATGTCAATGAGAACTTCGGCGTACTGGTAGACTCAGTGGGAACCTGCAAGTATGGAACAATGATACCTCCTGCCTTATACTACAAAGAAATTCAAAAAGGGTTAAAAGTAACAACTGGCATAAATTTTACCATTACCGAATTGCACCAAACTGGGGAAAGGATCGTCAATTTGAATAGGGCATTTAACATTCGAGAAGGATTCTCACGGGCTGATGATACACTGCCCCGTCGGTTTTTAAAAGAGCCAGCGCCCGAAGGTCCTCCAAAGGGGCAGATTATTGAACTGGAATCTATGTTAGAAGAGTACTACCACCATCGAGGATGGGATGCAAACGGTATTCCTACACCAGAAAAGCTTAGGCAGTTGGATCTTGCATTTGTTGCAGAAGATTTACACCAGTAGCTGTAACAGGAAATCAATGGTGAGCATCTGAAAAGATATTTGTAAAAATACATTAGATGACTGAAAGATCACAAAACCTTAAAAGGAATTGGTGAACCTCTCTGAAGGCATCACCACGTAGAGAGGCCACCGCTTTAGCACGCCTTTGGGAAGGTTCCCCTTTCTCACTTTTTCTAAAAGTTCTGAACGCGGTATTAAAAAATTGACAGGATTTTCATCCACCATTTTGGTGTGCAGCTCCTCCTCTTTTATGGCGTGTCCAAGTGATTTTCCACCCGGGCACGTATTAAGGATATCATCAATAGGTGAGCATGACTCATCTGGAGAGGGAATGACCATTATCCAGTGGTCGCCCTCTTTCTTTAGTACCACAGATGACTTTTTGTCAAGGTGGCACTGTTCAGCTAGACATGCCAGTAATTTGCGGGGATTTCTAATTTCAATTTCTATACCTTCAAGATCAAAGTAAGTGCCCACTAAAACTTTCTTCTTTTCATACGTGCTAATTTCAGGAGAAAAAAATATTTCTGTCTTTAATGGAAATCCTGCTCGCAGCACATCGCCCTGTATCACTGGAAGACCCTCTTGACTTTCAATCGTTATCACATCTCCTGTATCAATGTTAATTACTGGATTATCCCCGTGTAGACGTGAGACAAAGAGCTTTCCAACCTTATTCTTGGTCCTGGATATGAGATCACGGTCACCTCTATGCTCTATCACTGGAACAGTCAAGGGGAATACCTGCATACTCTGAGAATCAGAACCAATACTGGCTGCAAAAGGACCCACCTCACTTCCCACATACAAATTGGTGAACTGTTCTTCACCTTTTTTCCACTGCAAGAAATCCCTAATTGTATCCCATTCCTTATCAGTCATACCAGTTGTACTGAAAATTACTGTAGCCTCTAATAATTTATCTGAAAGTGCTTTCTGTATCTTAATTGCAGCAGCATCCAATCCTTTTGTTCTGATTTTTTTCTTGAGCTCATCAACTTCTGGAGTATCTTTATATTCCCCAGCATCTAGTGATTTTTCTAGCCCTTTGCGCAGCTGGTTTAAATTAGCCCATCCCAGTACAGTGACAAAAGGGGCAGAAACCACTGCTATTCCATCCATGGACAATATCTTGGCCAAAACCTGGACACTCTTAGCATCCTTGTACTCATACAGTACATAAGAACGAGGCTTCATCAAAGAAAGCACTAACCGCTGGGAAAATTCTGCAGAGTACAGTCTCACAGTAGTCTTTCCCTTTTCAACAGACAGTCCATCAGTGTGAGCTCGTGAAGGAACGAAAATGACTGCTGAAGAGCGTGCATTTAGCCCGCTGGATTCAAATATGGCCTGCATGCCAGGAGCCCATAACTGGGTCACCAATGTTCTGGACATGTGAAACCATTTCACATCTGCAATATCCCCACCAGAGGTCCCTGAAGTGTGGCACATAATCACAGGGCTTTCCTCATGAGAACCCAGGAAGGATTCCACATTGACAGAAAAGGATTTTGGGTCTGTTTTCTCATTTTTCATCCTCTCAAAGAGGTTCTCCATTGTTGATAATCCAGATAACTTCAATGCGGTGGATTCATATTCTTCTACAGAAGATATGGCTAACCACTGTCTCCAGTTTATGGAGGGGATGTCACCATACACAGCACCAAGTATTCTCTGCACGTCCGGGTCAAAGTCATATTGTTTCATACTGTATCTCCGAGTACAAAATACCTATTATTTATACAAATCCTTTTTTTTCTTCAAATCCTTCAGGTGCTTTTTGAATTCTTCCACATGTTTACATTTTTGGTGGGTCTGGAATCCAATGCAATCACAGGCAAACTCTTTGGTATCTTTGTTATAGGAGAGGTTGTATACGTGTTTGGCAAAAATCATGTGTCTCGTTTCTTTCAAATCTTCGATCATCAATTGAAATGAGCAACCGATTATAAAGGCTTTTCTGTAAAAATTCAGGGTAGTTCTTCAGATAGTAGGGAAACGACCATTGTATGTCATGCTTGCCGTCACCGTTTCAGTAATTGAATGAACCAACTATTGTAAATGGAAGAGAAAATCCTAGCAGATTTTTCTGAAAATTGAATATAAAGTGAATTAACCTATTTAATACTTAAAAAGGAGATTATTATTCTTGAAATACAGCAATACTTTTATTTTTCTTCTAGAAAGTTTCCCACCTCTGCACTGACGAACCATTTATAAAGGCGTCAACCTCCTTTGAAGGATAGTGAATCAATCGTATTTAACCCATAGTAGACTGCCGAAGGTAATGTATACTTATGGACAGCTTCATGAGGTGACAGAATGGCTTTTCTCACTACAGAAGGAATGTACGCTCACAAAATAGATACAAGAAGGTTGGAATCTCTAATCAGGGAATTAATCCCCAAAAAGCTCACTGGATTGCTAAAAGTGACTTTTGATGCATGTGATGGAGTTATCGTTCTTGATGAAGGCACAATTATTGATGGATACGAGATATTCAATGAGCTCTTAGTAAAAGATAGAAATGGACGCCATATTGCAGAACGGTATGAGTCAGAGCCAGGAAGAATCGATATCTACGAGATGCAGCCAGAGAGGTTGCAGATGTTCTTAAAGAAGTTGCAGGAAGAACCACCATAGAATCTCCAGATTTTATTCAATCAGTTCTCTACGAGTAGAAGAAAAGTGTGTCTCATTTAGCTATTGAGGTTCAAATGTGACCTTTCACCGTTCTAATGCGGTACAGGTAACTCTTTATAAGGTACTCCCCTAGTGTGTTCATGCTCCCCATCTATGATGGAACCATATGGAGACCTCCCTCAGAAGCGAGAAGTTTAATCCTGCAGGCTACTATAGGCTGTTCAAACAACACCTGCACCTTCTGTGGGTCGTACAAAACCAAGAAATTCAGAATTAAATCTGCGGAAGAACTGAAAGCAGATGTGTATACAGCGCAGCCCTACTATAAAAATGTAAGAAGAATCTTTCTAGCAGATGGAGATGCGTTAGTAATCAAAACAGATCAATTACGAACCATATTGGATTTTCTATATGACCAATTTCCCCATTTAAAACGGGTGGGGGTCTATGCATCTCCCCAGAATCTGTTACAGAAATCGGTGGATGAACTAATCCAATTAAAAGAACACGGACTTGGCATTATCTATTTGGGGGTGGAAACAGGGTTAGATTCCTTGTTACAGAAAGTTAGAAAAGGAGTGAGCAGACAGCAGATGATTACTGCAGGTTCTAAAGTTGTTCAATCTGGCATCCCTTTGTCTGTCACCATTATCATTGGACTGGGAGGACCTGAACTCTCAAAATCCCATGCCAAAGAGACTGCTTCCCTCCTTAATTCTGTGAATCCAGATTACACAGGTGCTCTGACTTTGATGCTGGTAGAAGGAACAGAATTGCACCAACAGGCCAAGATGAGAGAATTTCAGCTGCTGGCTCCTGGAAAAACCCTTCAGGAAATGTACTGGTTAGTAGAATCTTTGAACTGCCACACAGTGTTCAGATCAAACCACGCTTCAAATTATCTTCCACTGGGGGGAAACCTCCCTGAGGACAAAGAACAGTTACTGCAGCGCATTAAAAAAGCCCAGAAAGAGGGACTATACAAATCTGAATATTTGAGAGGACTCTAACCTGCATCGGTTAGGAAAGGCTTTTATATTTGACTTTCGACATGAAAAAGGTGATCACCTGGCTGGTAATATTGATTTGGCCTGCTCTCTCAACAGAACGTATATCCCTCTTGACAGAGGGCAAAAACTCTTTCTAAAAATAGATATCGTGCCTAAAAAGATCACCGCAGCATCTCTGCCCCTCAATGTGTGCCTGCTCATTGATAAGAGTGGTTCGATGGCTGGTGGGAAAAAACTGGAGAATGCAAAAAAAGGTGCCATTAACCTGATAACTCAATTAGAAGGGAGAGATTATGCTGGAATTGTGGCCTTTGAGAGTGAAGTGGATGTAGTAGTTCCAGGACAGCATGTGACAGACACCTCTGTGTTTGTAACTGAAATTAATAAAATGGAAGCGAGAAGAAAAACTGAACTGTACAAGGGATTGGAAACTGCGTTTTCAGAATTGATGAAACCGCTTCACACTGTTTACGGTCCAGGAAAAGAACCAGTACGAAGAATTATACTCCTCTCTGATGGAGACCCTACAGATAAGAAACCTGAATCTGACTACAGAGAATTGGCCCGAAAAATAAGGGGGACAGGCATAACGATTACTGCATTAGGTGTAGGAGAAGAGTACAATGAAGATTTGCTTTCTGCACTGGCAGAAGAAAGTGGGGGGGTATGGTACCACCTTACTCCTGATGACATTCCTGATATATTCCTGCGAGAACTGGTGGATATGAAGACAGTCATTTCCTCTCAGCCAGAACTGGTTCTAACATTGAGTGAAGGATGCGAACTGACAGATATATACAAAGCAGTCCCCGAGGTGTACAGGATTTCCAATGTAACTAAAAGGAATGGTGAACACAGAATACCCATCAGTGACATTGCAGCAGGAGAATCTCAGACTTTTGTTGCCCGGATTGCAGTTCCACCACGACCGAAAGAGGGATACACTGCAGCACAAATTACCCTTATCAATGGACATTTAAGGGTAAGAGAGGATATCACTGTCAACTACAGTGAGGATAAATCCCTGTGGAGCATTGAGACTGATCCTTTATCAAGAACCTTGTTTGCAGTTGCTGAAACCCAGATGAAAGTGAAAAGTGGATTATCAGGTGATGAAACTGCTCTCACTCAAGCAGAAACTCAATTGAAGACCTTACTGAAAGACCCTGATGTCACAAAAGTGAGAGAGGTAGCTGAGAGGACAGGACTCATTAAGAGAATTTTGACCAAAATCAAAAAAGGGATGAACAAGGAAGAGAAAAAGAAGGCCAAAGCAGAGCTCACACGAATTGGGAGGGTAGAGCATGAAGTGTTCGTATTGCGGTCATGAAAGCCCAGAAGGAGTACTCTTCTGCAGTGAGTGCGGCATGAAATTGGTACTACTTCCTCCATCAGATGAACAGAAAGGTATTCGATGCCCAAACTGCGGGGCTGTAACTTTTGAAGGAAATGTCTGCAAGAGCTGTGGCGCCTCTTTATCAGAAGCGTCTGTAGCAGCATCTACAAGAACATGTCCTCTCTGCGGATTTGATGAAAATCCATTGATTGCAAAATTCTGCATGCAGTGTGGAGCAGAAATCTCAGATACTGAGGAGATATCCCTGGTACGACCCCCAGCAAAATTAGTGCTCCCCTCAAAGAGAGAAATTACACTATCTGGGAAAGAAACTATAGTTGGAAGAACAGATTTCCTTGAAGATATATCACCAGAAGAATCGAAGTTTATTTCCAGGGAGCATCTAAAAGTTGTATTTGAGGATGGGAAGTACTTTGCAATGGATGAAAAGAGTACAAATGGTACTAAACTGAATGGAAGAGAGATAAAAAGAAGAGGAAAAAGAGAATTGAGCGATAATGATAAAATTGTGCTGGCAGACACAGTAGAATTGAAATTCCGAATAGGGTAAAGGGTCAAAGTAAAACTATTCACTGCTTATTTCTCTTCACTGTCATTTATTTATCAATTCATGTTTCCAGATTTCTGTATGGAAAGCACTAATAATTCTGTGTATCATCTTTTAATCGTACCCCACAATAAGGACAGGAAACCCAATCTTCTTCAATTTCATTCTTACATACAGGACAGGTCACTGTCTTGAAGGCTTCACCTTCTGGTTTTTCTTCTTCTTTTGCTACTGTCTCTGTTTCGACTGCTGGTTTCTGCTCTCTCTTTTCAGGTTCTCTCTTGTGCATTCTTTTTCTCAATTGAAATGCTAATCCAACAATTACAATAGCAATGACAATTACAATAGCGATAACGTCAATGGGGAATTCAGATGGTTCTGGAGTCTCTTCAGGAGGTACCATCTGCTCCTCGCAGGAGGTGATCCAGTCTTTGCATTCTTTAACTTTTTGATTATCCTGTAATGCTGTATAAACGGCAAGCGCTTCTTCAAATGTGGCTTTAGCTTCCTCGTACTGTTCTTGATCAAAAGAAGTAACTCCTTCGTTCAAAAAGATTTCTCCTTTGCATTGCTGGATCAGCTGAATACATTCTTTGCTCTTCTCAGAAGTGATGGATTCAAAAAGCTGCTGTGCTTCCTCTAGTGCTGACACTGCTGAAGGAAATTCCTCCGATTCAAAGAATGTTCTCCCTTCCTGGAACAGTGTTTCTGCTTTAATACCTGTTTCAGCTTTATCGATAAGAAAAAGAACAATTCTTAGTCTATTTTTTGCTGTATTGCTCTCATAAATTTCCAGAGATTTCTCTAAAGCACTTTTCGATCTATTAAGTGTGGATTCTGCCAGGGAAAATTCACCAGATTCCAACTGTTCTCTTCCCTTTTCCGCAAGATCTATGCCATTCTCAAGAAATCGTTTCTGTTGTACGTACGGTCCTCCTGGCTCAGTTAACCAATCAAAGATATTTGTGACAAGCTGGAAATTGTCAAAAGATTCAATAAATCCATCGAGAAAAATGTCTAAATTGGTCAAAAAGAAGACTCTCCCTTTGTCATATTCACAGTATGCCATGATGCATTTCCCCTCATGATGCAGGAGTTCTTCAGAGAGCGCTTTCACTAGAAGATTGGAAGATGAATACAGACTTATTCTCCTCACTTCGCTGAACACAGGGTGACTCTGACCCTGTGTTTCAACCGTAATTGATCCAGCTTCTAGTAGCTGGGCGAATTCTACTCCAAAAAACCGTGAAAGCGAGTTCATAGGTTCTGTTAACCAGTGTCCTGTGGAGAGCAGAAGCCCACCACCATTTGAAACGAACCTGGCAATTGCATCAACCTCAGATGAGGTAAAATCTCGCAGTGGCACAGTTATGAAGAGCATGTCATAGTCTTGGATATTCTCATAGGTGATGGCTTCATCTGATTCAACTATGTCGTAGGTATCTTCTAGCAGATCAAGACGCAGTTCTTTGTAGAGATATTCCTCTGGAAATTCACCATGGCTGCGATCCATGAGGACTTTCCTTTTGGCAGCAGCAGATGGCGGTATCAATGCCAAGACTACAATTATGATCAGGAGATATCGTTTCTGTATAGTCATGTGAGTTTTTTGGTTATGCTTTCATATAAAACTTTTCATTATGCTGCAAAAATCTTGAGTGCATCCTCTAATTCTTGCTAGAAGGCTGTTCTTCACTGAATGAACTACTGTAGTCTTTTGAATCCTCGATTGCTGAAAAAGTTACAAAAGCTTTAAATACTTAAACATGGAGGTAAGAAAAGCTGAAAGATTACGAGGAGAGCTTTCCATGAACGAGCGGAAAAATGCAGCCAGATATATTTTGATCACTGTTTTGGTGTTCCTCTTCGTATGTTTATTGCCAAATGGGATGGGAAGCAACTCTTCATTATATACTTTTTTTCAACCTTCAGAATCCTCTGTAGAAATATGGGTGGACAGAGGCTGTGGTGGCCATTACAGAGCAGGAGAATCACTTACCATCCTTTTTAGAGTAGCATCTTCTGCTCCCAAAGCAGTGGTAATCGTCTGTGTCCGTACACCAGAAGAGGAGATTCAGTACTACGTGCATGGTAATCCATACACCACAAATGCAGTGCATTCATTAACTGTAATTGCTGATTGTCCGCCTGGTATAAGGGGTTTGGAGATTCAGGTAGCCAGTCCTCCAGCATATTTGTCACCTGAAAAGGCTGCAGAGTATGAACCGAATACTGATTTGTCTGATACGTGTTATTTCTATATTGACCCTCCCTGTGTAAGTGTGGACAATGATAATGACGGGTACTCTCCACCATCTGATTGTGATGATGATAATCCGTTAGTCCATCCTGAAGCAGCAGAGGTGTGTGATGGGAAGGATAATGACTGTGATGGTGCAGTGGATGAGGGATGCTACACCTGCCCTATTGATCGAGATGGAGATAGTGTGATGGAATGTGATGACTGCAACGATAATGATCGCACAGTGTACCCGGGGGCTGTAGAAGTGTGTGATGGGAAGGATAATGACTGTGATGGTGCAGTGGATGAGGGATGCTGTGTTTGTTATGATGATAAGGATGGTGATGGGTATTCAGACTGCTGGGACTGTAACGATAATGACAACACAGTGTATCCTGGAGCAAAAGAGCTGTGTGATGGCATTGATAATGACTGTGATGGAGAAACTGATGAAGGGGCGTCCTGTCATTACGTTACTATTTGGATAGACAAAGAATGCGGGGGGTACTACAATGATGGAGAAAGAGTGGAGATATATTTTGAAATTCGATCCTCAGCGCCAACAGCTGTTGTTACTATTACAGGTTACCCTCCGCAGGGCGCACCAGAGGTGTTGGTTTCTGAAAAAACAGTGTCCACGAATGAG
>Ga0209636_10003796_pt1 | contig 15404 bp, 14 predicted proteins | sample DeeMarSWOR152_54_FD_187464 | JGI IMG/M metagenome (GOLD analysis project Ga0209636, IMG submission 187464) | Marine sediment microbial communities from White Oak River estuary, North Carolina - WOR-1-52-54 (SPAdes) (version 2) | ecosystem: Environmental > Aquatic > Marine > Intertidal zone >...
TTAAGAAAAAAGCTGAGATGCAGTTCACCCCTGAAAAAATCGCAGAAAACCTGTTCGAAGAAGAAGCATGGCGACAAATTCTTTCAAGCTTAGTTGTCTGTTTCTTTGCAAGGGGAGTTTATACTGTAGACGTGGTGTTAAACGCCTTAAAAACCGTAGGCTACAACTTTACTGAAACCGAACTTAAAGACATGGGCTCTGAAGTGCTTAAACTAAAGCAAAAATTCAAACTACGCGAAGGATTCAAACCAGAAAATCTAAGAATACCGAAAAGAGCCCTAGAAACAACAACCCCCCACGGCCAAATAGATGAAGAAATGATAAGCGAAGCAGTAAAAGCATACTTCAAAAAAGTCCAAGAATAGAACAGAAAAAAGAAAAAGATATAAACGGCCACGCTGGCAAACAACAGAAAACCAATATCTACAGTAAAAACGATTAAGGAAGATTAGTCTATGGTTTCAGTAGAGGAAACCTGTTACAAAATTCGATCGTTATTCGAAGAAGCTGTGAAGCGAAACCTTGGCGAAGGAATCCTGCTTTCAGGCGGCTTAGATACCTCCCTAGTAGCCCTTGTTGCTTCCAAACATGTTCGTTTGTTAAACGCGTTTACAGTGGGTTTTAAAGACGGTGAGGCGCCTGATGTAAAGTTTGCAAAAAAGATGGCAAATTACCTAAAACTAAAACAACACTTCATCCATTACTTTGACGAAGAAGAAGCAGTTAAAGCGGTTAAAGATGTCGTAAGAATAATGCGATCTTTTGACCCGATGGAAATCAGAAACAGCGTAACCATACTAATAGGTTTAGAAAAAGCAAAAGAAAACGGAATTAACACTATTATGACTGGAGACGGTTCTGACGAACTTTTCGCAGGATACAGCATCCTATTCAACTTAGACAAAGAAGCGCTTGAAGAACAGCTCAAAAAACTATGGAAATGGATGCGTTTTTCAAGCGTTGAATTAGGAAAAAGTTTGGGGATAGAGGTAAAAATCCCTTTCCTCTACCCGGAGTTTAAAACCTTTGCTATGGAGATAGATCCCTCACTAAAGATTCGGAAGGAAAAGGGAGAGATGTATGGCAAGTGGATCCTTAGAAAAGCTTTTGAAGGAAGTCTTCCAGACGAACTGATCTGGCGAGTGAAAATGCCGATAGAGTTCGGTTCAGGCTCAACATTCCTCACAGAAAAGTTTAATTTAAAAATTTCCGACGAAGAATTTTTCGAAAAAAAACAAAAATATCTAGAAGACGACAAGGTAACCATCCGCAACAAGGAACATCTCTTATATTACGAAGTTTATAGATCCACCTTTGGCCCGCCAAAACCCGATGACCCAAAAAAGAAAACTTGCCCCTATTGTCAAGCAAACGTGCCCGAAAAATCAGACTTTTGCAAAACCTGTGGCGCTTACCCCGTCTAATTTACATCCTTTTCTAAAAGTTTATTTTAAATATGCTAAAAACCCTTTAGAAAACATTTTAATTAACTTGTTGAAAGTAAAAACATTTATACGAATAATCATTAAAAAATGTAAACCATAATACTGCAACTTTTATACGGTTAAAGGGGACATAAAGATGAAAAAAATGAAGAGTTTAAAAGTAACTGAACTTACTTGGGACGAGCTTCCTATTGCAGGCATTGTTCCTGAACCTGCAACAAGTCTAGCCTACAAAACAGGTTCGTGGAGGGGCGGCTTCAAACCTGTGATTAATCAGGAGAAATGCACCCGTTGTATGAAATGTTGGCTGTTCTGCCCAGATATGGCTGTATTGGTGTCAAAAGAGGGAGATAATCTCCGTCTGGACATAAATTATGAATTCTGCAAGGGTTGCGGTATCTGCGAAAAAGAATGTCCAGTAGATGCTATTGAAATGGTAAGAGAATAAAATCTCTCCCCCTTTTAATTAAGAATCTACTTTGACTCCTTGCTTAGGGTATTCCACAATATTTTGATGAATTCACTTAACAGAACTATTAAAGAAGCAAGGAACTTTACAAGCAAATTTTCCACAAACACTCGCTCTTCCTAACTCTTGAATATAACTTGGTATTTAACAAACAAATTTCATAGCATTTATGCTGGTCATATACGCCAATGTTAAATGTTCCAAAGATGCATATAATGACTTTCAAGCAATACTTTTGTTGGTTTCTTTAGAAATAGTTTTGTAAGCCTTTTCCTCAAGTTCTTCAAGATAACGGCTTTTGTTTTACTTAACAAATTCTAATACGTATGGCTGTATTTTTTTTGAAATAGGGAGTTTTTCAACCTCCTCCCTTTTCAGTTTAGAAATATCGTGGTGAAAGTTTTCGAGAAACATAGATGCTTGAGTTAATTTACGGACTTCTGACCGTGAATTCTGAAGGATAAAGCCTTTGACGTATGCAATTTTTAGTAGAATTTCTGAGAGTTGTAGGTTTTTTTCAATCCGACCATCTGGAATATAGCGCTTGACAGCGTATGGGATTCCATATTCATAACCTAGTTTGTATCCTTTAACTTCAGGCCATGGTAATCTCATTTCTTTTGCCTGGGTAACATCTAGGTTTCCGTATTTGTCTTCATTACCGTACAGTTTTTCATATTTTGGTAGAAGCAAGGGAAAATGCTTTTCTAATGTTTGGAAAAATTCTTGCTTATTACGACTGGCTTTAAAGTTAAGCCCCAGCAATATACGAATTCTGCCCCTACTTTCTTTGCTTGTTTATATATTGCCTGCATATTCTCGTCTGTATCACCGATAAATGGTAGAGTAGGATAAAAATATACACCTGAATGAATGCCCTCATCTCGAAGTCTCTTGATTGCTTCAAAACGTTCTTGAGTTGTACTAGCTCTAGGTTCAAAGATTTTTTGCGTTTTTTCATCAGCTAAAGTGATTGTGAATGAAACGTTCGCATAGCTTTCTTCGTTAATTTTCGTAAGAAGATCAAGATCTCTAAGGACAAGCTTGTTTTTGGTGAGAATAAAAACTGGAAATTTGTAGTCATAAGTAATCTGAAGCAATTTTCGAGTGATTTTAATCTCTTTTTCGGCTGGTTGATAGACGTCGCAAACGCCACCACCAATATGAACAATAAATTTCCCTGGTCGACGGGGTTGAACTGAATCTTTTATAGAGGGTAAAAAGTCGACTAAGGTTGAAGTTTTTTCACGATGAAGGTGGATAAAACCTTTCTTTTTTAGAAATTGTTCGAATAGAATTGGAGCATTGATCTTAACACGTATACGTTCACCGAAATCGGCGTGCATGTAATAGCCTTCTGATTTACCGTCGCAGTATACACAATCATGATAGCATCCTTGATAGGGATTTAAATAAGCTTCACCCCATGAAAAAAGGGAAGATGAGCAGGTTCTAATGAGGGACTTTGCCTCATATTTTTCTATTATCATTAGCGAAAACCTTTTAGGGAACGCTTCTATTAAAGCCTCACGTTTCTTTTTTTATTACAGTTATTTATCCGTTTTTAGAGCCTTTTTAAGGGCGCGTTCGACTGCTTTTGCATGAATTTTTGCAGCCGTATAAATTGAGCCTGCTCCTTTTATAAGGTCATATCCCCGGGTACCGGCACAGTAGCTTTGCGTTAAAAGGCCAGCACGTCTAACCGCGTCTGAATAATGGGTTCCTATTAAAAGCTCAGCAACGCCCCACGTAGCTCCACAAGGAGCCCCACGATGCACCACTACCTTCTCTATAGTACCTGTTTTCTCGTCGATTTTTACCGAAAGTTCTGGGACCCCGAGTTCTTCCGCAAAAATGTTAAATTTCGAGCAGTTCAAAGTGGAACTAGGGGTTATCGAACATGTAGTTTTAGGCGCAATAACGCAAACTTTCCCTTCAGTTATCCGCTCAACCTCCCGTTTTAAACCCAATTGTCTCGTTATAGGGTCTATCTCGGGAAACAAGAGAACAGGTATACCTCTGTTTTTTGCGAGAAAACCTGAATGAATAGAAAAATCGGGGTGAGCTGTAAAAGGATAAAGTATGTCCACCCCTTCCGGAATATCACTTAACGAGATGTAATTTTCCATGTCCTCATCTATAAAATCTGGAAGAATAGAGGAGACTTCAATAATTTTTACTATTTTTACTTTTTTACCATGTTTTCGAATGGTTTCAATTACCTGCTCCGCATTATTATTTCTATTAATAATTAAAACATTTACAGAATCTTTTTCACCCATTTAAAAATAACCACCTTCGAAAACTTTTAACGAAGGGAAAAAAGTTAGGATGAAGAATAAGTGGAGAGTTTTTTGAAAGAATTTAATAAAGGTAAAAAAAATATTTGATAATTACCCTGATAAACCTTAATTTTTTATTTTTCACCCTTCTTCTGTTGCGTTTTCCATAAGTTTTTCGATGAAGGGTGTTACGGGCGTGGTATGCACTTGTATCCCTAGTGTTTCATTTGGGTCGAATCCTAACAATAAAGCTATGAGTTGTGTTATGTGTAGAACAGGTATCCTTGAGTCTAAGCGCTCCAAAATTTCAAGTTCCATCTGAGCGTTGTCAAGCACAGCCAAGCAGGAAGGACAAACTACAAGGATTAAATCCGCATCTTCATTAATAATGCTTTCAATTTTTCTAGCAGTTATTTGTAAAGATAGATCCCTTGCAGTATAACGCTGCATCTTTCCAGAACCACAACATAAATCTTTTTCTTTATATTTTACAGGTGTACCCCCCAAAGTTTCCACTACTTCTTCCAGAAAAGTGGGAGATTCAGGGTTATCTATCGCTACCTCTTGGCATGCTCGTAAATAGCGACAACCATAATGAACAGCAATTTTTAAACCATTTAATTTAAACTTAATTTTACGCGCTAACTCATCCTTAGCCTTATATATGAACTCAGCTATATGCCAAAATCTAACTTTTCCCTCATTATACTTCCTACCAATCTTTGAAATAACCTCATTAACCTTCACCTTAAGGTTTGGAAAATCCTCAGTGATCTTTTCAAAGTAATGTAACGCGTTAAAACAAGTATTACAAATAACAAGCATGTCTGAAGCGATTTCCTCAATCACTGAAAAGTTTCGCGCTACTGTAGCCAAAAAAGTATCTTCAGATGAAATAGTTGTAAAATAGGTTAAACCACCACAACAAGTCTGTTGATCCGTATCCACAACAGAAATCCCTAAACTTTCCAAAATCTTCCGGGTACACGCTTCAATCCCGGGATAAACGTTACTTGAGACACAGCTCTTAAATATATACAAAGGCCCTTCTAAAGGTATCTTCTCCAAACGCTCCTCATTAATAACCATCAGTAAATCACCCAAAAACTAAAAAATCCGAACCTTTATCAACATCCTTTCATTTTACTGTTAACCGTTTATCCTTTTTTTCCTCCTCAATTAAACATTCACAAAAATCAAGATGCTCATTCAAACCGGTCTCCTCAGCAATCACCTTAAGCTCTCCTACAGCCTGTTCGGATATAGGGTTTTCAGTCATTCCTAAACGCTTTCTTACCTTTCTCACCCTCCAAGTCAAAGAAATGGCTGAACCTGTCTCCAACATGTTTCTCCCAAACTCTAAAAACGTCTTAAAACGCTTCGGATAGCGACCTTGAAGTAAAGCTTCAACCCTTAAAGCATGAATCAACTCTGGAATATCTAAATTCATAGGACACCTCACTTTACAATCAAAACAGTCAAAACACAACCAAATATCTTCACTATCTAAAACACGGTGAAGCTCCCCGAACAATACATCTCGAATAATAAGTCGGGGATTAAAATTCGAATGTTGGGCAGCAGGACAAATACCTACACACTTACCACACTGATAACACTTTGTAAAATTAAAAGATGCAAAAATATTCCTCTTCCTAATCTTATCGTAAAAAGCCCACTCCCAACTACTTGCATTCTCAGCCAGCTTATCAAAATCCAAATAATCGGACAAAAAATAACCCCTATAAACCTGCTTAAAAGAATACTTTTAACCAACTATTATAAAACAAACGAAAAGTAAAACTAAAAACATAAAAACAAGAGTATTTCAAAATACATAATTAATAAATTAAACCTTTCAAAAAACTAAACAAAATCCCTAAAAATAGGGTAAAAACTGTCATATCAACATTTAAGGCGCTTTGTTTGATGGTGTTTTTTTATGTCTTTAGTTGATAGGTCGCTTTTAGGAGAGATTGAGATAGATGTCGTTTTAATCACTATAAGGACAGCGGAACAAGGGGCTAGGGAAAACTTTGCTGAAAATAGCGAGGAATATGTTGAAACAATGGCTTTGTGTAAAATAAGCGAAGAAGACTTCAAGGTGTTGAATTTAAAAGAAGGAGACAGAGTTAAAATAATGACAAATTACGGTTTAGTTGTAGTTAGAGCAGTAAAAGAAAACGGGGTTCAAAAAGGAGTAATAGCAATACCCAAAGGTCCTTGGGCCAACCTTCTCACAGGACCCCCTGAAGGAAGTAGCATACCCCGTTATAAAAACATAAAAGCACACATAAAACGAACCACGGAAAAAATAACCCCTATAATCCCTTCCTAACCCCTCTTTTAATAGTATTCTATTCTTTTTCGTTTTTTAGGGTTTAGAGGAGGAATTTGGTTTACGACTGGTAAACCCCTCAAGAAGCCTCCTAAATTTTGGAGTTTCTAAGCGTTCTTCTATGATTTTTGCCTTTTCTTCGAGAAGATTTTGCATATTTTCTGAAATTTTCTGTATAGGAGTTATGGGGCTTGGCAGTTCTTCAACAGGCTCTACCGGCTTTAAGCTTATCTCTCTAAAGTTTTTGACGGGCAAAGGAACATTTATCAATCTGTTTAAATCTCTTTTCCATGATGTTGTCCAAGGTCTATGTGGAATTTCTTCTTCTACATGTATCTCTTTTCTTGTGACCGTTATCAAGTTTTCAGGACAAGAATTTTGACAGGCACCACAAAAAACGCAAAGATCCTTGTTCACCGCGATTTTTTCTGTTACTTCATCTTCCAAGGAACGTTTCGGGATATACCAAGCGTTTGTAGGACAGATCTTTATACAAGCATTGCACCCAACAGGGTCACATTTTTCAAGATTTGAAACCGTTACCTCTCCTTCAAAAGGCTTCTCATACTTAACGGCTTCTACAGGGCACACAAAAGCACACCAACCACAGTAAATGCATTTATCCTCATTCAAAACAAGCGAACCCCTAATATTCGGTTCTCTAACTGTCCTCTCAAGAGGGGTTTTACATTCGACTTTTACGGCTTCGGATGGACATAACTCTGCACATAAATTACAGTAATCACACCTATCCTCATCTACAATAATATCAATACCAGGCCTGAGAAACTCCCCTGAAGGCTCAACCCACGTAATCTTAATCGCTTCACAAAGTTCCTCACAAAGACCACAATAAGTACACTTTTCTTTATCTATGATTATAGCTCCCTCTACCTTTTCAGGCGGTATCTCTTCCTCATACGTTACAAGATTTTCCTTTTTTTCAACCTCCAACTCTAATTTAAACGCCTTGGTTGGACAAACAAGGTCGCATAATTTACAAGGGATACATTCATCACTGATCTCTATCCGGCCTGAAATCTTTGGATAATCGTTTAATAAATCGATCTGTTTCTTATTAAAAGCAAATAATAGGGCATGAGTCGGGCAAACAACCGCACACAAACCACAAAAAATACACTTGTCTAAATCGATCAATATATAAGGGGCTTCTATTTCCCCCGTAGCGATTTGCGGTATCGGTCCATATTCTATGGCTGAAACAGGGCAAATCTCTTGGCAAAGCTGGCAACCTACACATTTTTCACTAAAATAAAGGAGGCTTTTATCCTTTTTTCTGACCTTCCACGTAAGCAAAAAGTTTGTATCAATAACGTCAAAATTTCGAGTAACTTGCTCAAACACTGTCAAAGCATTTCATTCCTCCTCTTTAGAAACTTTTATGCTCATAATTTCACTCTCTAGTTCTGTCCCCATTATGCCAAGCTTTTCTATCTTTTTTATAAACTCATCAACCTCCTTCGCAAATTTCTTTCCTTCCGAAGCGCTCGAACTAATAATGTGAACCCTCTCCTTGCTAATACCTAACTCGTTTAACGTTGATTTTATGATTGAAACCCTTTGTTTTGCCTTCTTGAAACCCGTACTATAATAGCAGTCTTGCGGATAACATCCAGCGATTAATACACCGTCAGCCCCTTTAAAAAGGGCGTGAAAAACATAAGAAGGGTCAACACTAGCAGAACATGAAAGTCTAATCGGTAACATGTTAGGCTGATACTTTTGTTTACCTACCCCTGCTATATCTGCAGCATTATAACCACACCAATTACATAAAAAACCGATTATCAACGGAAACTCCCACTTCTCTTTAATAGCGGCATCGATTTGTGCCAACACTTGAGCGTCTTTTGAAATGGGCATATCTATGGCGGAAGTTGGGCAGGTCGCAGCACAAGCGCCACACCCAAAACAAGCAGCTTCATTAACCTGAGCTCCCCCTTTCGTCACAATAATAGCCCCAAAATCACAAGCCTTTTCGCATAAACCACACTTAATACAGTCTTCTAAACTGATCACAGGGGTAATTTTTTCAACGGTGATCTCTCCTCCTATAAGTAAACTTATAGCCTTAGAGGCCGCAGCCCCCGCATGGGAAACAGTATCTTGGATATCTTTTGGACCGTGAATACACCCAGCTAAGAATATCCCCGCTTTGTGGGTTTCAACAGGTTTTAACTTAGGATGGGCCTCTAACAAAAAACCTTCTACGCTTCTACTCACCTTTAATAGAGAAGCAATTTTATCAGTACCCTTTGGCGGTTGAAGCCCCACAGATAAAACAACTAAGCCCGCAAAAACCTCCACAGGACGCCCAACCAACGTATCTTCAGCAAGAACATACAAACTTTTACTCTTATTATCCTCGATTATTTTACTAACCCTTCCTCGAATAAACCTTATACGATACTCATCAAGCGCTTTTCTAAACGCTTCCTCCTGCCCCTTGCCAAAAGTACGAATATCTTGGTAGAATATGTAAACTTCAACTCCAGGAATCCTCTCCTTGATCTCTTGAGCCTGTTTTATAGCGTAAGAACAACAAACCCTAGAACAATAAGGAGTTTCTTCATCACGACTACCGACACATTGGACAAAAACAACGTTTTTCGGATATTCTCCATCAGTAGGGCGAATCACATTACCTTCTGTAGGACCAAAAGGCGTGAGCATACGTTCAAGTTCAATGGACGTGATAACATTCTGATACTTACCATATCCATATTCAGTTTTCTTGCTAGCATCATAAGTCTCATACCCCGTAGCCACTATTATTGCACCGACTTTCAACGCCAGTTTTTCTGGTTTTTGATCAAAGTCTATCGCATCAAGGTCGCAAACAAGCTCACAAGCCCTACAACCTACACAGTTCTCCTCATCTATCAAAGGAACCAAAGGTACCGCTTGAGGGAACGGAACATATATCGCCTTCCTTTTTGACATATTCAAATCAAACTCATTAGGAACCTCTATAGGACAAGGATCAGTACATATCTGATAGCATTGACTACATTTTTCTTCATCAACATAACGAGGATACTTCAAAACCTCTATTTCAAACTTACCAACAGACCCATTCACTTGCAAAACTTCGGAATTAGTCAACAAAGTGATGTTTTGGTGTTCATAAACCCTAACCATTAAAGGGGCAAGGATACATATCGAACAATCCATCGTAGGAAACGTTTTATCAAATTGAGCCATATGACCCCCAATACTGGGCTCTCTTTCAACCAAATAAACCTTAAGCCCGGCATCAGCCACATTTAAAGCTGCAGTTATCCCTGCAACACCCCCACCAACCACTAAAACACTTTGCTCAACAGGAACCTTTCTAACACTTAAAGACGACTGAAGCTTAACCTTCTCCACAGCCATTTTTATAAGAACTATAGCCTTTCTTGTAGCCCTCTTAGGGTCATCAAAATGAACCCAACTACACTGCTCCCTTATATTGGCAACCTCAAGAAAATAAGGATTTAAACCAGCCTTCTCTAAAGTTTGTCTAAAAAGGAATTCATGAAGTTTTGGAGTGCAACTCGCAACAACAACCCTTTCAAGCGTTTCCTCCAAAATCTTTTCCTTGATCAACCCTAAACCACCAGCTGAGCAAACATAATCATGATCAAAACATAAAAGCTCAGGATCCTTCTTTAACTCTGAAACAACTTCGTTTATATCAACCGTGCTCGCAATGTTAAACCCACAATGACAAACAAAAACTCCGACTTTCACCTAAAAAACACCCCGAAAACTGATCAAACCCTTAATATTAATTCAAACAACACCCAAAAAACATACTCGATAAAGATACAAAAATGAAATCGTTAAAAGATAGGAGCTAAAGCAACAAAAACCTGTTTATAAAATAATTTTTCATCCTTTTTCTTATAAACTTTAAGTAATATCTCTATAAAAGATTAAAGATAATACCTAATTTTTAATTTTAAATAATCTACTAGGCTTTAAAGTAAAATTAATAAACTTTCAAAACACATTTTCTCAACACTCTTAACAGTGTGGTGCCATTTTTGACAAAATTGAATGCTTTCGAAGTGTTCCAACTCCTTCCTAAAACTAATTGTAAAAAATGCGGCGAATCAGGATGTATGGCCTTTGCAGTTAAACTCCTAGGACGCCAAATCGAACTCGAAAAATGCACGCCTCTCTTTGAAGAAAAAGCCTACGAAAAACAGTTAAAAAAGCTCCAAGAACTCCTAACCCCTCTAAGCGAGGCCTTAGAAACAGGAATAATTCTTGAAGAAGAAAAATGCATCGGATGCGGTAACTGCCTGATTGTTTGCCCAGTAAACGTTGCAGAAAACCCAGAATCATCCGCAGGCATAGGAGTAGCCCCAGAAAAAGAGGAAAACGTTATCTATGTTGTAAAGGATGGAAAAGCAAAAATAATCGACCTCACAAAATGCCGCAGGTACGCCGACACGGAAAAACTTTCCTATGCCCAATGCCGCGTGTGCGAAATATACTGTTTCACAGAAGCAATAAAAATTCTAATATAACGGTATTATAATTATATTATAATTATTAATGATTTAGTTGCCTAATATTGTTATAAAATATAATTTAAAAAATGAGATATTAAATTGCAGTTAATATAATTATGAAACATATTATCAAATCTATAAGATATGGTTATAGCTGCTGTAATAACGTATTAACCTAGCTTTTTAAGGAGAGTATAAAGCTTCTTACGGCATTCAACTTTAAAATTATGTAAGTTACTTTAGTTATCAGAGTAATTAAAGACGTTTACTATTTTAAATTATGAAAGGTGAAAGATCTTGGCTTTGGGACAGGTAGAAAGGATTGTTTGTCCTCATTGCTCTTTGCTTTGTGATGATGTTTTTTGCGTTATTAATGATGGAAAAATTGTTTCCACTTATAACGCATGCATGCGGGGGGATGCTTTTTTAAAACTTGTTAACTCTCCCAATCGATTAACTAACCCCCTTATCTTGGAGGAAGGAAGGTTAAAGCCCGCTCATTTAAGCGAGGCATTAGATGTGGCTTGTAATCTTCTTTCACGAGCAAAAAAGCCGTTGTTATACGGTTGGGGCAGCGTTAGTTATGAAGCCCAAGAAGTAGGGATACAACTTGCTGAAAAGCTTGAAGGTGTCATAGATTCCACTTCAAGCATTTGTCATGGAATTTCTTTAAGATTGATAGAAGAGATTTCCAGGGAGGAGTTCAAATGTCCCACTTTAGAAGAAGTAGGGGATATGGCAGATCTTGTGGTCTATTGGGGGTCTAACCCTGCCGATTCTCACAGCAGACACCTAAGCCGATACACCGTTTTTCCCCGGGGAAAAGTCAGAATCACAGGAAGATTGGAAAGGGAAGTCGTCGTTGTTGACGTCATAAAAACAAGATCCGCCAAAGGAATAAACCTATTCTTACAAATAGAGCCAGAAAAGGACTTAAACCTAATAAAAGCTTTAATTGAATATCTATCCGGCAAAGAATTGCCTGAAAATGTAGGAGGGATCATGAAAAAAGACATCATCGATTTTGGTAAAATGATGAAAAAAGCACAGTTTGGCACAATCTTTTTCGGCCTTGGAATCCTCCAGCAAGAAAATTTCAAGGAAAACATTGAAGGTTTAATAAAACTCGTAAAACACCCAAATCTCAAGGGGCAATTTTCACTAATGCCCATGATAGGACACAGTAACATGCTAGGATTTAACCTAGCAGCAAAAAAGATGGCTGGAGTGCCCTATGGTTACGGTATAGATTTTTCAAAAAATCCTCCGGAGAAGACAACGGTGACAGAAGCCTTAATCAACGGGGATTGCGATGCAGCGTTGATCATTGGCGCGAATCCTTTCGCCAGTTTTCCCCAAAAATTAGTGGAAAAATTACAAAATATTCCTTTAATCGTAATAGATACCCAGATGAATTTAACCGTTAAAAAGGCTTCAGTAGCTATTCCCGCTACTATAACCGGGGTAGAGACAGAAGGCACGATGATAAGAATGGACATGCAAACAAAAAAATTGAGAAAGTTCCTCGATTCTCCGAGTGAAAACTGCTTACCCGATAAAGAAATCCTCCAAAACCTTCTCCAAAAGATATAAAAACCACATTCTCTTAGCGAACTTCTGTCAACCCTAATGTTATACCAACAATAAATTTACAGAACTACCTTCCCTAACATCTTTATATGGAGAACATTAGGAGAGCAGTTATTTCATTTAATGGAGACCTTTTATTAAGGTTTCTAAGCATACTTAACAGTTCAACTGGCTCGAATTCTTCCCCTTTTTGTGTCGAAAATTCCATTATTCGATCTGCACCGTAACCTCCAAAAAGCCTGCTAGTATCTCCTACATCCCATTTATAACCAAACTTTATCGATATAGGAGACTTAACAGGTTTTCCCTTTTCAAGCCATTTTTCCATCCATTCGAAAGGAGTTACTATGGAGAATCCAATCCTCGAAAGGCTTGGAAAAACATCTTTAATAGTTTTTATGAGCAAGAAAAGCCGTTCTCCTTCATAATACCCATCACCTTTATCATAAAGCGTGACGTAATTCACGCCACCAACAGCGACAAGCCTTATTATCCTCTCTTCTCCCTTTTCTTCCCATTTTATTATGAGCTTTGCAGGAAACCAAGTTTCTCGCGAATCACGAATCATATCTTCAACAGTTTTACGCTCTCCTTCATCCAAAATCTTTTCAAACTCTAAAACCAAATCACCAACAATACTAGAAGTACCAGCGACTTCTTCTTTTATCAAATCAATTTTTGAAACTTCTTCGCTCACCTGAAACCACCATACTGAAACTAATTCATAATCTTAACAAGAATATCATAAAATAATTTAAATATTAAGTTAATAGTTTTTTGTTTTGGAGGCTAATACTTTTATGTATTATAAAGGTGAAAAGATGGAAAAACACCATAAAAAAGGTCATAAACAAGATCCTGAGCGGGAAAAAATCCAGGAAAAAATGGAAGAAACCGTCTTACTTTTCGGGGAATTCATGCCTGATATGATCGTTTTAGATGTAGGTACAGGTTATGGTTATGCGTGCCGCTTATTAGCAGGTCTGTTCAATGAACCAGGACATGTGTACTCGATCGATCCTTCCTCAGAGGTCATAGAAGACGCTAAACACCAATTAGAAACGCGAGGATTGGGGGGTAGAGTCGTGTTTAAAGAAGGTTTCGTCGAAAAATTACCCTTTAAAGACGATTTTTTCGACGCCGCCATCTCAGCATTAACGCTCCATCATGTAGAAAACCTAGACATCGCCGTAGAAGAAATAGCGCGTGTATTAAGCCCTGGAGGGAAACTTATAATAGTTGAGTGGAAAGCAAAAGCTTCGACTTTTGTACGTCATGCGCCACACCACTTTCTTGATCCACCAGAGAAACTGGTAGAAGTTTTAGAAAAAAACGAGTTAGAAATTCTTGAAATAAAAGAATTTGAACTTTGGTATGCAATAAACTCGATAAAAAAATAGACCCAAAAACGATATACTATAAAAAAAATAAAAAGCTCAAAAGCTTTATTTTATTCTTCTTGTGCTTTTTTCTCCCAAAGCTCCTTTAAGTTCATTGCCTTGAGGCCCCCTGAGTCTTTCGGACCAACGATCACTTTCCATCCTGTTTCCTCTTCAGTTTCACCGCTTATCCTTGACGCAAGGCCAGACAACATCATAACCCTATGACTTACCTTAGATTCTAAATCAAACTCATCAATAGCCTCTTTTATTTTAACTGCGGAAAATTGCCTTCCTGCTACCGCTGATTCTATACCAATGCCTTCAGTATCCACAACAAGAATCCAAGAATCTATCTTCCCATCTTCAAGATCTGACTCTATAGTGTGATATGTAAGGGCAAAATTCGCAGTCACAAATACTGGTGACTCTGGAGTCGGGTTACCAATCTCCCTAATGCCCGGATCTATCGCGGGATGTATTCTTGGATCAGAGTAGATGTTTTGCCTAAGCGTGAACACGGGGAGAAGCGACCATACATCCTCGCTGTGAAGAATCAAAATATCCGCATACTTTGCTATAAGCATCGATGCAACTATAGCCTCCGTATAAGCGTTCGTCACAGAATCTTCCCCATTAGCCCATGCTATGGCAGGTATGCCCAACAACGGGAACCCTACCCCTTCCTCTTCCTGTTCTATTCCAGCACGCCTTAAAAGCGCAAAGTTCTGAAGAGTCCTATTCAAGCCACCGTTATCAATAAAAGTGCCAGGATCAAGAACTATATCCTTTATTCCATAGGCTTGAAGCGTTACAGCTAACTGTTTTAGCAATGTTAAATTATCTGGAGCTGAAACACAAACAGGAACGTTATACTTTTTGACAAGAGGAGCGATCTCTTGCCAGTTATTCTCAGTCGCAGCATACACTAACGGTCTATCCATCTCGCATACATCCAAAGCCGCCTTAATCGCCTCAGGATTATAAGAACACAAAATCAACGGTAAACCAGCAGATTCCCGAACCCATGAAACAACCTTGGCAAACTTTTCAGGATCATCCGAAACATCCCTAACCGCTATAAGGTTTAAAGTTAAAACCTTGCCTATACGCTCAATCTTTAACCTATCAGCCCACTCAGCCCTCTTCTTTACCGTCTCTTCATCCATCTCATCACTAATATCAATAGCCAAAGCACAAGGATGATAAAACGTCAAATCATGCCTATATAAAACCTCCTCACCGCCTACAACAACGGTCCTTTCACCTCCACCAATCTTCACAGAAACAACCGGAGGCGTAATCAACTCAATCAGCTTTTGCCTCTTCTCAGCATACTGCTCCTCCTCAAAAAGAGGAGTACAAGCCTCAACTT
>Ga0209636_10003798_pt1 | contig 15402 bp, 11 predicted proteins | sample DeeMarSWOR152_54_FD_187464 | JGI IMG/M metagenome (GOLD analysis project Ga0209636, IMG submission 187464) | Marine sediment microbial communities from White Oak River estuary, North Carolina - WOR-1-52-54 (SPAdes) (version 2) | ecosystem: Environmental > Aquatic > Marine > Intertidal zone >...
AAGCGGCACTAAGCATAGCTGAGATTTCCCCTCTCGTAAATCCTTGCTGCTGTACAGCACCCGAGGGACAAGCCGCGCAACAAGTACCACAACCCTTACAAAGTGCCTCGTTTACAACAGAAACTCCCTTTTCCCGATCCACAGCTATCGCGCCATAAGGGCACATGACCTGGCACACGCCACAACCGCTACATAGTTCCTCGTTCACAGAGGCAACAATCCCTTCTCCAACTATGGCATCCTTGACCAATACGATGGTGGCACGCGATGCCGCGGCTTTAGCCTGGGCAATACTTTCTTCAATGGTTTTCGGCGCATGAGCAAGACCGCATACAAAGACCCCGTCAGTGGCAAAATCGACGGGACGAAGTTTGACATGAGCTTCCAAGAAGAAACCGTCGTCATTCACAGGCACCTTATAGAGCATCGCAAGCTCCCTCACCTCCGGTGAAGTGGACATCGCTACACTCAGGGCAAGAATGTCAGCATCAATAGCTATCTCATCGCCAAGCACTTTATCCTTAATTTGAATTCTGAGAAGAAGCTGCCCATCTTTTCTCTCCTGTCTTACCTGAGGTTTATCTTCCAAATCGTAATGCAGAAAGATAATTCCTTTCCGCCTTGCTTCTTCATAATATTTCTCATAGAATCCGTATGTTCTCACATCTCGGTAAAGGATATAAATGTTCATCTCAGGCTTCATCTCTTTAAGCCTCAAGGCATTCTTGATTGCCGCGTTGCAGCATACCCTAGAGCAGTAAGGCCGCTCATCATTTCGACAACCTACGCACTGGATCATTACTAGGTTGTCACAATCGATGATATCCGGGTTTTTCTTTACTATCTCCTCCTCAAGTTCAAGTTGAGTAAGCACCCTTGGGTCTCTTCCGTAGAGATATTCGTCCGGCTTATATTCTTGGGCTCCTGTGGCAATTATGGTGACACCATGGTCTATCTTTTCCACGACCCTGCCACGGTATCTCATGATTTCTGTGGTGAAGTTTCCCACATAGCCATGCACATCCACAATCCAAGTATCGGTATATACCCTGATCTTGGGATGTTCCCGAACTTTATTGATAAGCTCACCGAGAAATTGCTGAATGTCATCACCATCAAGGTTGTAGTATATCCCTCTTGCTACTCCGCCAAGCACATTGCTTCTCTCAATCAGACAAACCTCGAATCCCTGCTCAGCCAAGGTTAAGGCGCTGGTCATTCCTGCTACCCCTGCCCCAATAACCAGTGCACGACGGTTAACCGGAAGAGCAACGGGCTTGAGTGGCTCTATCAGACTCGCCTTGGCTACCGCCATTCTCACGAGGTCTCTCGCCTTTTCAGTGGCTTTTTCTGGTTCGTGCATATGAACCCAGGAGCACTGGTCCCGGATATTTGCCATTTCAAAGAGATACGGATTAAGTCCAGCCTCCCTAATTGTTTCTCGAAACATAGGCTCGTGGGTTCTCGGGGTACACGAGGCCACAACAACCCGATTAAGCTTGTATTCTTCAATCGCCTTCTTTATCTTCTCTTGAGTATCCTGGGAGCAAGTGAAGAGATTTCTTTCAGCATAGGCCACATTGGGCAAGTTCTGAGCAAATTCAGTGACTTCAGGGACATTTACATACCCGCCGATATTAATTCCGCAGTGGCATATAAAAACCCCAATTCTTGGTTCTTCTCCAATGACATTTCTTTCTGGTGGATATTCCTTTATCTTAGTTAATGTTTTTCTTGTTGGAGCAAGCAAGGTAGAGATTTCTCCTGCTGCTCCACTTGCTTGCATCACCGTCTCGGGAATATCCTTTGGTGCCGAGAACGCCCCGCAGACGAATATTCCAGGCTTCGAAGTCTCCATTGGTAGAAACGGTTTCGTCTGGCAAAATCCGTAAGGATTAAGCTGGATTCCAACCTCCTTAGCGAGCTTAACCAATTCTGGAGAGGGCTGGAAACCTACAGAAAGAACCACCATACTAAATTTCTCAGTCTTTATTACGCCATCCTCGGCAGCAAATTTGACCATCAGGTCTCCGGTGCCATCCATTGTTTCAATGTTGTAAACCTTTGATCTGACAAACTTTATGCCGCTTTCTTCCTTGGCACGCTCATAGTATTTATCAAAATCCTTGCCGTAGGTCCTGATATCCATGAAGAAGACAGTTACCTCTAAGGGGATTGTGCTATGTTCTTCTGCAATCATAGCTTCCTTAATAGCATAGGTACAGCAAACGGAAGAACAATAAGGTCTATCATGCTTTGCATCCCTGGAACCAACACACTGAATAAAGGCTATCTTCTGTGGTGGAGTCAAGTCAGACGGCCGTAACAAATTGCCCTGAAACGGCCCAGAGGCAGAGAGTATCCGTTCAAATTCAAGACTGGTTACCACATTAGGAAATCTGCGGTATCCCAATTCATACTGAACAGATGGATCGAAAAGTTCGTATCCGCCAGCAAACAAAATCGCACCGACTTCCAGTTCCAGTTCCCTAGGCTCATCCTCAGCCAGAATCGCTTCCGCTTCACACACGTTTGAGCAACCCTTGCAATCCATCTTCTCGGTGATTTTAAGACAATTGTTAACATCTCTAGTGTATTTGAGAGGTACTGCCTGAGGGAAAGGTACATAAATGGCTTTCCTTTTGGCTAGCCCTTGGTTGAATTCATCGACAAGCACAACAGGGCATACGTTAATTCGAGAGATAGCTTCCTTCTCGCATTTCTCAATACATTTCCAGCAACCGGTGCAATTGAAGGTATTGTAGATTGGTTTCTCACAGTTGCATGCTTCTGCTTGTTCACTTGAGCAGGTTATACCTATAAAAATTAAGCCGTCTTTCTCAAAAACACCTACTTCCTCAAGTTTATCCAAAGCCCTCTCATCACATCCTCTAGATACCACTCCAAATCTCTTATCAGGCCATCTACTTTTAACCTGACGAACAAATGTTGCCACATTATATCTAGGCTCCAGTTCTAATTCTGACAGCTCATCCTTGTTTGTAAAAAGATAAGGGCCTACGTGTCCCCATCTTCTTCGAAGCCCAATGACTCCATCATAGTCTTCGTCCAAAATTCCCTTTGCCTTAGTTATTATTTCTTCCTTCTCTAGGATTTTTTCTGTCTCCTCTATTACTCTTTTTTCAGCCATGCTTGTCACCCCTTGTAAATTTTCACAGCGCAAACTTTGAACTCAGGGATTTTGGCTTCAGGGTCAAGGTTCCTGCTGGTGAGCTCGTTGGCAGGACATTCAGCGAAGTGGAAAGGTATGAATACCACCCCCTGTAAAATTTCCTCTGTAATATAAGCCTTTATTTCAATTTCGCCTCGCCTTGATTTTACTTTTACCCTTTCACCCTGCGATATAGAAAGCTTTCTCGCATCTTCAGGATTAATCTCCACAAACCCTGTAGGAAGTTCTCTCTCCAGAGCAGGAATCCTACGAGTCATGGTCCCGGTGTGATACTGGAACATCAGTCTGCCTGTGGTCAAGATAAAGGGATATTCATTATCGGGTAGTTCAGCAGGCTCTCTATAATCAATGGCAAAGAATCGTCCCTTGCCTCTGGTAAAGCCATCCTTGTGAAGGAATCTGGTTCCAGGATGTTCCTCAGAAAGACATGGCCAGGCTAAGGTCCTTCCATTGTCTAAACGCTCATAAGAAATCCCAGCATAACTTGGTGTGAGTGACGCAATCTCCTCCATAATCTCTCTGGGTGATGTATAGTTAAATTGTATTCCCCCAATTCTCCTGGCAAGCTCACTCACTATGATCCAGTCAGGCTGGGAATCTCCTATGGGCTCTATCGCCTTCCTTATCCTTTGAACTCTCCTATCAGTGGCGGTGAAAGTCCCCTCCTTCTCAGCAAAGGAGCAGGCAGGCAGTACTACATGAGCAAATTGTGCTGCTTCGGAAAGGAATATATCCTGCGCCACTAAGAAATCTAGAGAACTGAGAGCCTTCTTCAAATGATTTATATCTGGGTCGGAGAGCGCAGGATTTTCTCCCATGATATACATTGCTTTAAGTGAGCCATTAATAGCGGAATCGGTCATCTCAGTTACCGTGAGCCCCGGCTCTTGTGGCAACTTGACTCCCCAGGCCTTTTCAAACTTGGCCCTTGCTTCTTTGTCCTTAACCCGCTGATAACCTGAGTAAACATCCGGCAAAGCCCCCATATCGCAGGCACCCTGAACGTTGTTTTGCCCACGTAGTGGATTTACACCTGTTGACTCACGACCAACATTGCCCGTAAGCATTGCCAGATTGGCAACAGATAATACATTTTCAGTGCCAGTAGTATGCTGGGTAATGCCCATAGCATATAAAATACTGGCTTTTTCAGCTTCTCCATAAAATCGAGCTGCCTTCTCCAGAGCTACTACATCGACCCCTGTTATCCGGCTAACTTTCTCAGGTGGATATTCTTCAATTTTCTTCTTGAGTTCCTCAAATCCCTCAGTGCGCTGGGCAATGAAATCATTATTGGCCAGATTCAATGAGAGGATAAGATTCATAATACCATTGAGCAGGCAAACATCTGTTCCTGGCCTATGCTGGAGATAAACATCGGCGAAATCAACTAGAGGCGTACGGCGGGGATCAGCCACAATAAGCTTTGCCCCTTTTGCTTTTGCCCGTAGAACCCTCAAGCTTATAAGGGGATGCTGCTCCATTGTATTGCTTCCTATTACGAAAATGCAATCCGCACCTTCTATTTCTGGGACACTGTTTGTCATTGCCCCGCTTCCAAATGCCTTAACTAAGCCTACCACTGTCGAGGCATGGCAAAGCCGAGCACAGTGGTCAATATTATTCGTGCCGATGACTGCTCGAGCAAATTTCATCAAGAGGAAATTTTCTTCATTAGTACACTTGGCAGACGAAAGAATACCTATAGAATCAGGGCCATGCTTCTGTTTTATTTCACTCAACCGTCTGCTCACAATTCCCAAGGCTTCATCCCAGCTTATCGGTTCAAATTTACCATTCCGTTTTACCAGTGGCGATTTCAGCCGGTCAGGATGATTAATGAAATCTGTGGCATTTCTTCCCTTAATACAGGGCTTCCCTTCACTCATTTCATCTGTCTTGCAGGGGACCACTCCGGTCACTTCGCCATCCATAACCTGGACATAAAACTGGCAGCCACAACCACAAAATGGACAGACGGTTAGCACGAAGTCGCTGTTCATTTCTTTATCTCCGTCTTAACCATAGGCTTCTCTTTCACTCTCCGGATGAGCCTCTCTTTTGTCTCCGTGTCTAGGCCTGGAAGGACTTCAAAAACCGACTCGGGAGTTTGACGCCACATAAGCTGATGAATAGTACGTAGCGGTATGTCCATGGGACAAGCTTCTTCACACATGCCACAATTAACGCATAGACTGGCAATGCGATAAGCTCTTATTATTTGGAAGAGGGGGACAGCGGGAGGTATTTCTCCAGGCTTGATCCACTCCGCATCCTCTAGCTCAGCTCCATCATAAATCCATACAGGGCAAATATCCCGACATCCGAAGCACTTTATACACCTGCTTAGCTCTCTTTGCCAGAACTCCTTACGCGACTCTTCATCCATCAGTGCTACTCGCTGGGCCAGAGTTTCGGGTTCTCTTCCTTCCCGTTGTTCAGGTGGAAGTTCAGTCAATTTTCGCCTTTCAAAAACAATATTAGTGATAGCATGGTTTTCATTATTCTCTTCAAGGCAAGCCAAGGTACATTCACCACACTGAATACACTTTGCCTCGTCTATCACTATACGGTCTACCCATATCTCCTCCTCTCTTTCCTTCAGGTTACTAAAATCTGACTGAGCGCATAGTCCACACCCTGTGCACTTCTCTATGTCGATATAGCGTGGTCTTCTCAATATTTTTACTCTGAATCTACCTTCCTCCCCAGAAACCTCCTCTAATTCAGCATTGGTTATAAGTTGAATATTCAGATGCCTTCCAGCCTCCACCAGCTTGGGAGATAGAATGCACATAGAACAATCGTTTGTGGGGAATGTTTTATCGAGCTGAGCCATTATGCCTCCAATAGAAGGCGATTTCTCCACAAGGTAGACGTAATATCCAGACTCAGCAAGGTCTAAAGCTGCTTGAATTCCTCCTATACCCCCACCTACGACAAGAACTGCCCCTATTTTGCCATTTCCATCTTGTTTATCCATAATTACACCTTTATACTACATTCTCTGCAAAGCTTCCGCGGCTAGCTTAGAAGGCTCTACCTCCGCTCCTCGAGACCGTGAGTCAATAATTGTTCTCACCATCTCATGGCGTAATTTCTGGCAGAAGACATCGATTTCCTTTACCTTTTCAACAAAAGACGGGGCGACGTATCCTTCTCTAACTGCTATGCTTCTTAAAGCTTTCATAATATCGGCAAAATCAACATTCTGAGGACAATGTCCCTGGCAGTTATAGCACTGGATGCAGAACCAGATAGTGTCTGAAGAAAGGACTTCTTTCTTCATCCCTAAAAGCACCGTGCGGATTATCCGACGAGGATTGAATTTCTGGTCGATATCAGAAACAGGGCAACTCGCGGTGCAGAGCCCACAGGCGAAGCAAAGCTTAATATTTTCTCCTCCAGGTTCATTAGCAACATCATATTTGAACTGAGTATCCAGTTCGCTTAAAGCTATAGTCATTTTCGCCTCCTTAAATTCCGTTTGAGGGAGGAATCCTAAAGTAATCCAGCAGCCTCCAGTATCTCGGGAACCCTTTCCTCCCGTCCAATAAACATGATATGCACTCCATCACAGATTTTCTCTTCTTTTATTTGCTTTATCATCCGGGAAGATATCTCTATTCCCTTAGCAACCCCTGTTCCTTTCGGAGCTTGAGCTAGCTCGTCAATGAGGTGTTGAGGAATAAAAATGCCTGGGACGTTCTCATTCATATACGTAGCCATCTTTGCGCCGATAACAGGTACTATGCCGGCAAGGATTTTAACCTTTTTATCTATATTGCGGACGAATTCTGTAAATCTCTTTAGTTCATCAAGTTCATAAACCGCCTGCGTCTGAATGAAGCTAACCCCTGCCTTGAGTTTCTTCTCAACCTTGATAAGCTGTGGCTCGAGGGGATCAGCTGAGGGAGTAGCTGTTGTTCCAATACAGAAGTCAATGCCTCCGTCAAGTTCATTTCCTGTCATGTCCTTGCCGGAGTTCAAGGTATGAACAAGGTGGATAAGTTGCACCGAATCGAGGTCGAATACTTGCTTGGCTTCCTTATGGTCACCAACATCAATGGAATCACCAGTAAGGCAGAGGACATTATTCACTCCTCGAGAATAAGCGAAAAGGAGATCTGCTTGAATTGCCAGACGGTTCCTGTCTCGACAGGTTACTTGCAGGATGGGCTCGCCACCATGTTCTTTAATCAAGAGACAAATCCCCAAGGAGGGATAGCGCATCACGGAGCTTTGATTATCAGTCACATTTAGACCATCCACCTTATCCTTGAGAAGCTCAATATGCTCTATCGCCTTTGACACATTGGAGCCTTTCCTCGGCCCCACCTCAGTCGTTACCATGAAGTTTTTTGTTTTAAGAATTTCTCTGAAAGGTGTTGCCATCCTGCACCCCCTTAAGCTTTTACCGCCTGGACTTTGCCGGGCCTTTTCACCGCCCGAAAATTCTTTGGCGAGTAATATTCTCGCATCAGATCAAGCCTACCTTGCTTTTCTAGCCTGCGATAAATAAGAACCCAAGCACAATCTTTCTCTGGATCTATCTCGCATTTTCCCCCTCTTCTCGTACCACCACAGGGGCCATTAAGAAGTCCTTTGGCACAGCGAACTATAGGGCAAATACCTCCCGTTCGATCTAGAAAACAATCACCGCAAGCACCACACATTTCCACCCAAAGCCCTTCCTTTTCTGGCATCCCGATAAAGGTAGTGTTGACTGCCGGGAACACGGGCTTGTCCTCAAACATCTCAGCCATAGTTTGCACTCCAGAGCCACAGGCCAAGGAGAGAACCGCCTCAACTTCAGCAACCTTATCCTTAATCTCTGTTACCATCTCTTTTTCACATTGTCTCTCCACTGTAGCCTCAAGAGTCGTAATCTCATTCCCGTCTGCGCTTCGAGCCAGTTTGATTTGTGAGGCAAGTACCGCCACCTCCTTCTCTCCACCAACCCAACAAACGGTGACGCAAGTCCCACAACCCGCCACAAGCACTTTCTTGTAGGGAGACATTAACTGCTTTATCTCTTCCATTGGTTTTCGTTCAGCGATTATCATCTTACCTCCCGTACTCTTCTATTATCTTGGTGATCTCATTTACTGCTCTAACAAACTTGTGGGGCGCATTAGGGCTAAGGTTGTACATTGCAACAGGTCTACCATCTACCTTAGCCTCTTTTAATAGCATATTACAGTATCTCACCCTTTCTTTTGCTCTTGTGTTTCCGGTGATGTGATGGCAAGCACCATCTTCACACCCCAGCACCAGCACTGTTGCTGCGCCATGTTCAAAAGCTTTCAGTATATGAAACACATCCACTTGGCCAGCACAGGGAACCCGGATTATCCGTAAATTCTCCGGGTAATGAAGCCTTAATCTTCCTGCTAAATCAGCAGCAGGGTAAGCAGAATGTTCACAACAAAAAGCTACAATGTGCCCATTCAATGATTCTCCTATGGCCTCAATCTGGGCCAGAATCTCCTCATCTCTATAACCTTGAAATTTTATTGCCCTAGCCGGACATATAGCGGCACAAATCCCGCAAGCATCACAAGCGAGGTCTGAAATTCCAGCCACCTCCTTACTGTTATCTGCTCGAATTAATTGGATAGCACCATGCGGACAGACACGAATGCAAGTAAGGCACGTCACACACTTTTGAGGATCAGCCTTTACTCTTTCCACCTCCACCTGAATTTGTCCTAGAGACAATAGCCCATGGACGTTCATGACCACGCTGGAAATATCTGTCAGCACCCGCCCAAGGTCTAAGTCACCCCGACATTCACCGATTAAAAATATCCCCTTCTTCTCCGAGGTAACGGGATAGAGGTGCACATTTTCATCCTGGTAAAAGCTTCTGGAGTCTACCCTGATATTCAGCAATGAGCTCAGTTTTTCAGTTCCTTCGCCAGGGAGATAAAGCTCCTCAGCAACCAGAACGTCACAGGCCACCATTATATCTTCCCCGAGAAAAACATCTTTAGCCTCGATTGTCACCCGACCACTCTCCCCAGTAATCCTCGGCGTAATATCAGACTTTATGAACACCACGCCACAGTTTCTTGCTTCCTGGTAAAGTTTCTCCATTCCTTCGCTATCTACCTTGACGCTTTTGTAAAAGACGTAAATCTCGCTACCCCATTTTTTCTTTGCTGCCAAAGCGTTATTCAGAGTAGCTAGTGTGGGAAAGCGAGAATTTCCATCAGAAAAATCGAACATGAAACCTATGGTTTTTGGTTGCGTTTCTAGACTCGAGTTCCGAAGCATGCTGCAGAATTGCTCTTGTGACACAATATTAATGCCATAGATTGCTTCTTCTTCAGCTCGCAACCTCGGCTCAGGAGCTAAAGCAAGCTCGGTTTGATACCCGGTGGCAAGAATTATCGCTCCATACTTGCGGAAAATTTCCTCTTCCCCTTTTCTAATCCTTACGCTGAAATCTCCAATCTTCCCCACTACCTCAGTCATCTCAGCAGAGGTGAGAACCTCTACATTTTCATCCCCCTCTACTGAACTTATCATTGCGCTTGTGTCAAAACCATAAAAGCTTTCCAGTTCTTCAGCCCTAGTTCCCAAAACCGCCTCCTTCTCTAATAGGGTTGTCCGCAAGCCAACTCGGGAAAGCTGGAGAGCCGTGCTAATTGCCGTGAATCCACCACCGACTACTAGAACCTCTCTACTTACAGGCAACTCTTTCTTCTCTATGGGCTGGAGCAACCAAACCCTGTTTATCGCCATCTTTACAAGTTCCACAGCCTTCATGGTAACATTCCCATCATGAGCCCAAGAGCATTGTTCTCTGATATTTGCCATAGAAAGGAGATGACCATTCAGCCCGGCCTTTTCCAATACTTCTCTGAAAATATGTTCATTGAACTCAGGAGAACAAGTAGCAACAACTCTCTCTATATTCTCTTCCCTGATACAGGAAATCATCTTTTCCCTTCCTTCTTCAAGACAAAGGTTGGAACTCAAGTTGACACAGGTGACACCGGGGAATTTTGTTACTTTTTTAACGGCGGCATCAAAATCAATATTATTTATTACCCCGCCGCAATTGCAGAGAAAAACGCCTATTTTGCTTTCCATTCAATGTCTTCCTTGATTACCTCGACCTTGGATAGCAGATTCGGCCAGCACTTGTATTACCTTCGACGCTGCTGCTATCCCGTGAGCAATAGAGTCAGGTATATCCTTGGGACCTTGGCAAGTCCCAGCGAGGAAAATGCCACCAACATTAGTTTCATTAGAACTAAGAGGATGCCTTATATCAAAGAATCCATCCTCAGTCAAATTTATGCCCAGAAGCCTGGCTAAATCCCAAGAGGTATTTCTAGGAGAAATACCCACGGAAAGGACCACAAGGTCAAATGTATCCCGACAAACTTTTCCTTGAGTGATATCCTCAAACCTTACTTCAAGCTCGCCGGATGAAGTTTGTAAAATCTCGACTGGTACTCCTCTGACAAATCTTATGCTTTCCTTATAATTTTCGTAGAATTGAGCAAAACCTTTCCCTGCAGTCTGCAGGTCGATGTAAAAGATAGTTACTTGGGTATCAGGATTTTGATACTTGATAAGCCCGGCAAGTTTCATAGCATATTTGCAGCACACCTGCGAACAATACCCATGACCTTCGTCCCTGGAACCAACACACTGAATAAAGGCGATATTTTTGGGCTCATTACCGTTTGTGGGAAGCCTTAGATAACCCTCACGCCCTAAAATTTGCTCTAAATCGAGGCCGGTCAAGACATTAGGATATCTACCGTAACCCAAGGAGCCTTTCTCTTTGGCATCAAAAACATCAAAACCAGTGGCGACAATGATAGCGCTGACGTTCAATTCTTGCCGTTTTGGCTTGAGGTCGAACTCTACAGCTCTGGTAGGGCAATTCTCCCGACAAAGATCACATTTCTCCCCTGTAAAGCGCAGACAAAGCCCTTCATCCAGAATGTAGGAAAAGGGTGTCGCTCCAGCAAAAGGTAGATATATGGCTTTGGGATCAGTAGGACAGACCTCAGTACAAAGGCCGCAAGCTATACACCTCTCTACGTCTACGTATCGCGGCTGTTGAGTTATCTCAACACGGAAATTTCCAGGCTTCTTGCTAAGCCCTCTTATCGTAGAATTAGTTAGGAGTTTAATTTGAGGATGGATTACCGCTTCTTTAACTTTATCGAAAACTACGCAGGCAGAACACCTAGAGCAGATATCCGTTGCCTTACAACAAAAAGAGGCACTGTGTCCACCGACCAGTGCCTCTTTCTCTATCAAGTAAACATTCACACCAGCATTAGCCAATTCCAACGCTGAAGCTACCCCTGATATGCCCGACCCAATGACTAAAACATTCTTGGTCTCCAAATCCATTCCTTGAATTCTATAAATCTTGCCATTTTAACGCTTTTTTACTTTTTAAGCAAATCTTCCACCCTTTTTACTAATTCTTTAGGGTCAATTGGCTTCTGGAGGTAATCCTCTGCCTCCATCATCATTCCTTCTCGTATTGAAAGGTGCGCTTTTTCTCTATCCTCGGGGTAAACAGTGAGCATCAACACAGGGATATTAGAGAAAAAATGGTATTTTTCGTCGGTTTTAAGCTCATGGCAAACATCAAATCCATGCTTACCAGGCATTATCACGTCCAGGATGATTAAGTCGGGCCTTTCCTCCACCACCTTGCGTAAACCTTCGTCCCCGTCATATGCAGACATCACCTCATAGGACTTGGGCTCAAGGATTTTCTTCACCACTGAGTGCACATCCGGGTCATCATCAATCAGTAAAATCTTAGTCTGTTTTGGCATCCTTTCCTCCTTTAGACAAGAGTTTTTCCACGCGCTCGAGTAGAATGAAGGGCTCGATGGGTTTCTCTATGTAATCATCAATATCAAGTTTACGGCCAAGTTCCAACTCATAGCGCCGCTGACTGGCTTCCTCCCTTACTGAACTTATGATAAGGACAGGGATATCAGGATATCCTCTCTTTTGACCATTCTCTAATTCCCTAACCACGGTAAATCCATCCATCCCTGGCATTAAGAGGTCTAAAAGCATTATGTCTGGTTTTTCTTCTTTCAACTTTTTTAACGCCTCATATCCGTCACAAGCCTCAATTACCTCATAAGAACGGGACTTTAGCACACTGGCAATAGCCAGCCGCATATCGGGGTCGTCATCGACTATTAAAATCCTTGCCATCTATTTTTACTCCGCTTGTGTGGAACTTTTAGGCAAAATAAAGGTGAACCTGGTTCCCTTACCCGTCTCAGGACAGGGACTTGTTGCCCATATTTTACCACCATGACCCTCGATTATCTTCTTGCATATAGAAAGTCCCAAGCCAGCTCCTCTCTTTTCCATATCCAGACCCTTATAGAAGCCATCAAATATTTTTGGTAAGTCCTCTGTAGGGATTCCGATTCCTGTGTCATCCACATCAACCTGCAAATGACCTTTGTCTTCTATTACTTTAATCGTTATTCCACCAAAGGGAGTAAATTTGATAGCATTGGATAACAAGTTTGTCATTACTTGCTTAAGCCGACCAGCGTTCCCAAGAACTGTAGGAAGTCCTTGGGGTACTTCAAGAACCAGTTGCAACCCTTTCTCTACAGCTAAGGGACGCATAGTCTCAACGCAATCTTCTATCACTTTCGTCAGCGAAACATCTTCTGTTCCGAATTTCCCAAAATCAACACGGGAGAAATCAATCATATTACTTATCAGATCAAGCAGGTCAGAAAGCCTCTTACTACTCCTTTGTACTATGTTTTTTTGTTCTTCACTCAGTTCCCCAACGAAGCCATCAAGCAAGAGCCGATTGTAGCTCTCCGCTGCCGCCAAGGGAGCTTTCAAGTCATGGAAAATAACCGACAGAATATGCTCCATCGTTTGCTTAGTATGTTGCAGCCTCGAAGCAACTACTTTCGTAAGATTGTTTGCTACTTTGTAACCCATTTGAGGGTTTTCATCCAGCAGAGCTTTAAGCTTGTCTCCATCCAGGGCGACAATCTCAGTCCTCTCCAGACACCGGCCCGAAGAGGTAAGAATATGAGGTTCCATCAGTGCTGACCAGCAAAAACTGCTCCCGTGGGATAACACATCGATTGTAGCTCTTTCAGCTGCGCTACGGCTTATAGCAAGCTCTGTCTCTAAAGCTACCTTACCTGATTTGAGAGTCTGTACATAGTTACACTGCGCGCCTTCGCAGAACATGACCGCTCCTTTTTCATAGTACTGCTCACGGCAAAGCGGAAGCAGTTTGTCAAGCTCTTCCTCAGTCAAGTTATGGAACAATTCTGAAGACTTTAGCGCTTCCTTGATTGAGTTTAATTCAGCCGTCGCTTTCATTGGCCGCCACACATTATAAAGATATTTATTGAATATTGCAAAATATTGAAGATAGGGTTATTTGGCAATATTGCTCTAAATGCGTTATTCTGGCATACTTTGCTAAAATCTTATCTGGAGTTTGACATGAAGACAAATAGCAATCTAGCGAGGATACTGGATATGGGGCAATTTGCTGTCACTGCTGAAATCGGTCCTCCACAGAATACAGAGCTCGAGGTGATACACGATAAAGTTAAGCTCATTAAAGGTTGTGTTGATGCATTTAATGTCCCCGATGGCCAGGCAGCCGTGGTGGCGATGGCAAGCTGGGGGGTTTGTCTTACAGGAATAAACGAAGGACTTGATGCCATAGTTCATATGACTTGTCGGGATAGAAATCGTATTGCTATACAGATGGATATCCTAGCAGTCTCTGCTTTTGGCGTTAACAATATACTTTGTCTATCCGGGGATCCTATCTCCTATGGAAACCAGCCCCAGGCAAAGCCCGTCTTTGATCTCGATTCTATTCAACTCATCAGGATGGTCAAGACTCTCAGGGACGAAAGAAAGTTTGATAATGGTGAGCCACTAGTGGGAACAGAGCCTAGACTTTTCATCGGGGCAGCCATAAATCCCTTCGCTCAACCATTAGAGGCTGCGGCAGATCACCTTAAGGACAAGGTTACTGCCGGAGCTGATTTTGTTCAGACTCAGCCTATATATAACATCGAAGGATTTAAGAAATGGATGGAACTGGTTCGAGAAAAAGGATTACATAAAGAGGTAAAGATTCTTGCTGGAATTACTCCTGTAACGTCCTTGGCAGCAGCGAGGTATATGAAGATAAAAGTCCCTAATGTGGATATTCCTGACATAGTTATTGAACGCCTTAGAAAGGCCCGTAATAAGGAAGAGGCGGCAGAAGAAGGAATAAAGATTGTGGTGGAAACAGTAAACCAATTAAAGCAAGTCGAGGGAGTAGCCGGTATTCATATTATGACTCTGCAGCGGGAGGAACTTATTCCCAATATCTGCAATGCAGCCAGCCTCTACCCACGCCCTTAAGAAATTGTAGAGTCTATCCACTCCCAATTTGCAGGAACTCACAAGGAGTCTCCGACTATAACCTACCATTTCTCTTGAGATAATCGCAACATAAGCCAAGTCTTAAGGCGCTCATCCAGCTTACCCAGCCATGATTCTATCTTACGTATATCTCCCGCCCATCAGCGCAGCTTTTTCCTCCTCCGCACGGCGTTTACCGCAGAGACCTTATACTCAGGAATCTTGGCTAATGGGTCAAGAGCATCATTGGTGAGGATATTTGCTGCTGCCTCACGCCAGTGGAAGGACATGAAGATAACCCCGGGAGGCGATTTTTCTGTAATATGAACCGGTGCCTCGACTCGGCCTCTTTTCGAGCTGACTACTGCCAAATCGCCCTCACTAAATCCCAGCCTTGCTGCATCACCAGGATTCATTTCCACCATACCACTAGGACAAAGCTCGCTAAGCACGTTAGCACGGCGACTCATGGTACCGGTATGCCAGTGCTCCAGCAACCGCCCCGTGGTGAGAACCAACGGGTAGTCTTCGGATATTGATTCTGCCGGTGGAATGTAATCTATGGCATGAAACTTACCTCTACCACGGGCAAAACCATCTTGGTAAAGAAAGCTGGTTCCGGGGTGTGAGACATCCGGGCAGGGCCATTGCAAACCATCGTTATCGAGGCGGTCAAAGTGGACACCGCCATAAATAGGAGTAAGGGAAGCAATTTCTTCCATAATCTGGCTGGCACTCTGGTAGCCAAATGGTTTTCCCATCCTTTTTGCCAAAGTAGATATGATCTCCCA
>Ga0209636_10003799_pt1 | contig 15401 bp, 15 predicted proteins | sample DeeMarSWOR152_54_FD_187464 | JGI IMG/M metagenome (GOLD analysis project Ga0209636, IMG submission 187464) | Marine sediment microbial communities from White Oak River estuary, North Carolina - WOR-1-52-54 (SPAdes) (version 2) | ecosystem: Environmental > Aquatic > Marine > Intertidal zone >...
TGCAAGCTGGTCTGGAGATAATGATTATGCTGGAGCTGACAGCCCAATTCAAAACGTGATGGTTTTATCTACATTCTTCATTTTACTGTTGGCTGTCACAGTGTTTTTAGCCTGCGTGGGCACGGTTGTGTTTTTAATGTCAAGACGGAGCCGCCAAGAAGTGCAAGAGCCGCAGCCACCAGAAATTGCTTTATAAGCGAGAAAAGGCTTTTACGCAAGAACATGTTTGACACTAAACAAGTATTGTCTTGTTAAGTGGGGATGATAAAATGGTTATTGTTTTCATTATAGGAACAGCGGGGTCTGGAAAGTCTCTGCTCACAGCAGTGTTCAGTGAATGGCTAAAAACGTCAAAACAAAACGTTACGGTTGTGAATCTAGACCCAGGAGCTTTAAAACTGCCATATTCGCCTGACGTGGACATTCGAAACCACGTAAATGTAGGAGATTTAATGGAGAAGTATGGTTTAGGTCCAAACGGCGCTTTAGTAATGGCTGCAGATTTGATTGCAGATGAAATCGATGAAATTTCAAGGGAAATTGAGGACTTAAAGTCTGACATTGTTTTGGTGGATACGCCTGGGCAGATGGAGTTGTTCGCTTTCAGAGCAAGCGGACCGTACATCGCCAGCGAACTGACGAAGGAAAATAAAGCCATAGTCTACTTGTTTGATGCTGCTTTTTCACTTAATCCACTTAATTACGTTTCAAATCTGTTCCTTTCAGCAGCCGTGTACAATCGTTTCCTCGTACCTCAAGTGTACCTCTTGTCGAAATGTGATTTACTTCCAAAAGATGATGCCAACAAAATTGTGGCCTGGTCAGCTAATCCACGGGCTTTGGAAAATGCCATTGAACAGGAGCTTAAAGGAACAAGGCGTTTGCTTAGCAGAAATATGATGCGGGCAATTTACCAGCTTGGTTTAAGATTTTTGCTCATTCCAGTATCAGCCAAAACAAACGAGGGAATGATAAATTTCAACACGGCTTTAGAACGCATTTTGGCTGGAGGAGAAAAATACACGTACTAACAGCAATTGTTGATTAGGGTCCAAGCTGCCGCTAATGTGCCATACTCAGCTTTTCCCAAACTATCAGCACTTCCAATAACTATTACGTCGTTTTCTTCAGGTTGAAGAAGCCTAATTATCTGATTTGCCGCTTTTGGAAAATCCTTAGCAATGTTATCGCTTACCGACGAAATGATTAAGCATCCTCCCTTAAACATTATTGTTGTGGCGCCTCTTGCACCAACAATTATGGCTGCGTCACGTTGCTCCATGCCCGATTTAACCTTATGCCCACGGTTCTTAACCAGAATTGCAAAATTGTAGTCTGCAAGTGTCAGCTCGCTCTTTCCAATCCCAACTTTTCTTCCAAAAACCGTTTTGTACTCATCCCAAAGCTCTAAACCCTTACTTGTCAAAGCACAGCCTAATTTCGAGGTTGTGATCAACCCAGCATCTTTTAATCGGCTGATCATCGTGCGCACCGTACCTTCTCCGACTCCTAGTTCTTCAGCGAGTTTACTACGACCGGTTGCCTTCTTTGCTATGAGTTCTATCGCACGTAGCATATGGAATATGGAGAATGTTGGAGACGGCCCTGGAGCCTTTTCACCCATGATCTTCTCTAAAATTTGTTTGAACGCGTAAGGCATAAATTTTCACGATTGTAAGTTAGGCTGTTGAATGTTATAATTGTTTATCGGTCAAGAAATATGTAAGATTCTCAGAATTTGTTTAGAAACTGCTTTTTCTTATGTAGTATTCTCTTACTATACCAGCTGTCAGCGCAATTAAACCTACTGCTAGCAGGTAGATGAGCGGATAGATGAATACTGAAAGCATGGCTTCGTATGTTATTGTTGATGGCAGTCGTGGAGAAAAGAATACCACAATCCACATCATAACGAAGGTTGCGATGCAACCAATTCCAAGACCCACAGAAAGCCCGTGGACGAAGCTGCTTTTGTCTTCGCTTTGATTAATTGATATTAAGTTCTGTAGTAAACCTTTTTTCTCAGCTTCTTGTCTTTGCTCTGTTGCGTCCTCAGTAACTGTATATTCTTCTTGTTGTTCTATCTTCTGCTCTTCAGGGACTATTATCTCATCTTCATCTATGTATGTTTCTTCCTCAACTTGAATGTCTTCTTGTATTTCCTGTTCGTCTTCCATAGTGTTCGCCCTTTTTGTGTTTGTTGTGGGAGTGAACTAATAAAATTATTCAATTCTGGATTCTTATTCTGAATAAGAATTTAAAATCCAAAAATAACGGACTATTTTGAAACAAGTTTTGGAGTAAGCTGTTCTATTGCGTTCTTAAGCTTGTTCCATTCGTCAAGATTTCTAATGTTAAACTTGTGTTTTCTCTTCCATGTGCCGTTTCGGTTATGCCAAAGATACAAGCCAATTGACCGCCTTCCTAAGGATTCAAAAACAACTATTGCCTCCCACCATTTCTCGCTCTTGAAAATCGTAACGTAATCGATGACTTTGTAGAAATCAGATATGGGCAGTTTTTCGCTTATTTCCTCAGTCATTTTTTAGCCTTCCCTCATAAAGTTAATTTTTAATCATTTAAGCGTTTTAATCACGCAAATCTATAAGTGCTGGAAAATCCCGTTCACAAGCACATTAATGATTGAGCCGTCCTTGTTAAAGACTCTAACCATAGGTTTTGATATCAGAGAGTCCACGTGCCTCCTCATATTTAGGATGTCTTTTCAGAGCTATCGACAGTCTTACATTAGATTGACTAAAATTCAGCAGATTGGAATTTTTCCTTGGGCTAGTTCCATGCAGAATTTGTTTATGTTTTCCAGCTCGTAGTCCAATACTTCTTTTATTTCGCGTCTAACTTTGTCTATGGAGTTGTTGCCTTTCATTATGACTTGGGCTGCCGCAATTGCTGGGTGGTCTATGGGAGTTCCAATTTTGCTTAATAGCCAGATGTAGACTTCTTCAACTTCAGGCACCTGCTCATAAACGTGTCGGGCTGTTTTGTATGTTAGGATGTTGTATATTTTGCCAACGTGACTTACTGGGTTTTTGCCAGCCGCAGCCTCTGAACAGAAAGGTCTATTCAAAGATATTAAGCCGTTTACACGGTTTCCCCTTCCCACTTCCCCGGAGTCACCGCTGTCTGCACTTGTACCCAAAACTGTTAAGTACATACCGCCCAAACCTCTTCCACGCACATCCAAAGTGTTTAATTGCACATCAACATCATCAAAATCAGTGTTCGCATTTACGAATTTTTTAGCTTCTTCGAGGATTTTCGCTTTTTTGTCGAAATAGTCTTCTTCACCGAATATGTAACGGTCGACAAATGCCATTGAAATTGTCAAGTGTAGGTGGTTGTTGTTTCTGTAGCCCATGACTTTTATGTCTTCGCCTGATTCTGGAAAGCGTTGCTTAAACTCTTTTGAATTTAAAAACTGTTCAGTTTTCAGCACGATCTTCTCTGTTCGGGTCATGGGTGCGTAACCCACAGCCGCCGAGGTGTCATTGGCTCCCAAAACTTTTCCTTTTCTCTTAAAAATGTCGACGAGACCAACCGAGCCTGGCTTTAGCTCAACTTGATATTTAACATGTTTTTCCGGGTCTACAAAACGCATGTTTTTTCTAAACCATTCCTTGGCGACGTTTATGGCTATTTCTCCAATGTTTATTTTTTCACCGTTAATTTCTGAGGTTACTCTATCACCCAACACGAAAAGCATTGGTTGTTTAACTACGCCCCCACCGAATCTAGGTTCGGCTTCTCCAGCCACAAGCAAAGACTTGTCAACATTATGATGCAGTATTGCACCAGCTTTTTCCATGTATTCCTCGCTTAGTCGGATGGAAATCTGTTCCATTACTGCGTCGCAGATATAGTCTGGATGTCCAAGGCCTTTTCTCTCAACTATTTCTATACGTTGTTTTTCAAGCGGTGTCTGCTTCAAGTCTTCCACAATTATGTTCCTCATTCAGTCTTCCCCCAGTAGAGTTTTGTTGTTTGCACAACAATAAATATATATTTTACTGTATTAATTCATATTCAAAAATAACTGGTGGTTATTTTGGTAATCACAGATGCTATGCTCAAAAAGTTGAGAATAAAAGCAGGCCTAACACAGAGAAAACTGGCTGAACTTGTTGGTGTTTCACAAGCGCACATAGCGAAAATAGAGCTTGGGAAGGTTGACCCAAGGCTCTCAACAGTCAACAAAATCTTAGAAGTTCTAACGGAGGGTAAAAAGAGGAAGTGTAAAGAAGTAATGGTTGAGGACGTGCTTTTCGCAAAGCCGAACGACAGCATTCTGAAAGTAAGCGAAGTTATGATGAAACATGCAATTTCTCAGATGCCAGTATTGAGTGGAAGCAGACTAGTTGGAACAATAACAGAAGAAAGCATAATTAGAAATCTAAGTTCAAACATAGCAAACGAGAAAGTCAAGAACATCATGAACTCGCCCTTACCCACGGTCTCGGAGGAAACAACCACAGATGCAATCCATGCATTACTTGAAAGACATCAAGGTGTGTTGGTTGCAAGGGGCAGAGAAATCGTTGGAATAATAACACGAACAGATCTTCTAAAAACAATAGGTTAAAGGGTGCTGCACATGCACTTGGTAGAGTTTAATAAGAAAGCAAACCAAGCAATTGCCGAGTTAAAAACAGCAAAGCCGAAGGAAGCAATAATAATTCACCATGATGACGCAGACGGCTTATGTTCAGCCGCCATAACAAAGAGCACTTTGGAACGTGAAAGCATAAAAACCAAAACATTCTGCCTAGAAAAAGTATATACTGAAGTTATTGAAGACTTGCATTCAAAGGCTGGACAAACAATTTTTTATGTGGATATAGGCTCTCCACATGCAAACCTAATATCTGGATACAACAAGGGTAGAAACTTAACCATAATTTTGGATCATCACGACCCCAAACCATCTAAAGACCCGAAGGTTTTAGACCTAAACCTTGAAAATTTCGGCTTTAAGGGCGAAACAGATTTTTCAGGAGCAACATGCTGCTACCTATTTGCAAAAGCCCTAAACGACGCCAACCAAGACTTAAGTTATCTAGCTCTTATTGGAAGCTGCGAAATCCCGCAAGGATTCCAAGGAATAAACAGGATGGTTTTGGAGGAAGCCCTAAAGAACGGGACAGTCCGACAAAAGGGCAAAAATTTTGAAATAACAAAGTTTAAGACGCGTATAAACAGCTTGTTTTCGAAGCTTCAGATTTTAGGAGCAGTGGGATATTATGAAGACGGACCGGAAATCGGAATAAAAGCTTGTCTTGAAGGATTAAGCAAAGAGACAAAAAAGAGGATTAACGCTTTGGAGGCTAGACGTAAGGAGGCTAACCGGAGGCTTTTGGGGAGGCTTTACCGTGAAAGGCTTAAGGAAACGGAGCACATTCAATGGTTTGACGCTGGAAACATTTATGCTGGTATGGGTGTAAAGGTGATAGGACAGTTCTGCTCATTCTTGTCTTATAAGGCCCGCTTAATAAAACCCAAAAAGTACATCTTAGGGTTTATGAATGTATCGCCGGAAATTCCGGGCTGGGGAAAACTAAAAGAAAATTTTGTCAAGGCTTCTGTCCGAGTGCCAAAACCCATGCAACCTCAAATTGAAAGTGGAAAACTGCCAGGAGCCGTAAACATTCTAGATAAAGCATCGGAAGGCTTCGGAATAGCTGATGGGCATCAATATGCTGCAAGCGCTGTAGTACCAACGGACAAAAAACAAACACTAGTAGAAAACGCTGAAAAAGCAATCGGAACTCTCTAGTTGCTGCGAGGTATGTGATTGCTGTTATGTTGCTTTTATGTTCTTCCGAAAATGCAAGTGAAAAGTGCCATGAGCTTATAGATTAGCCAAGCGATCTTCTAGTTCCCTCAGATCTTTGATCACAAATTTTCCGCTTTTTTCGCCAGTTCTATCCAGAAAGAAGCTCTTAAAACCTACCCTTCTTGGAGCGATGAAGTCGAAATACCATTCGTCGCCGACATGCACCACAGCCAGAGGTTCAATTCTCAAAATCTTACAGATCATTTCGTAGAATTGAGGTGTCTTCTTCACTTCCTGACGGTCTGATACCGAGGAGAAAATATGTTTGAAATAGTGTCTGAATTTCTCTATCACAATCTCAATAATATCTCTTATAGTGATGCTAAAAATGATCAAATCATATTTTCGGCTTAAGTTTTTTAGAACTAACGGCACTTCCGGATAAAACTTCACTTTATCTGTATGTGACCTAAAAACTTCTATTGGATTTTCGTCTAAGTTGAAGTGTTTAAACCAGTATTCGGGTAGATACCACCTGATGTCGTTGCTACCTATGCGGTCATACTCCCTCAAAACATAACCCTTTGCTTCATCGAAACTTATGCCACTTTTTCTAGCGTATAATTGAGGAATCGCCTCATTCCAAACATAATCTTCGTAATAAAAATCTATTAGGGTGCCACCCATATCAAAAGAGACAAGCCTCAACTCAACCATAATTTTACTCCTCTCTCCAATAAGAAATGTAACACACAGATTTTAAAATTGGGCTTCTGGATATTTATGGTATATTGACCTGAAACTAGAAATTTAAACAACCATCTTTCTCATTTATCATTACACCATAAGAGTTCAGTCTTCCAAAACTGCGAAGCACAACCCTTTGTAAGAATTTTTTGGGAGGTCTAGCTACCATAAGTAGTTACCAGACTGACACATCTACCGGTTCCATCGAAGAGTAGTCTTTCCAGTAGTGGTAGAAGTAGCTACCCGGGTATGCTGGGTTGTAGTACCACCCTTGAACCCATGTTCGCTCCCAGTGGCGTGTCGACGACTGGTAGATGGGGATGCCTAGGCAGTCATTGTGATAGATGCTTTGAAGCTCGTAGTAGATTTCACGCCTTCTCGTCGTGTTTTCCGTCTTCATCGCTTCTTCTATTACCACATCGACGGTTTCGTTTCTGTAACCCAGTACTCTGGCAACAGACCCTTCACTATGCATGAACTCATACACGTTGTAGTGGGGGTCTGGGATATCACTAAACCAGCCCATCGGGTACAATGGCCACTCCTCTGGAGGTATATATATCTGCAAATATTGAAATGGGTCAGTGATATGTATATGGAATTTCGGATTGAGACTCTCCACATTGGCTATGAGTATCTCCAAAGCCTTACGCCTCGCTTCATGACAATAGAAGCACACCGCCGAGAACTCGAAGCCATTTGTCCACACCTGCCCTCCCCAGGCCCTCTTGAAGTGCTCTTCAGCCTTTGTTAAGTTGATGGAATACTTCGCTTGGTATGGATTCCAGTAAGGCAGCCCTTTTATTACTGGGCTGCTTGGCTGGGTTGCTTCGCCAGCGTATACTTCTTCGATGTATTTGGTATAGTTGAAGCTGTACGCAAACCCCTTCCTTACATCAATGTCGGAGAAGAAATCTGGCGGAATCCCGTTCCCATCTAGTTGACCACTTCCTATAAACACGTTTGAGGCTATGGCGAAGTTGAAGAATGTTGTCCCAAATACTAGTGTCGGTAGATCTTCGATACAACGTACCCCAGGCAGACCCTCAACTTCTGAATCATATTGCTTAGGAATGTAACAAAAATCCACATCGCCAGCTAGGAACATGAATTTTCTCATAGGCCATTTAGGGACGAACTTCTGGGTGACCCTCTCGACGTAACCATTGCAGCCCTCAGCTGGCCAGCCTCTCCAATAGTCAACATTTCTGTACAGAGACCACTCCACCCCCTTATCCCAGTAATCGAATACGTATGGACCAGTTCCACACATCACAGGCTCAGGATCATCTAGATGCGAAGCTTCTGGGTTGTTCCATAACGTCCAGTTCGCTCCGGCGTCTATGGGTGTGCCATACGTTCCAGGCCAGTCCCCATGCGCTATGCACCAGTCCTTGTTAAGTACATTGGACGACCATGGCTGGGCTAAAAGGGAGAGGAAAGGCATGAAAGGCTTGACAAGGTTGAACCAAACATGGGTGGAGTTACTTTCTATGGCATGCTTTATCATCAGAGCGTTCAGTGTGGCATTTGAACTGGGATAGTTAGGTCGAATTTCCCAGACGTCAAGCAAGGGTTCTAAGATCATCCATGTTGGACCTCCAAACTTGCATTGCACCATACACCTCTCGAAGGAGTATTCTACGTCCTCACACGTAAGATTGGCACCATTGTGGAACGTTACTGGAAAGGTTCCACTCGCGTTGTTGAATGTCTTTCTTATCTTGAAGTACCACCTTTGTACCCATGTTAAGCCCGTGTCAGAATCAGTTTCGCTGATATCTTCGACACTCCATTCTGTGGCAAGAGAGGGAACAATTACATCCGTTCGGCCCTGCTCGGCGCAGGGAAGAGTTCTATTAACATAAAAGAATACCAACGTATCATAGACGTTAAAGATTAATTCTCCGCTGGCCGTATCATAGGCACAAGCCGGATCCACAGTCCACGGCTCACCCACCGTCGCTACAATGATGTTATCCGGCCTGATTGCCTGCGTCGGTACGATAGACACCGGAAGACACGCTGACAACAATAATATCGAAACGAAAGCCAACAAAACAGTCTTGTTTTTCAAACTCTTGATCACCTGGCTTTCTAACGTTATTTCCATTCCTCCTCTATGTCTCAACTAGCGCTGAAACGCAAATAGAATGTTCCTGTATAATTCTCTGGTGAAAATCTATTTAAACATTTTGTGCAACCATGACATGGCTGTTATTGTTGATCACAGAATCTCAAAATTTCATGCTGGTGCTTAATGTTCTTTCGAAAACGAAAATAGTTAACTAAAAACCGAAAAGGCTGGTCAAAATCCCGCTTTTGTTACGTTGCGTGGTTTCATGAGTTCTCTTAGGACTATTGTTGCATAGGAACCACGATGTAATGCGAAGCTTATTTTTGCTTCATGTTTTGATGGGTTGGCATGATCCTCTAAGACTTCATCCAGCGAGAAATTATTTAGTGGAACTATAGCTGCCCGCAGTCCTCCTCTTAGGCTTATTTCTGGCATGACATCAATTTTGAAGTTTTCCACAGCAAGGTCTTCTTCTTCTAGGATTTGTTTTTCGATTTCTCCTTGAACGCCTTTAGAAGGATGCTGTTTGAAGCCGACTAATGGAATTGCCAACTGCATTTTTCCAGTTTGAATTGCTTTATTGATTCGTCCACATGCATCTGTGCTCACTATTCTACACATTCTTTGCATTGGCAATCCAGAACGCTCCACGTTCATAACATAGTCTCCAACTTCAGTCTTGTCCAACGGGAGTCTTTTCTCTATTCTTTTGCTTAGGAATTTGTTGAATAGGTAAGCCTGGTATGCTTGCGGAAAAAGTCTTCTAAGTTTTGTTGGTAGTTTTCTAAAGGCACCTATAAAATCCTCTGGTTCTCTTGCCAAGCGCTTAAGCATCAAACGTTCGTAATGCAATTGTTTTGGAAAGTTTCTTAGGGCTTGCTTGAAGTCTCGCGTTTCCTGTAATTGTTTTCGTGCTTTTCTTGATTCTGGATGCTCATGCGGGCTTGGCTTCGCCAGAAACACCATTGCAGCTTTATTAAAATTTCCTTGAATTAGGGCTTTCCCAACTAAATGTGTTATCGGGCGGGTTGTGCCGAATCTTTGGTGACCAAAAAAGTTTGGAACTCCACCAACAGCTTTAAGGCCTTCAATAGTTTTTGTCATCCGTTCTTTAATTTGAAATTTTGAATGGCATATGGCTCTTATAGTTATGTGGAAGTGGTTTCCTAAGAGATAGTATGACGAAAGTTTGCTGCGAAAATATCCTATTGGATAAATTTCTATGTCTTTGACTTGAACTTTCTGAATTTCTTCAGCTGATACGCCTTCAACTGTGATGTGTTGGGCGGTTACAGCCTTCGCATCCTTTATGCCGGCAATATGAATGCGTTTGGTGCTTATGCCTAACTGCTTCGCGACCGCCTTAAGAGCCAAAAAAGTGTCCCAGTTCCGCTTAACTAAAACACACAGCAAGTAACGGTTCCTAACAATGGAAGAGCCTAACGCCCTATGCTTAACTTGGTTTTCAAACTGATATATTCCCGCTTTGGAACCGTCAACCAAAACTTCCGCAACAACAAAGTCTTCACCATGCTGCCGAATAACTCCGGCAATGCCCAAAGAACTCGTAGCGTAAACCTCGACACCAATGAACTTCTCTAGTCTAGGAACAAACAAAGTTTGTGCCTTCTAAAGAAGGGGAAACATACCAGTTATTTCATCTATTTTTTCTGCAGGTGCTGGACCGATTCCTAAGCATGTTATTGTCCCGGGAGGAACTTCTGTAAGGCCTCTGTCGGTGATTAATGAACATGGCAATGCTAGCTCTCTTGCTTGTTTTTCCAGTTCCAACAGTTCCTTTTCACTTTTTGCTTTAACAAGAACTTTGCATTGTCCTTCTTTTATCCATGCTTTCCACCACTCTTTGAAGTGTTTGCGTGCCTCCTCCGCCGCTGAAACTGCAGCGTGTCCAGCTTGTGCTGCAATTTTTCCTTTACTCATTTTCAAGTCAGAACGGAAAGCGATAACCTGTTTGTAACGAAATTCAGACATGCCCTTTTTAGCCATCCTTTTATCAGTTGTCTTCTGCAAATTTAACGATTTGCAAACAAGTATGAGAGGAGGAAGTAGAATAGAGCTATTGGCATACGAGGGTTCCATAATGTGCGTAAAAAGGAACGTCCTTGAAAATCTATGTCTTCAAAGTTTTGAAGAGCTTTGTCTAAACCGATTTTTGCGCAGAAGTTAATTGCGTCATCTATCTTGTCGTCTGGTAGGGCATTAAGCATTTTCCTTATTCTAAGCATAAACTTAACGTCTGACCCCAAAGTTTTGTTGCATCGCTCCTGATACGTGCACAGAAAATCTGATGAGAAATCATTTTTACGTAAGGCTTCATAAGTAACCTCAGCAGCAATCTTTGCACAAGTCAACCCGAAAACTACGCCACCGCCGGTGGTAGGCTTCACTTGTGAAGCTGCATCCCCAACGACTAAGAACCCGTTTGAAAAGGTTTTGGGAATTGGTCCTCCAAGCGGTATGGAATGAAATGAGGTTTGCAAGATTTTTGCTTTACGTAGCTTCTTAGATGCTGTTGGATGTTTAAGCATAAGCCTTTCCAGAAGTTCTCTTGGATTTCCAACTTTTGCAGCCAGTCCAACTTTTGCTTTTCCATCATGCTTAGGCATTAGCCATGCATAAAATCCGGGGGCATAATCTTTGCCGAGGAAAACTTCAACCATGTCGGTTTCCGTGTCCTTAACGTTTTCAACTTCAGCTTGCACAGTTTTAACAAGCGTATGGCTATTGAATGTAGACAAGTTTGTTTGCCTTAGAATTCTTGAGGATACTCCTTCAGCGTCTATCACCACTTTGGCTAAAAACTTTTCTTCAGCTTTTCCATGCCTAGCAATAACGCCTTTTACAAAATCGTTTTCAATGATTGGGGATTCACCCGTTGAATTTAGGAAATATTGTGTCCCAGTGTTTTCCCCCATCCTCGCGATGTGCTTGTCAAAGAGAACTCGGTTGACAGCGCACGTCACCGGCGAAGAAAAGCGTATAGAAAATTTTTTACCCTTTGGAGAGTGAAAAACTGCTCCATAAAAAATGTTTTCAACAATTTCTGAGGGCAGAGGATACAATCCCAGAAGTTTTAGACCTTTAATACTTAAGTGACCCGCGCAATGGGATGGAACACCTATTTCGCTGTGTTCCTCAAAAACGTTTACGTTAAAGCCAAGCTTTGCAAGGTTTAAGGCAGTGAAGGAGCCGCATGGTCCACCTCCAACGACAACTACCTCAGAAAAATTTTCCATACACTTACACGCTAAACCTTTCACATTTTCCACAAAAGGAGTATTTCAGGTTTTTAGTTCAACTCGTCTTTTTCCACGTGTCATGGAGGTTACGCGAATTTTTCCGCCGATTTCCAGTCGCATCAACAATTCGTTAAAGTCTTTAAAGCCTAGGTCCTTAAACTCCTTCTTTAAATCATCGAAAAGATCTACGTCTGCCAAGGCTCCTTTCTTCTCTAAGATTTCCAATATAGTGTGGTGGGCTGGACGCGTTTTCCACGTTTTGACAACCATAAATTAGACTCCTAAGCCACTGGTGTTGCTGGTTTTTTGACTTGCCGAACCTGTTTCATAAAGTTCTTATACCATTTCTCCATGTCCGGCGTGACTGACGGACCAGTCCTCTTCATCGCATCTTGAAAATCCAACATTGTGACTTCTTTAGCGTTCACATCTCTTCTTAAGGCATGCATGGCAGCTTCTCTGCAGAGGGCTTCTATGTCTGCGCCGGAATAATTCCCCGTTATAGTTGCTAAATGTGCTGGGTCTACGTCGTTGGCCAACGGCATGTTTTTCGTGTAGATCTTGAATATTTCGAGGCGACTATTCTCGTCAGGTTGAGGCACATAAATTAATCGATCAAATCTTCCTGGACGAAGAACTGCTGGATCCACGATGTCAGGCCTGTTTGTGGCGGCTATAATAACTATGTCTTCCATGGTTACGATGCCGTCCATTTCTGTCAAAAGTTGGCTGATAACGCGTTCTGTTACTCCACTGTCAGCAAAGCCCAGGCCTCGTCGAGGCACAAGTGAGTCAATCTCATCGAAAAATATCACTGTGGGCGCAGCCATTCTTCCCTTTCTGAACACTTCCCTGATGGCTTTCTCTGATTCTCCAACCCATTTTGAAAAGATTTCTGGACCTTTAATTGTTATAAAGTTGGCTTCGCTTTCCGTTGCAACAGCCCTAGCCAAAAGGGTTTTACCGCAACCAGGAGGACCATAGAGTAGAATTCCCTTCGGCGGCTTGATTCCAAGTCTATTAAAGATCTCCGGATTTTTCAGAGGCCATTCCACTACTTCGTTAAGTTCTTGTTTGACTTCTTGTAGTCCGCCTATGTCGTTCCAGTGGACTGTTGGCACTTCTATGTAGACTTCACGCATGGCCGTAGGAGTTATTTCCTTGTAAGCATTAAGGAAGTCCTCCATTCTAATCTCCATTTTTTCCAGTACACTTGGCGGTACGCGTTCTTCTTCCAAGTTTATTTGTGGCAGATACCTGCGTAGTGCCTTCATGGCTGTTTCTCTGCATAAAGCTGCTAAGTCTGCGCCTGTGTATCCATGGGTCATTTTAAACAATTTTTTAAGGTCAACATCATCTGCCAATGGCATTCCACGGGTGTGTATTTGAAGTATTTCGTGTCTTCCCTGCTTGTCCGGAACGCCTATCTCAATTTCTCTGTCGAATCTGCCTGGCCTGCGAAGAGCGGGATCTAAAGCGCCTAGCCTGTTTGTCGCACCTATTACTATGACGTTTCCTCTTCCGGATAAACCATCCATTAGTGCTAGGAGCTGTGCAACCACACGTCTTTCAACTTCTCCTGTGACTTCCTCACGTTTAGGCGCTATTGCGTCTAATTCATCTATGAATATTATGCTTGGGGAGTTCTGTTCACCTTGCTGAAAGATTTCTCTAAGTCTCGCCTCTGATTCTCCGTAAAACTTGCTCATTATTTCTGGTCCATTTATTGAAAAGAAGTTTGCCTCTGATTCGTTGGCTACTGCTCTAGCCAAAAGGGTTTTACCGCAGCCGGGAGGACCGTGAAGCAGCACTCCCTTCGGCGGTTCTATTCCCAACCTTTGAAATAGTTCAGGATGTCGCAGTGGAAGCTCAACCATTTCCCTTACTCTTTGAATCTCTTCATGGAGTCCTCCAATGTCCTCGTATGTCGTTCGTGGCAGTCCTCTTCCTTCAGGTGCTGGTTCGTTCAATATTGTGAGTTTCGTTTCTGCCGTGACTTTTACTATGCCGTGTGGACGGGTTTTTGTTACCGTGAATGGTATAGCGTGTCCAAGCATCATGACAAGGGTTGTGTCGCCTTCCATAAGCGTTCTTTCCATTAAGCGGTTTTTAACGAAGTTTGTGAAGTCTTCGTCAACGTTCAGCCTCATGTCCACTGGTGCGAAGGTGATGTTTAAAGCGTTTTTAACCTTGGCTGGTCTTACAATAACGTATTCGTTTATGGCTACTCCAGCGTTTTTGCGTGTGAAACCGTCTATACGTATTATTTCTCGGTTTTGATCTTCGCTGTAGGCTGGCCAAGCTATGGCTGATGTTGTTCTTTTGCCAACCATTTCGATTACGTCGCCTGCTGATATGCCTAGTTTCCGCATTGTTCTCTGGTCTATGCGGGCTATGCCCCTTCCAACATCCCGCTGTCTTGCATCGCCAACGCGTAACTGTAGTTCAACCAATCAGAACCCTTCCATAATCATGCTAATGCTGTTCGAAACAGAGTTTCATTCCTATATAAATGTTTAAGCTATCTACTTGTTCTCCGTACCATAACAGATTGAATTTGGCTTATCTCGCTTATCTCCTCCAACTTTTTCTCAAGCTTATCCAGAACACCTGATTTGTCCTCTGGAATTTTTATGTGAGCTATTAAAGCGTTTAATCCATAGGCTATTGGCTCCTCTCCAAAACCGTAAATTGAGGCAAACTCTGGTAAGCATTCTTCAATCTTCTTTTTCAGTCCATTAAAGTCAACTGTTATGTCTATTGGGAAGATTTTGTAAGAGACTACAACACTACCCATTTTTCACTCTTCCTTTTTCATCTTATGGTCCAACAAAACTGCATTTCGGACATTTATAGGGACGCCCGAACTTTCTGCACTTTGCACATCGCCTTATCAAGATTTCCCCACAGTTTGGACATAGAAATTTTGTGGCTTCTGTTCCCGGAGGTATTGGTTTGCCACAGCTTGTGCAGGTAACCAATGTTAGTGCCTCTGTTCTTTCAGTCATTTTTATTCCTCGGTGATGGTTCTGTAATTGGCAAGCTCCCTTATATTTTATATGTTCTAGAACTCGAAAAAATTAATAGGAAGATGGGTTTGCATCCAAAATCTAGAGCCTAGGACGATTTTCGCAAGTTTATTATTTTACTTTTATTGTTATATTTAACGGGATTGTTTTGGGCGTAAACTTGCGTGATCTCGTTCCGAAAGCAACTGTTAGGCTCGAGGATTTAAGTGGAAAGTCTATAGCCATAGATGCTTATAACGCCCTATACCAGTTCTTAGCCATAATCCGTCAGCCAGATGGAACACCATTAAAAGACAGCAGTGGAAGAATAACAAGCCATTTAAGCGGTCTCCTTTACAGAACAAGCAACCTTGTGGAAATGGGTATAAAGCCAATATACGTTTTTGACGGAGTTCCACCAGCGTTAAAGGAAACTGAAATTAAGAGACGCATGAAAATCAAAAAAGAAGCCTTAGTAAAGTATGAGCAAGCCGTGAAGGAGGGGAAAATAGAAGAAG
>Ga0209636_10003800_pt1 | contig 15400 bp, 12 predicted proteins | sample DeeMarSWOR152_54_FD_187464 | JGI IMG/M metagenome (GOLD analysis project Ga0209636, IMG submission 187464) | Marine sediment microbial communities from White Oak River estuary, North Carolina - WOR-1-52-54 (SPAdes) (version 2) | ecosystem: Environmental > Aquatic > Marine > Intertidal zone >...
ATAAAGCAGCTTCCGGGCAGCCTGTTTTTAAAACTTTAGGTCTTTTAAAATCTATTACGACATATCACAAGAATCTTCTTACCTTTAGATTTTTAATATTATTCTTGCCTGTCCCTGCATACCTGCCCCGTCTTCAACATGAGATAGGGCTGCCCCGTGAGTTTGCCCTGTGGGTTTACCCTGTGGGATAGCGTAGCATTATCTCACTGGGTTTATCTAACCGGGGCACGCAACTTGAGGAAGAACCGGGACGAAATTTAATACGAGATATGCTTCACGGGATACAAGATGCGAGTTTTTTACTATCAACATTTACCTAACCATGAACGGCTATAGGGTGATTAGAAAAAGGCAGAGCGGGCTTTTAAACATGATTCACCCGGAAAACAAAATCTAAAAAATTAATGCGGTTTTTCCCGTTTTTTAGGCCAAAAATGGGGATAAAAAAAATTTTTTCAAAAATTTACAAATTTTCACTTGCAATATCTACTGGAGTAGAGTATTTATTACTCAAGTAGATATTAGGAGCTTGTTATGAAAAAAGAAAGTCTCGAATTATTCGAAAGTGAATGGGCAATTCTCCAGAAGGTATGGGAACTCGAACCTTGTGCGGCACCCACGGTAAAGGAAGCGCTTAAGGGAGAAAAAGAATGGGCTTATACCACCGTCAAGACCATGATGGACAGAATGGTGAAAAAGGGACTGCTCAAAACAGAGAAGATTCGAAGTATTTATCTCTACAGCTCAGCGGTTACCCAGTCCCAGGCGCGTAAAAGCGAAATTGCCAGAACACTTAAAAGGGCCTTTGACGGAACCTTTACTCCCTTGATGCAGTTCCTAATCGAAAATGATCAGCTTTCAGAAGAAGAATATAGTCATCTGGAAAGGCTGATCAAAAAAAGAAAACGAAGAAAAAAAGACTCAAAGCGAAAACAGACATGAAGATAATCCGGAAAACAAATCCGTAAATAAATAAGGGGACAATATTATGGACAGCACAATAACATTCCTGAATACAACCGGTAAATCTTTTGTTGGTTTTTCCTCCTCGATGCTGATTCAATCCAGTGTGCTCATCATTCTATTGCTTATACTGGATGTATTTCTTCGAAAAAAGGTTCGAGTGGTTTTCCTTTACGGAATCTGGATGTTGATACTGGTCAAACTGGTCCTGCCGACAACGTTTTCATCTCCCACAGGCATGATTTACTGGTTCGGCGACAAAGTACCCGGTTTCATAACTGAAGCAGCTTCTATCCCTGAAAAAATCGCTTCGTTCATACAGAGAATTAAGCCGATGAGTGAAACACCGCCCTATGGAACCGAAATCTTTATCCGGCCACTGCCTGTTATTTCACCCGGCCATATTGGCAAAACATCCGCTGAATTTACACTCGAATCCTCCCCGGCTACAGAGCCGGTATCCTGGCAGGGATTTGCTCTTCTTGCTTGGTTAATCGTTGTGACTGCAATGCTTTTACTGCTGATTCGGCGAATGTTCTTGGTTAAAGATATCCTGGCCAAATCCAAAAATCCAAGCGATTCAATGATAAATACACTTAATCGATGTCGTAAGCAAATGGGAGTACACAGACCCATCTTCTTACGGATTTCCCGCATTGCTGCCGGCCCATCGGTTTGTGGGCTATTTAGACCGACAATCATAATCCCGCAGAATCTTCTAAGTAGATTGAAACGAGAAGATTTGAGAACGATTCTTTTACACGAGCTGGCCCATATCAAAAGGGGCGATTTATGGATTAGTTTGATTCAGACAATACTGCAGATTGTCTATTTTTATAATCCTCTGCTCTGGGTTGCAAATGTGATTATTAGAAAGGTTAGGGAGCAGGCTGTTGACGAAATGGTATTAGTGGCTATGGGCGAAAAAGCAGAGGATTACCCTCAGTCACTATTGAACATTTCACGAATGACCTTCAGCCGGCCCGCATTAAGCTTACGCCTGATTGGTGTTAGTGAATCAAAAAAGGCGTTAGAAAGGAGAATTATGAATATGTTAAACAGACCCATACCAAAAAGTTCAAAACTCGGACATCTTGGCTTAATCGCGATTGTTGTTATTGGCGCTGTTATTTTGCCAATGCATTACGATGGGCAAACAGCTTTAGCAGCATCCGTTGACGAGGGCCACAGTAAAGGAGGGATAATCGTACCCGGCCAGCGAGTTGGTGAGTATACGTTTGACATGACCGAGGATGATGTACTGGAAAAGCTTGGAAAACCAAAGGCGATTTTCTATGGAGATCAAAAGTACACTCTCGACAATCTCCCAAGAAAGTATTTTATGCACTTTGGTGACGTTTCCTTTCACATAGTTAACGATTCGGTCAAAGGGATTACGGCGCTAAGTCCTTCTTACAAATTCGCTAATGGCGTGCGAGTCGGCGATTCCGAGCAGAAAATCAAAGAAGTCTTTGGCAGCGATGTCAACATCAAAGAAACCAAGTGGAAAGATTTTCTCTACTACAGGGATAAAGGCCTCATGTTTGAAATTAACAAACAGGACAGGACCGTCATGGAGATAAACGTCTCGCCAATCAAAAGTTCAAAACCTCACAAAAAAGCACTTGGTGCAGACAACATAATCATACCCGGCCTGCGGGTTGGTGATTATACGTTTAACATGACTAAAGACGATGTCTTGGAAAGTTTGGGAAAACCAGGATTGATTTTCTACGAAGATAATAAGTACACTCTCGACGACCTTCCGGAAAAATATTACATGCCTTATGAGGATGTTTCCTTTCTGATAGTTAACGGTTCGGTCAAAGGGATTACCGCACTAAGCCCCTCTTACAAATTAGCCAATGGCGTGCGAGTTGGTGATTCCGAGCAGAAAATCAAAGAAGCCTTTGGAAACGATTTCCAACTCAAGAAAAGTGAGCGGAAAGATTATCTCTCCTATAGGGATAAAGGCCTCATGTTTGAAATCCACAAACAGGACAGAACGGTCATGGAGATAAATGTTTCACCCATTCTCGGCTCAGAGTTTTACAAAAAAGCAGATATCCCTCCGACAAGTTACATCAACGACCAGGGCCGTATCGTTGACAAAATCGATTGGCCGTTTGTTAATGACCCGCGCCTCATAGGAACCTGGAAAAGTGTAGATTTTGTCGGTGAGATGGAACAGTTCAATCCCGGCCAGAAATATTGGAAGAAACAATTTAAAAGCGAAGAAGACGAGCTACATCTCAAGGAGCTTATCTTCCTGCCGAACGGCAAAACGAACAAAAATTGGAGGACCTGGACAAAAGGGCTTGTATTCCATTCCGGTGATAAAACTGCCAGCAAATACACCCTTAAAGATATCGAGGGTTCGACCTACATGTTCTTTGAATGGAAAAGCGGCGATTATACGATTCGCTATATGAAACCCTTTTATTATGTTCTAAAGAAAGTCTCATCAGAAACCGTACATGAGCCAACGTTCGGCAAAAAAGCATATATCCCTCCGACAAGTACTATTAATGAGCAAGGCCGTATTGTTGATAAAATCGATTGGCCGTTTGTTAATGATCCGCAGCTCATAGGGACCTGGAAGAGTGTGGATTTTGTCGATGAGATGGAACAGTTCAGGGCCGGCCGGAAACAATGGAAAGGAAACCTTTATCTCAAAGAGCTTATCTTCCTGCCGGATGGCAAAACGTTTAAGCCCTGGTGGACCTGGACAAAAGGGCTGGTATTCCATTTAGGAAGTAAAACTGCCAGTAAATATACCCTTAAAGATATCGAGGATTCGACCTATATGTTCTTTGAATGGAAAAGCGGCGATTATACGATTCGCCACATGAAACCCTTTTATTATGTCCTGAAGAAAGTCTCTGACGCTCCGAGCGAAGAAATTGAATAATACTACCTGAAAAACTCGAAGGATTCGTCCTGATTACCGGCCGCTGAGTTTTTCATCCTAACCGACTTTGAACAAGACACATAATAGTAGTCCTCCTTAAATAGAGGGCACACACGGGCCGGGCCGATTTGGCCCGGCCTTTTTTTGACACTTATCTCCCTTTTCCTTTATCATTCGAAATTCCTTGTTCGATATTGGATATTCATTACGATTATTTAGGCATTCCCCCTTTTATCTTCTTACTTCTCCCTCCTCCTTACTCCTTGCTCCTTATTTCTAAATTCTCACTTCTAAATTCCCGCAATTATCAATAATCATTCATCAATAATCATTTATATGGCCTGCCCTCGAATATCTTGGTCGGGGGATGCACAATCCTTGCTTAGCCCTCAAGCCTGCTTGGGGGTTGTCATTTTGAGCGCAACTGCCGAATCCGTTTTGTTGTCATTTCGACCGAAGCCCCCTTTTTTGCTTTCACAGGAAAGCACTTACGTACCACATTGTCATTTCGAGCGGAGCCCCCGTGCTTTCGTCAGAAAGCACGGGGGCGCAGTCGAGAAATCTGGCACCGAATTGAAACAATCCCACATCTGTCATTCAACGCAGGCAACTAATCCAGCTTGTTGTCATTCTTATCGCAACGAAGTCAAGCGAAGAATCTCCAAAAATAATCATTCATCAATAATCCTTAATCATTTATTTAGCTTGCCCGAATCCCTGCATGTATTAAACACATCTCTCCGCATTTACGCATACACTCATTTACTCATTCTCAAAATATTTCATAAAAAAGTTATATTTTTATTGAACATTCAGGCCAAGTTTGGTACAATACAAATCGCCCTAAAAATGGCAGTTTAGCGGAGAACCGCAAGTCTTAGTATCAGCAGATACAAGCAAAAAAACCATTTTCTGGCCAAAAAGCCAGGGTTTTGAACATTATAATTTCTGTAATTCGGATTTGTTTAGGATTTAGATATTAGGATTTAGTATTTCGATCTACAAGATAACTCCTTACCCAATATGATGATACAGTCAACAACCATTTACCACTTACCAATAACCAATGACCATTGTGCCTCCGGCACAATCTCTACAACTGTAGAGAGCGCACTACAAATTCGCCCTTTTTTAACAAACAAAGCCAATTTCCGAAAAAGTCAAATGAACATAAGTACTGTTTTAGCAAAGGACTACGAACAACGAACTGTGAACAATGAACTAAAAAACAAACCCAATTCAAACCCAATACAAACCCAAACAAAGCCAATTGCCGAAAAGCCAAAAATGAACGTAAATAAAGTATTAACAAAGAATTATGAAAATAAACCGCACTTTTGGGCTAAATCAAAACAAACCCAAAACAAACCCAATACAAACCCAACCTGTAGTGATCTTGTCGAACCTATTTCAAAGGCTCAAAGTAAAAATATTCGAAATTGGTCGCCGCTTGCGACATACGGGGATGCGGATAAAAAAGTCAATGCTATAAAGGTATTATCTGATTTTTTCGTCGGGCAGTTCGATTTTTATCCCCAAATAGAGGGGCATTTTGTCCGGCAAGGCGCCGGCTTCGGCCATCAGCCGCTGAAGCTCGGCCTTGAGCTCGGTGACTTTGCCGGCATATTCCGGCTCGTCAATCAGATTCCTTGTTTCAAGCGGGTCGTCGGCCAAATCGTAAAGCTCGGCTTTGTACAGGTCGGGTTTGTTATCACCGTTCGGATAGTGGACGTACTTCCATCGGTCGGTCCGTACGCCACGAACGTTCGGCGTGTATGGAAATTGCTTTTCATAGTTATAAGCGTAATACCAGGACTTTCGCCAGCCGCCCGCGCGGCCGGTGAGCAGTTGCTTCCAGGACTTTCCGTGTATGTTCTTAAGCGGTTCGGCACCGCATATATCGAGGACGCTGGGAGCCAGATCAACGTTAAGGACCATCTGGTTTATGACCGTGCCGGGCTTAACAAGCTTTGGGTACCTAACCAGCAACGGGACGCGAATACTCGGCTCGTGCATTGTTCGCTTGTCGGTCATGCCGTGCTCGCCCAGGAAGAAGCCGTTATCGCCGGCAAAAATAAGAACGGTGTCGTCCAACCGGCCAACCTCTTTGAGGGTTTCATAAATTCTGCCGACACTGTCGTCCACGGATTTGATTGCAGCAGTATAAGCCCGGACAAAATCTGCGAATTGCAGCACACCTTCAGCGCTGGTATCGGGGAAGTCTTTACGAAAACCGAAAATCGGGCCGTATATGCCGTGCCAAGTATTGAGCCGCTCGCGGACCCATTTGGGTTTGCCTTTCAGGTTAAAGGCCGTCCAGGGATAACGAATCTCGACATCATCGTAGATGTTTTCGTATTTCTTCTCCGGCGTAAAGGGAGTGTGCGGCGCTTTATGTCCCATTATCAAGAGGAAGGGCCTGTTATGCCGGCGCTTCAGCCAATCGACGGCCATATCGGTTACGCGGTGGGTGTAGTAGCCTTTTTTGACCTGCCGTTCTCCGTTGATGTTGAAGGTTGTGTCGTAGTATTTGCCCTGGCCTTTATGGGTAATCCAAAAGTCGAAACCGGGCCTTCGCTCGTCGCTTTGTTCGCCCATGTGCCACTTTCCTATGTAGGCCGTCTCGTAACCGGTTTGCTGCAGACGCAGGGGGAAACTGGCCAGGTCAGCGGGATAATCGGTAAAGTTATTTGTGACCTTGTGGGCGTGAGCATAAAGGCCGGACAAGAACGACGCCCGGCTGGGCGAGCAGAGCGATGTGGTAACGAACATGTTGGCGAAGCGTACGCCTTCATTAGCGATGCGGTCCATGTTCAGGGTCTTCAAAAACGGATGCCCTTCACAACTCATGCAGTCCCATCGCTGGTCGTCTGTGAGTATGACCACGACATTGGGGCGTGGCTGGCGTCCGGCCCGGCTACAACCTTGAGCGAAAGCCAGCGATGCAGCCGTTGCAATGGAACTTTTCAGGAAACTTCTTCGATTTATATCGCTCATAAAATCTGTCCTTTAATTACTCGATTCTCGATGCTTGATACTCGATACTCGTTGAGCATCGAAACGAGCCATCCCCAAGCTGCGCTTGAGGCTGCCACCCTTCAAGCATCGAGTATCATTATTTATCCCGACGTTCCATGCCGGGTTTCTTTTCAACGGCAGAGAAGTTCTTCCAACAGGGGTTTTAATTTTCGTATTGCGTTTCCGCGGTGCGAGATTGCGTTTTTCTCCTCGCGGGTCAGTTGTGCGACGGTTTTTTTCAAGCGGGGGACAAAGAAAATCGGGTCGTAGCCGAAGCCGTTTTCTCCGATTTCTTTTTCGGCTATCAGACCCTCCAGCGTCCCCTGAGTTTCGATTAAGATTTGGTCAGGACTTGCCAGACACAGAGAGCAGACGAACCTTGCGGTGCGTTTTTTAGTGGGTACGCCTTTTAAGAGTTTTAAGACCTTTGCGATGTTTTTATGGTCTATCAGCTTTCTATCGCCGCCTTTTTGGCCGCTGAACCTTGCTGATTCTATGCCGGGCCCGCCCTGTAGGGCGTCGATTACCAGGCCGGAATCATCGGCGATAGTCCACAGGCCGGTCGCTTTTGCATAGCCGACGGCCTTTTTGCTGGCATTTTCGATGAAAGTTGCGCCATCTTCTTTGACTTGAGGAATTTCGGGGAAATCGGACAGACTAAGCCACTTAACGTCGGCATCGAGCATCGATTTTAATTCAGCGATTTTACCTGGATTAGTCGTGGCTACAAGTATCCTGAGTCTGCTCTTCAATCCTTCCCTCCTTCTTGCAGTTTCTTGAGCCGGACAATTTCTTTCTCTATCTCTTCGAGAGCTTCTGTATTCTTTATCTCATCATCGACGCTGAAAATAATAAATACCTTGCCTCCATATTTTTGCTCAAACGCTCGGAAGCTTGCCTTCATCCTTTCCGAAGGGGAATAATTGCCAAAGTTCGCTTTGGCAGTTACGGGTTTTATCTGTATACCAAATGCTTTATTGCCAACGTACCCCAGATAATCAATGTCTCCTGCGTGGTCAAGCTCAGGCTCCGATTCGACGTATTTGACTTCCGAAAACTTTTTCTCAAGAGTTTCGGTTATGACCGATTTTTCTCTGTAAAATCCGTCAAAGGTTCGGTTGATGGTAAGGTTGTAAATGTAGTCGATACAGTCCTGAAGCGTCAGTTGATTAAACGCCTCCTGCCATTCAGGTATGACAATCTCTGTGATTTTGACATATAATCTCTCACCGAGTTCTACGAGCGTTTCATTCGTGATTTTCGCAGGATTCTTACCCTCCGTATATGCTTTTTCGAAGTACCATTTTTTCCACTCCTCGATAGTTTTAGGCTGGCATTCTCTGATTAAGGCCATAACGGCTCCTACTTTATTTGGCCTCGATAATTGATACGTCTGGTTGGAATAATTCAGCACTTTTTCTTTTTTGCCAAAATTCTTCGAATAGATTTTCACTTTTGAAATGCCCTCATTTGTGCTAAGTGTTCAAACTTCTTTTTGAATTTGAAATCCGTTTCAGTGTCTATCGATACTAAGCCCTCTCTGACCAAGTGAGCATTTATAAAAGTTTTGTTCTGAAGGTATAAGTAGCAAAGCAGGTTATTATGGCGGTCATATTTAATAATGTCGAACTTCATAAAAACTTTCTGGCCATCGGTCTTATTCCTCAGAAACTGAATTGCTTGGCCGCTAGTCTGTGGTCTCTCTTTTACTCCCAACAGTTTTACTTTCAGGCCATCACCAATGACCAACTCCTCCGGCGAGAGCACTTTTTTGACGCTATAGTATTTTTCCCTACTGTGGCTGCAGTTGTTGATTTTTGAGCCAAATTGCAACTTTCGCGGGTCAATCTTTTTGTCGAATTTAACAGGGTCTTTGAAAATATAAGGCAGTTTCTTAGCAATTTCCTTATAATCTAAACTTGATTTACTCTGTCTGATTATCTGGAAATCAGCATCTTCAAAGTTAAGCTTTTGATTTATCTTCAGCTTGTCTTTTATCAATGGCAGAAATTCGGGATTTATCTCATATCCTACAGAGTTTCTCTCAAGTTTTCTGGCGGCCAACGAGGTCGTACCGCTACCAAGAAAGGGATCAAGAACCGTATCATTGACAAAACTGAACATTTTGATTAACCGGTGGGGTATCTCTTCAGGAAACACCGCAAAATGCTTATCCTGCTTCTCTCCCGGAATTTTCCAATGACCGGTAAAAAGTCGGTTCCATTCCTTTATCGTCATTTTTGATTTTTCTTTATTTTCTTTGCTTGTCTTCGGCGCAATACCATGCTTTTTGAAAATCAAAATAAATTCATAATCAATTTTGAGGATGCCATTTCTTGGAAAAGGGAACGAGCCCATTATTGTTGCCCCGCCAGTAGTATTACAGGTCGTAACCTTTTGCCAGATAACCGCTCCCATATAGTCAAAACCTATGGTTTCACAAAACTTTATGATTTCAGTTCTAATAGGAATGACTTTGTATCTTCCGTAGTAGACCGAGCGGGCAAACTGATCGCCAATATTCACACATAAACGACAACCATTCTTTAAGACTCTATGGCATTGGCTCCAGACTATATTGAGGTTATTGATATAGTCTTCAAAACTGTTATCAAAACCTATTTGTTCGCTTTTTCCATAATCCTTTAGCTGCCAATATGGTGGGGATGTAATAACAAGATGGACGGATTCATCAGCAACTTCCGTCATGCATCTTGAATCGCCAATAATTATCTTATGATGTGTCATTATCAGCTCAATAGTTTTTTTAACAGGGCCCGCTGGAAATGTAGGCGGTTCTCGGCCTGGTCGAAAATAATCGAATTGGGAGACTCGAAAACTTCGTCGGTTATTTCGAGGCCGCGATAAGCCGGCAAACAGTGCATAATCTTTGCATCAGGAGGGGCGGATTTGAGCAGCCCGGCGTTGACCTGAAAACCTGCAAAGTCGGCACAGCGCTTCTGCTTTTCCTGCTCCTGGCCCATACTGACCCAGGTGTCGGTATAAACGATATTGGCATTCTCGACAGCCTGAGCTGGGTTGTTTGTCTGAGTGACGGTGTCGGGTGCAATTTGATTTGCCTTGCGGACTGATTCGGCGTCGAGCTGGTAACCCGGCGGCGAGGCGACGACCATTTTCATACGCAGCTTCGCAGAGGCAAAGGCGAGGGAGCGAGCGACGTTGTTGCCGTCGCCGATGAAGGCGATTTTGACGCCTTCCAAGTCTTCACAGTGCTCCTGAATTGTGAGCACGTCGGCCATTGCCTGGCAGGGGTGCAGCCAGTTGGTGAGCGCATTTATTACCGGCACATCAGCGAACTTAGCCAACTCGGTGATGGTAGAGTGCTCGAAGGTTCGTGCCATTATTCCGTCAACGTATCGGCTCAAGACCCTGGCCAGATCCTTTATCGGCTCGCGTTTGCCGATGCCGCCAATGTCCCCGGGCTTGACGTAAATAGCACTTCCATCGAGCTCGGTCATAGCAACGTGGAAACTGATTCTGGTCCTCAGACTGGGCTTTTCGAAAAGCATCGCGAGGACTTTGCCGGTAAGACACAAGTCGGTGCCGCCGACGCTATAGAGACTCTTGAGTCTGGCGCTGGCGCGCAACAAGTCCTTGAGCATCTCAGTGGTATAATCAGTAATAGAGAGAAAATCTTTCACTTTGCTTCCTCCGTCAAAACATTATCAAGTATATCGACGGCCTGGTCTATCTGGCTTTCGGTCACAATCATCGGTGGCATAAAACGCAGGACGGTGCCCTGTGTGCAGTTTATCCGCAGACCATTCTCCAGGCATTTATCGACAATATCTGAGCCGGCACTTGTCAACTGAACGCCAATCATCAGGCCAACACTGCGGACATGGTCAATAATGGAATGCTTTTGCTTAAGCTGTTCGAGCCTGTCCTTAATGTACCGGCCCATTTTGACGGCGTTTTCCAGCAGATTTTCCTCTTCTATGGCCTCAATAACTGCGACGGCAGCCGCACAGGCCAGTGCATTTCCGCCGAAAGTGGAAGCATGCTTGCCGGGGACAAGGGATGCGGCAACCTCTTCCTTTGCCATCATAGCCCCTATTGCGATGCCTCCGCCAAGTGCCTTTGCCATCGTCATAATATCGGGGGTGACATCGAAATGCTGATATGCGAACCACTTTCCGGTCCGGCCGATTCCGGTCGTTACCTCATCGAAAATCAGAATCGCCCCGCTTTCGTCGCAGAGGCGGCGGACTGCGTGCAGATACTCTTTGTCCGCGATATTTATACCGCCCTCACCCTGGATAGGCTCGACCATAACGGCAGCAACCTCATCGCTAAATGCGGCTTCGAGTGCCTCAATATCATTAAAGGGCACATAAACAAAACCCGGCAGCAACGGCAGCATACCCTCGTGGTGCTTTGGCTGAGCAGTTGCCGTCATAGTGGCAAAAGTTCGGCCGTGGAAGCTTCCCTCGCAGGTGATGAATTTGTATTTTTGCTGGGGGGTGTGCAGGCGGGCCAGCTTCATAGCCGCCTCGTTTGCCTCGGCACCGCTGTTGCAGAAGAAGGACCTGCCGCCAAAGGCCCTCTCGCTCAAGAGCTTGGCCAGTTTGCCCTGGGGCTCGGAGTACAAGGTATTATCAATGTGGATAAGCTCGCCTGCCTGCCTGCGGACAGCCTCGACGACCTTCGGATGACAATGCCCTATTCCGCTGACCGCCCAGCCGGGGAACATATCCAGTATCCTGCTGCCGTCGGCATCAAACATATAGCAGCCCTGGCCTTTGACGATAACCCGGGGCAGACGAGGATAGTTTCCGATAACGTATTTATCAAACAAACCGATTGTCTCCTGTGTAGTCATAACCTTTTTCTCACAATGAACTATTCTTTCCGGTGCTTCAACTTTTCAACTTCTTCGGTAAGCTCCTGCACTTTTCTGCCAAGCTCTTTTCTTTCTTTGCCTTTTTGGATAAGGAGCACCACAATGAGAGCAATCAAGCCGACAGTGGGGAGCACACAGGCAAAAAAGAATACAACAAATATAACTATCAACTCTAACGGCCCCGGCATAAAGTAGGCTAAAATTCCAGCTGTCATTTTTCTTTCTTTCCGCCTGCGAATTGTTAATTGGCGACTATCTGGGTTCCAATACCCTTATCTGTATAGATTTCGAGCAGCAGTGAATGCTCGATACGTCCGTCGATAATATGGGCTTTTTTGACGCCGGCATCAAGGGCCGTAAGGCAGGCTTCGACCTTCGGCAGCATCGCGCCGGTGATTATGCCAGATTCAATCATATCCTTAACCTGCTTTTCATCGGCGGTCGAGATCGTGCTATCCGGGTCTTCGAGGTCTGCCAGTATTCCATGGGTGTCACTTACGACGACGAGCTTTTCACCCACGACCGCCGCGACGACCTTTCCGGCGGCGCTGTCGGCGTTGACATTCAACTTGCCACCGGCCCTGTCCTTGGCTACGGAGGCGATGACCGGTATAGTACCATCGGCACAGAGCGTCTTTAACAATTTTGCGTTGACATCAACAACCTGCCCAACCAATCCGAGGTCAAGCTTGCGTCCATCTTCACCGGCCAGTCTCAAAGGTTCCGCAAACAACACACAACTGCTGAGGGAATGCAGGCCCATAGGGCTGCACCCCAGCTCAGTGAGTGCCTCGCAAATAGGGGTATTGATTTTGTGCACAAGGGTATGCTCGGCTATCGTCAGGGTCCGCTCGTCGGTGTATCGCCGACCCTGTACCCAGACCGGCTCAAGGCCGGCCTGGTTCATCGCTTTTGTGATGGCCTTTCCGCCGCCGTGGACGATAATCGGCTGCATCCCGACGGTGGACATAAAGGCGATGTCGGTCAACAGTTTTTTTCGCAGAACAGCATCTTCGAGGACGCTTCCGCCGAGCTTTACCACGACGATTCGTCCACGGAAGCGGCGAATATACTCCATCGCCTCAATAAGCGCACCAGCTTTTGCAATGGCTTCTTCCACCTGTTCAATCCCTGGAAACAACAATAAAACAAGGAAATGAGTTTATGAACGCTACGGCCATTCGTCAAGCCAAATTTGCCGCCGGTAAGCATTAAAACGAGCGAGAATTTGTGTCCCAAGAGTCCTATTTTACCCGCCCAACCCCACCGCCCTCAAAAACAAGGAGGGGCTTATAGCGAACTGATCGCTATAAGCCCTGACCTGATGCAAATTCATCAGCTAACTATTGGCCTTGTAGCAATGCTTATTACGGCTACGGGTACAGGCGCTCATCGAGCCAACCACCTGCCAGTGCAGCAACGTCTAAAAAGTTAACCTTGCAATCGAACGGTTCGGCAATATCGCCTGCCGGTCCAAGCGCAGGAATGCATCTGGGCTGATAAAGTAGCATATCATCAAAGTACACAACGCCGGCACCACCAGCCACAGGATTGTATCTGTCACCGAAGCCGATATATATCTTCCGGACATCAGTTAGGTCAACATCAGTGAACTCGTCAAGGTCGATGTTCCACTCCTGCCAATCTTCCAACTGCAGGTTTAGGTCTAACAGACTATCACTATATATCACTTTCTCGCATGTTACTGCACTAGTGCTGTCACTATCTTCCAGAACCAGATACATCTGCTCATCAACATTGTCTGCATTGCCGTAGATGTATAGTGTCAGTGCCTTAATTCCTTCTGAGGTCCAGTTGCTTCGGATCCCAAGTCCCGAAGTACTCGCTTCGATCTCCGAATAATAGGGCGCACTAGAGGTAACTGGAGAATAACCGGGAACATAAAGTGTAACAATACCATCGTTGTCGTAAGCAAACTGTATCGCCTGCGAACCCTCATGAATCGGACCTGGAGGAGTATCAGGAGGAACATCAGGACCGGTCGTGCGAGGATCAATTGCAGTCGAAACGGTTATATTCGAACCGGAATTGGCGGTCGGTGTTGCGGTATAACCGTCTCTCCACACAAGCTGGAGATCGCCCCTCGTCGCGTAGGATTCCATATTATCCACAATAAAATAATCTATAGATGAAACGCTGTCGAAGGTGACGTGGTAGCCGATCGGTGTGGCATTTTGATTTATGCTGAAGACACCGCTCTTTCCGGCAGCATAAACGGGCCAGGCATCACAAGGATCACAAGGGAGGAGTGGAAATTCAGGGGGACAGGGGTCGTCGCTCTCCCAAGCATCCTTACCGCCCGTATCGACCATTACCGGAGTGCTTACAAGCAAGGGGCCACCTTTGTACTCATAGATACTACCCATGACATATACGGGATCTGATCCGACCACGTCCAGCTCGATATAGCGGCTTCTGTCATGATCGATGCCGGGTACTGGAACCTCCGGTTGAAAGGTCCCCATAATCCTATCACTGTTCATGAAAACCTTCAGGATTTCGATTCTCATATTGGTCGGACCGTCCTCCCAGTGTACGAGTAAGATGTAGGCACCACTGATGACCATGCCGGGCGCCGCGCCGGTTATGGAACCATCCGGGTCGATGAACCAATTTGCTCTGGCTGCCACACCGAAATAATTGCGAGAGGCGTCACCGGTGATATTGACAAGCGCACCGACGCGGACGTCGCTGAAATTGTCAGGTGAACCGAAACCCATCCCGAACGCTGAGCCATAGCTGAGGACGCCCGGATCGTACGCGGTTGTCTCATCCAGGCCGAGGTAATCATCGTCACCGGCGCCATCCTTAATCGTCGCGCTGAACGTCTTGGTAACGTCCGGAAAGCAGCCGAACGTCCAGGTTGTCAGGTCGAAATCCATGCCGTCGAAGCTCTCCTCCCAGTTGGCCCGTACCGTGCCGCTTATTGTCACAATCAAAGCCACTACTGCACAAATTGTTAATAATTCTCTCTTTTTTTCAGACATGAAAGACCTCCTTCCAAAATTTAGAACCTTATACTGAAATTTCCCTATTAAGTTATATGAAAACACTCCTAAGCCTATTAATTAAAAATTATATCAAATACTTCTGTGATTTTCCAGCCAAAAAAATAATTTTTATATCTAATGCCATCAAAACTATAAAAAACCAGGAAGTCGGGCTCAAAAGTTCCCATTTTTCTCAGTATTTCCGCGAACCTTCATTCTCATATCCCTTATTCAAATCGTCATTCTGAGAACGGTGAATAATCTCACAACAGAAGCAAAAATCCGTCTGTTAACTGAGAATTCCCCTTTACACGCTTAAAAAACACAATTTTCTCCCTACGACATCAATGTTTTTACAAAAAGCACCTCGAAGAGCCAATAAATTTCTTTTCCAAGGCAGTTTTATTGGAAATTTGCACGAAAACATGCATCCGGAATATCACATATCTCGAATTTTTCACTACTTTGGTACCTATCTTTATCAGTTTCACCTGGAGCGTTCTAAGCGACAAGTTTCTTATCTTCAGACATTGTCCCAATCGTAGTTGGAGGTTTGAATGGCCACTCCAGTTCTCATAGTTTACGCCACCTTTGATTTTCCGTCAATTCTTTCTTCTTCAGCCAACTCACGAA
>Ga0209636_10003801_pt1 | contig 15397 bp, 9 predicted proteins | sample DeeMarSWOR152_54_FD_187464 | JGI IMG/M metagenome (GOLD analysis project Ga0209636, IMG submission 187464) | Marine sediment microbial communities from White Oak River estuary, North Carolina - WOR-1-52-54 (SPAdes) (version 2) | ecosystem: Environmental > Aquatic > Marine > Intertidal zone >...
ATATTTCTTATAATTCCTGTAAAAATTCTAAGTTGAAAGTAAAAAGAAATTTGACAGATAATCCAATTTTTCAATTCATATCATTCACTTGCCGAACTACTGAAGGAGAAATCAAACTAAAATGTCCAAACTAGATTTCCCAAACGAGTTTTACACAGAACCGTTATTTTTGCTGAAATCGTGTGAATTTTGTTAGACTTTCAGCTAAATGTGCTGCTTGTTGCTATGGTTTAAGCAGTATTTTTAAATGTAAAAAAAATAACCTAATGAATTGTTTATTATCTATTTATCTTAATTTAACAGAACGGATTCCATTTTTAATTTAACAGACAAGAAACATTATATAAAACATTTCTCATTTCCCAACAGATTGCAATTATGGACAATAAAAACTATGATTATATCAACATTGAAAATAAATGGCAAAAAAAATGGTTCGACGAAAAAATAAATATTGCAACAAAAAAACAACAAAAGAAATTCTTTATTCATTTTGCTTATCCTGGTGTTTCTGGATATCTACATGTAGGACATATGAGAGGTTTTACCTACTGTGATATTATTTCTAGATATAAGAAAATGATGGGTTTTAATGTCCTTTATCCAGCTGGATTCCATGCTTCTGGAATACCTTCAGTTGGTTTTGCAAAAAAGATTGAACGAAATGATAAAGAGACAATTAATTTGTTGAAAAAAAATGGATGTAGCAATGATTTAATTAAAAAATTAGTTGATCCAACAGAAGTTGTCAATTATTTTAGTGGAGTATATGTAAATGAATATTGGAAAAAATTTGGTTTTCTCATTGATTACAGTCGTTTGATGAATACGATTTCTAAAGGATATAACAAGTTTATTGAATGGCAGTTTTATAAACTAAATGATAAAAAACTTTTGATACAAAAACCTCATTTCGCTCCCTTTTGTCCCAACTGTGGACCAGTAGCAGTAGATAAATCAGAAACCGATATATCAAAGGGCGGTTCTTCTGAAATTTTGGATTTTACAATAATTAAGTTTAAATTAAAAGACGGAACAATTATTCCTGCAGCAACACTTCGACCCGAAACAATTTTTGGCGTAACTAACATGTGGGTAAATCCAGATATAGAATACCAGAAAGTCAAGGTAAATAATGAAGTATGGATCTGTTCAAAAGAATGCATAGAAAAAATAACTTATCAATTTGATAATGTTGAAATATTATATCAAAAGTTACCAGGTAAAGAATTAGTGGGAAAATCATGTATTATACCTGAGGTAAACCGAGAAGTTCCAATTCTATCTGGAATCTTTGCAGATCCAACTATTGCAACAGGTATCGTAATGTCTGTACCTGCTCATGCACCTTATGATTGGATTGCCCTCGTTGAATCAAAAAAAGAAATTACACCTATTAAGATAATTGATGTAAAAGGATTTGGCGAGAATCCTGCTAAAGAAGTTTGCGATCGACTTAATATTACTAAACAAACTGAAATAAAGAAACTTGATGAAGCAACAGATATTGTTTATAAAAAAGAGTTTCATACTGGAATTCTTAATGACAAATGTGGGAAGTACGCTGGTTTAAAAATAACTGAGATAAAAGATGCAGTAAAAAACGATCTAATTTCTAAAGATTTCGCAGCTACAATGAAGGAATTTTCAGAAGAAGTTATTTGTAGATGTAAGGAAAAAGTTGTAATAAAACAAATTCCAGATCAATGGTTTATAAAATATAGCGATGAAATCCTGACCAGAAACTCAAAGAAATATGCAGAAACAATGAATATATATCCACAAGAATATAAAAATGAAATCCCTAAAATCCTAGATTGGTTTGATGATAGAGCAGCTATACGACAAGGATCATGGTTAGGAACACCATTTCCATTTAAAAAAGACTGGATAATTGAACCAATATCTGATTCTACCCTTTATCCAGCGTATTATATTATATCAAAATATGTGAATGAGGATAAAATTACCGCTGAAGAAATGACAGAAGAATTTTTTGATTATATTTTCTTAGGAATAGGAAAAGCAAAAGATAAGATTTGGGAGGAAATTAAATCTGATTTTGATTATTGGTATCCGGTTGACATTAATCTTGGAGGAAAAGAACATAAGACAGTGCACTTCCCAGTTTATTTGATGAATCATGTTGCTATTATGCCTGAGGAAAAAAGACCGAATGGCATATTTGTCCACTGGTGGGTTACACAAAAAGGAAAAGAAAAAATTAGTAAATCCAAAGGTGGTGCACAACCTATTGTAGAAGCTGCAATAACCTATGGTGTAGACGCAATGCGCCTTTACTATGCACACGTTGGTTCACCTTTTGTAGATGTAGAATGGGATGTAGAAATTGTTACAAAATATAAAAACAGGATAGCAAATATCTGGAAACTTATAAAGCAGTTATTGGATAAAGAAGGAATTGAAAATAAAAATCTTGACAATTGGTTTAGAAGTATTATTAATAGGAGATTACAAAAAATTCATGATGCATTTTATGATTTTAACCTACGAGATGCTTCTAATGAAATTTACTTTGAGTGTCAAAAAGATATTCAATGGTATCTTAAAAGAGGCGGAGGAAATAAAAAATTATTAGATAGATTTATCACCATGTGGATAAAATTAATGACACCATTTACTCCACATATTGCAGAGGAGTTATGGCATATTAAACATAAAAACCTTGTATCAATTGAGAATTTTCCAAAAATCAAATCTGAAGAAATATCTGAAAAAGATGAAATTGGTGAATATTTACTATCAAAAGTAACAGATGATATTGGTGAAATTTTAAAAGTAACTAAAATTTTACCAAAAAAAATACATATTTATGTTTCGCCTAATTGGAAGTATAAAATATACAGAAAAGCACTTGAATTTGACCAAGAGAATAAATTAAACATTGGACTAATTATGAAAGAAATTATGACCGATTCTTATATGAAAACCATAGCCAAAGATGTTTCTCAATATGTAGGGAAACTTCCTGGTGAGATTAAAAAGTTGAATGAAGCTGATAAAAATCGATATCTTATACCACTAAACGGAGCAGAATATCTTGATAGTGCTAAGGATTTTCTAAAAAAGACCTTTTCTTGCGATGTTGAAATATATAGTGGCGATAAAAAAGATGTCTATGATCCCGCTAACAAAGCAAGACTTGCAATACCCTTAAGACCAGCAATATATATTGAATGAAGAAATTCAGCGATTTATATCTTTTTTATTTTCCAAAAGACAAATAATACTATTGTTAATAGCACGAGTAAAACAATGAGAGCTAACATAGCAAATAAATAAACCATCGGCAGTAAATTTACCCCAGTAGAGAAAATTTCAGATAAAGCAACATTACCAGCCGCATCTTCTGCCTTTATATAAAACTCATAATATCCATTTCCCTCTTCAGCGTGGAATTCCCATTCAATGTCAACAAACGGGGCGAATGTTTGTTCGTCTTTATATTTGTTCCAATTACTCCAATTTTCATTGTTTTCTGAGTATCTATACCACAATTCCACTGTTTGAATATTACTACCATTTCTATCATCAGCATAAACTTTTATTTTGAATGTATCCTCCCATGTCCACTCAGCTTCAATATCAGGAATTTCAAGATCAACTATGGGAACTGAGACATCCTTTACTATTGTAAGTGCATCTTCTCTATCGGCAGTCATAACTAAATTATCTACTGAATCATTGACCCTAAAGTATAGATAGTATTCCTCACCTTCCTCCATAATATCCCAGTATCTTGGTAATAAAAACCATGATGCATCGTAGGTTTTTTTATTGATTCCAGACTCTATAACTACCCATTCTGTTTCAAAGTTGATCCGGTATTCAACTGTATCTAAGAGAAAATCGTCACTAAATTTAACAGAAAATATTGGTGTAGAGTTAAACCATAGTGTTTTTGGGAAGCTTGGAATAGTTGGTAGGACGGGATCAAAAAAGAAAGAGATGTCACCTTGTTGTTTTTCATCTTCTTCGTTTTCTGCTACATCCATAGCTCTTGTAGAAAGCTCATAATATCCACCACCTTTTTCTGCAGTAAATTTCCAATTGAGTGATTTTAATTCATTAATTTCTTCAAATAGTATCCAATTCCCGGAGAAAACTTGCGTCTGAGAAAATCTATAGTATAATCCAGTCTTTTTTATGCCACTTGAATTCTTACCTGGCAAACCAGGATCTGATGACTTTCCAGATATGCGGATATACTCATATTTAGCATTATAGCTCTTTAAGATATTTTCTTTAAGAATATATGAGCTTGGTTTTTTCTGGTCCAGATGAAGTTTGACATTTAATGAAGCTTTATTACCTGCCAGGTCTTCAATAGAGATGTTTATACTATACAAATCAGTTATATCTTGATAGAAATCTAATGAGGAAATATTTGCAACTATTGTTTGTACATCTTTTGTACCGTTTATTCCACTACAAAAAGCGTTTATTTCTTTTGTCTTTTCAATTCCACTTCCTCTTGAGTATTCTAAAACGTATTTTGCAGAAGTGACTAATAACCCTGTTGTAGTATCTATTACTTTAACTGAAAATTCTGGAATTATTTTATTAATCCAACCTTCTGGTTCTGGTCTAAAGCTACTTTTATTGATAATTGGATCTTTTGCATCCTCAAGAAAAGTCACTTTCCAATAATATAATTGAGGATTAACAGAGGCATTTTCTGCATAAAGATCAGCTCGTAATCTAATGGTTCTTTTAAGGGTTTTACTCTCCATGGTAATTATTTCTTCGTTTTTAATTTCCTTAATTTTATTCTTTTCCTCATCTAAAATACTAAATTTAACGCTATTATGATTTGATGTATTGGTGGTAGCATAGAATTTATTCCACCAAAATCCTACAGGCAATTCAATTGGAACAGATACAAGACTACCTGCAATTTCTTGATCCTCAGGTTCTTTAAATTCTCCTAAACTATATAATTTTCCATTGTTATCTCCGAAAAAGACAAGTCCACTAGAAACTACTGGGGAAGTAACTATAGGTGGACGAATGTCTGTTATTTCGTCATTTATTATTTGAAAAGTAACGTAATCTCCCCATCCATTTATTTTGTCCCCATCTGATGCGTCGAGAGCATAAAATCTTCCAACTGGTGTACCAATATAGACAATTCCGTTAGAGTAGACAGGTGATGATAACAAAGAACTTCCTAACAGTCCCTTATAATATATTCTTGTTTCCCATAGTGGTTTATCAATATTATTTAAATCATATGCAATTATTTTTCCATTTGGAGATGCAATATATATAACATCATCGTAAATTGCGGGTGTGGAATCTGCCGGTGCTAATATTGATTTGCATATCGTTTTCTTCCATAAAATAGTTCCATTTTCAGCATTTAATGCTGTTAGTTTTATCCTATTTAATATTTCATTTTTACTGATAATATAAACATTATTATTGTAAACAACTGGAGACGCTCTACCAATTACACCTATAGATTGATTCCAAACTGGCTCACCAGTTTCTATATTTAATGCAAATAAACTTTTGCCATTTTTATTACTACAACCGACAATTACAGTGTTATCATAAATTGCTGGTGTAGAAATGCATTTTGCAGGTAGGTCGAATTCCCATACTTGAGTTCCACCTTCTAACTCAAGTGCAATTACCTTATTATTTGAATTTGATTTTAGAAGATCTGGATCCCCACTCCAAGAAGTTACAAAGACTTTATTATCATATACAACTGGTGTGGCAGAATAACAAATATCGGCAGGGTATTTATAGTCCCATGCTACGTTTCCATCGTTTCTATCAAGAGCGATAACATAGTTTTCAATTCCCTGATTGTTTTCTTCTCCGGTTGCAATGATTATTTTATCTTCAGTTATAGTAGGAGAATTTACTATGTATCTATCGTAACTTGATAAATCAATTTTTTTATCATAACTAATACTGGCTTTACCTTTAACTGGAGTTACTGAAATATCGTTAATAACATATATTTGCTTTGAATTTAAGTAGGTAATATAAAGAGCACCATCCATAATTACACAATTTAAAATCCGATCTTCTTCTTCTCCGATTTGACTCCACCAATTCCTTCTATATTTTTTTGGCCCTTCTGCTAAGGAAGATCTTGTATTTTGCGGATTTTGACCAAACATCGGCCAATCTCCTATAATCGGATCTATACTTACATTACCATTTATTACGCTAACCTTAGATTTTTCGATTCTAAAACCATAGTTAAACAAATCCTGCCACGTGTTTTTATTCTTCTGCCATGTAACCGCCCAGCTGGATAGTTTAGGAGTGAATAAATGATTATCAGTAGATAAATTTGCCATAATTTTTATTTTATCATATGGTGAATTATGTGGCATGGAGTGTAGAGATATCGGGGGATTTGTAAATCCTTCTTCATTACCTTTTAGATATTTCTCTTCAACTGGTGTCCAGTTTCCCTTATTATTATAACAAACATGATACTTTATTTTTGCATTTCCAATTTCATAATCATTCCATGTAAGTAGATCCCAATAAAAATTGGTGGTATTTGAAATTGTTTTTGGATCTATTGCTTCCTCAGTAATTGCGTATCCATTTTCTAAAGAATACCCTTTTTCTGTTACATATATGATTTTTATGTAGTCTGTAAATAAGGTGCAAGGTGTTGATCCAGGGTAAGCAACTATACAGACGTCTAAGTAATTATTATTGTCTATTGCTAGATCTATGTTGTCTTTTGCTATACCCCCAAAAATTGTTTTCCAAGAACCTTGAGATTCAGTTTCATGTATATAGTTCCAGAATCCAGGAATTTTGAATCCAGATATGTATTTCCAATAATATAGTTCAATTTTCTTGTCATTGGTTGCCTTTCCATACCAATAAATATCTAGCTTATCAATATATTCTGGATTTATATCAATCTTAAATCTGAAATGATGAACAACATATGTTCCACGACCACGTTCAGAGGAATATTGATAAGGGCTAAAATCTTGGTCTTCAATTTTATCAATTTCTTCAGTCCACTCCTGTAGTCTGTGTTCACGTATAATATGTATTTTAGGTGGATAAAATTTCCAGAAATATGGAGTTACATAACTGTAAGCTCTGTGGGCAGCTGTGTCAGTAAAATCACGTGTAACTTCATTAGTTGTTTTACTTAAAATAACAGTGCCATTATCAATTATACAATTAGTTAGATTAACACCACTACTATCATCAAAATGGTCCACCCAGACTCCATCATCACCGTCTTTATCAACTAGCGCAACAGCACTGGGAATAATTAATCCTAAATAGGTTAAGAAGATAATAACTAGAATAATTGATTTCTTAATCAACTGTTTAGTATGCATACTTTATCTCCTTATTTAAATTTTTTATAAATTATAGTAATTTTATGAGTTTAAATACTTTAGGGTATATTTCACAGATTTCCAACCGTATTTTTATCTATTATATTTATATATTGATTTTGGAGCAATTCTTTGATTAATACATATCTGTAACTCATATATATATTAATCAGTAATAATAATTTATAAAATTATTAAAAAATATGATTATTATTAAAATATAATCAACTGAATATCCATTACATTTGTACCGGTTGATCCAGTTATAAATAAATCATTTAATAGTGAAAAGAATACATAAGAATTGTTTTCTTCAAGAAATTTTTCAGGATAAAGTCCTTTTTTATTTGCCCTAGATAATGTCAAACCGTCAGCTATTGCACCAGCTGCATCGCTTATTCCATCGATACCATCTGTAGCAAATGATGCAAGTACAATATCAGTATTAGCAATACGTTCTACTCCTCCTAAAACCAATTCTTGATTTCGTCCACCCTTTCCATCACCTTTAATTTTTACTGTAGTTTCTCCTCCAGCAATTAGAATATTTTGGTTTTTTTGATATGTGTTAGACATATTAAATAAACTATTTACAATATGTTTTGCCTCACCACTGATAGATGTTGTAATAATTTTTGGCTTATAACCTAATTCTAATGCTTTATTCTGTGCAGCTTTACATGCTGTTTTATTGTTTGCAACTATTGAATTGTAGACTTTATTAAATACAGGGTCGCTTTTTTTTGGTGTTTCTGGAATATAGCCATTAATACCATCTTCAATTACTTTTTTTACCTCGGGTGGCACTTTTTTTAACAAGCTATATTCTTCTAAGATTTTTTTAGCATCAGAAAAAGTTGTAGAGTCTGGACTGGTTGGACCCGATGAAATGAATTCAATGGGATCATTGATAATATCTGAAATTATTAATGAAATTATTGTTCCTTTGGTTAGCATTGCCAGCTGCCCACCTTTGATATAAGATAAATGTTTTCTAATAGTATTAATTTCGTTGATATCAGCCCCAGATTGCAATAATAAATTCGTAGTTTTTTGCAGATTATTAAGACTTATTCTTGGTTTGCATAAAAGAGCTGAACCACCACCAGATATCAATACAATTAATAGATCGTCTTTGTTGCACTGTTTAGTAACTTCAATTATTTTTTCGGCACCAAAAATACTACCTCTATTTGGTATAGGGTGTCCACCAACAATGACCTCTATTTTGTCGTGTGATATTTTAGCAAGTGAATCATTAGTTATAATAACACCTTTAGTAACAGAGACACTATTACATACAGCTTTAGCCATTCCAACGCTTGCTTTTCCAAATCCTATAACGAATATGTTTTTAAAATTAGATAATTCAAAAATTTCGTCATTTATACAAATTTTATTACCTACAAATAACCGCTTTACTGAATTATATGGAATAACGGATTCTATAGTATATGTTAGTATATCTAAAACATCCTTCCTCTTCTTTTGTAAAATAGGTGTCTGACCGTTTTTAACTAATTGTTCATAATTTTTAAATAGCATATTATAATGAATTATTTTCCAAATTGTAGCTGTCTCATTAAACTCTTCCGCATCTTACGATCGCTTGAAAAACCTTTCATCATACGCTTTGTCATGTTATAGTATTTAAGTAACTCTTTTACATGTTTGTTCTCTACACCCGCTCCACGTGCAATTCTTTTTATACGAGATGATTTTATTATATCTGGATTAATCCTTTCTTCATCTGTCATTGAGTCCATAATTACCCTGAATCTTTGTAATTTCCCTTGAGTTTCCTCCATATCAATGTTTTTTAATTTTCCAGTTTGTCCAAATGGTAGCATATCTGCTATCTTAGATAGTGGACCCATACCGGACAACATGTCCATCTGCTCATACATGTCATTTAGATTGAATTTTCCAGACATGAATCTTCTTGCAGCTTTTTCCGCATCTTTCCCTCTTAACGATTCCTCAGCTTTCTCAATTAACGATTTAATATCTCCCATCCCAAGAAGCCTTGATATAAATCCTGATGGTTCAAATTTCTCAAAATCAGTTGGATGTTCTCCGGTTCCTACGAAAACAATAGGTGCACCAACTTCTGCTGCGGCACTAAGAGCGCCACCTCCTTTTGCTGTTCCATCCAACTTAGTAAGTACAATACCGGTAATGCCAATTGCATCGTTAAATGCTTTAGCTTGTGGACCTGATTGTTGCCCCATAGCTGCATCCATGACTAGAAGTTTTTCATCTGGTTTTGTGGCCTTAAATATCTCTTTCATTTCAGATATTAGGTCATCTTCAAGCTTGTGTCTACCTGATGTATCAACGATTATTACGTCACTTGATCTTTTAAATTTGTTTATCCCCTCTTTTACTATTTTAATCGCATCTTTTTCTTTTTTATCTCCATAAAAAGGAACTTCAACCTTATCAGCAATTTGTTTTAATTGTTCATATGCAGCTGGTCTGTGAACATCACCAGCAATTAGTACTGGTCTAAGGCCTTTCTTTTTAAAATATATTGCAAGTTTTCCACAGCTAGTTGTTTTTCCTTGACCATATAAACCTACCATCATTATACATTGTTTTTTTATTGACAGTTCCCGTGATTCACCAAGAATATTGACAAGTTCATTGTATACAATGCGTATTACGTGTTCTCTATTACTCATGCCAGCTGGTGGTTTTTCCTCAAGGGCACGTTTTTCTATCTTTTTTGACAGTTCTACTACCAGTTTTACATTGACATCTGCTTGTAATAGCGCTCTCTGAATATCTCTTACAACTTCTTTAACAAGTTTTGCATCAACATGAACTGCATTTGCGATTTTTTTAATAGTTCTTTTAAGTGAATCACCTAAATTATCAAGTACCATGATATCTTTTCTAGAAATACAACAGGTTGCATTAAAAAGTATCGTCATAGTGTTTTTTTCATAAAATTAACTAATTTTGTTATTAACTATAGAAACTTATTAAGTATTATTTTCAAATTCATTTCTAGTTAAACGTTGTAAAGATTTTTATGTTTGAAGAATGTTTTAGAATAATATTTAGCTGAGGGAAAAAGGGATGAAAAATTCATTGTTTGTTCTGATAGCAATTTTTCTAATATCAATTATTAGATTAAGTGGTTGTGAAGAAATTATTCCTGCAACTGGTGATATTGATAAAGTATATATAATTGAGTATACCGTTACAACTTCTTGGTATGTTCCTAGATATGGGACATATGAAAATTATTCAAAACCAGGTTTTTATAAATATTATCCGGATAACGCATATAAGCCAAGATACATAATAACTGGATCGGCTAAAAACATAGCTGGGAGAAATTTAGAACAAATTTCAATCACTGTTTTTTTCTTAGACTCAAATGAAAAAAAATTAACATCGGAAAAAACAACGATAAATAATTTAGGATACAATCATGTAAAAAATTTCTCTGTTACTCTTTATTCAACCAACCAGTATTTCAAAAATATTGAAAATATTGAATTTCATATATCAGCTTAAAATTTTGACAATTTTTTTACTTAAATATTAAAAATGATATGAGAGTATTGGTTTGCAGTCTTTTATTTTTTTAATAAATGTTATAAAAACTGCTTTAAAACAGGTATTAATGTACTTAAATCCTTTTCCTCGATCACTATATCAGCTGATTTTCTTACACAATCATCTCCTGGATTAAATGCTATTCCAATTCCACATGTTTCAAACATTGGAACATCAAAACAACTGTTACCAACAGCTAAACAGTTTTGTAAATTTACATTTAGATCTTTAGCTATTTCCCTAACTATTTTATCTTTATACATTAATTGTACTTTAAGAACACCTTTACCAGTTAATCTACCATTTTCATCATTTTTGATTCCATTAGCATAAACATAATCACAACCGATTTCATCTTTAACCCTTTCAGCTAAAATATCTAAACCTGCGCTGATAATAACAGTTTTTACCTTGTGTTTTCTAAGAAATGAAATACATTTTTTTGAACCTTTGATCAGAGGTATTTTATCTAAGATATCTTTAATAGTGTCTATGTGTACAAATTTTCCATTTTTTTTCCAAAGCGATACGTCTCTTTTTATAAATTCTAAATCATCAATTTTCCCTTTTAGATATAGATCAACTGAGCGTTCATTTGAAGTTTCGAAATAATCATGTATATGTTTCCATGAACTTACAGTATCGGTTAGAACTCCATCCATATCAAAAAAAACCAAAGCTATCTTTTTTCCACTTTGGATATTATAATTAGTTTCATCTCTGTTATTTCTGTAACAATGTAATTTACAGGGTGAAGTCATTAAAGTCGATGTCATACAACATCTTATATAATAAATTTTTTAGAGTATTAAATTATTTCCAAGGAATTTGTATATTTTTTTAAGGAATATCAGTAATATTTCTTGGATAATACATAAAACATTATCGACTCTTAGAAAAATTTAATATATTACGTGCAATAAATTTATTAACTATATAATATATTGGTTTAAAGGGGAATATTATGAACCATAATATTTGGAAGAAATTTTTAGTTTTTACAACAGTTATAATATTTATTAGTTTATCATTATTGCCTACAACTAATGCAAATACTAAAATTACTGATAAAAATTTGGATATTACGCTTAAAACACCAATTTTGAATCAGAAATCTATTTACAAATTATTAATAATAACCCCTGAAAAATTTTCCAAATCCTTACAACCACTTATGAATCATAAAAATACACACGGCGTATTAACAAAAATAGTTGTTTTAAAGGATGTATATGATCAAATGTATTGGTATGGTAGAGACAAGGCTGAGAAGATTAAGTTTTTTATAAAAACTGCAATCGAAGAATGGGGCATTGAATATGTTTTATTAGTCGGTGGCAAAAAAGGACAAACACCTTATTGGCATTTTCCAGTAAGATATGTAAATATGGATGCAGGATGGGAATATCATTATCTTACTGATCTTTATTATGCTGATATTTATGATTCAGAGGGAAAATTTTCTAGTTGGGATACTGATAATGATGGTTATTATGGCGAATGGAACTATGAACTCAAGGCCGAAGACAAGAATATAGATTTATACCCGGATATAGCTGTTGGAAGACTTCCATGTAGAAATGAATATGAAGTAAAAATAATGGTTAATAAAATAATAGATTACGAAACAACAACTTATGATAGAATCTGGTTTAAGGATATGATTGTAATCGCAGGTGATACATACCCTGAGATTAATAATCCAAATTGGACAGGATACGAGGGAGAATATTATGCGGAATTAGCTTTAGAGAACATGACAGGATTTAATCCAATTAGACTATACACTTCAGATAAATCGCTAACTAGTCAAAGAGATGTTATTCAAGCAATAAGTAAGGGATGTGGATTTGTTTACTTTGTTGGACATGGTAATCCAAAAATATGGGGCAATTATGCACCAAATGATGATGAAATTATTCAAGGTTTAAGTGTCCGAAAGATGTATCAACTAAGAAACAAAAATATGTATCCAGTTTGTGTTGTAAGTGGATGCCATAATAGTCAGTTTGATGTATATTTTGGAAAAATATTTGAAGATCCTTGGTACCTATTTACATGGATTCCAGAATGTTGGGGATGGAGAATGACAAGGAAAATTAACGGAGGTTCCATTGCCACTATCGGATGCACAGCTTTGGGTTATACAAAAGAAGATAAAAACTCATTCAAGGGTGGTTTAAACGAAATTGAAGTAGAATTTTTCAAACAATATGGTCAGAATAAAATCGATATATTAGGAGATACTTGGTCTGCTGCAGTTACAGCCTATATTGATTTATATCCTATAAAATGGGACATATCTGAGGATGGTGATACCTGGATAGACACAAAAGTAGTTCAATCATGGGTCCTTTTTGGCGATCCTAGTTTGAAAATTGGAGGATACCCGATATAAAACTTGATTTCTTTTAAGAAATCAAAAATAGAGGGAATAATTTAAAAAGGGGCCTTACTTACTCTCTTCTATGACACTACCATTGGACGTTTTAGAAAAATCAGTTAATCAAAAACTGCTACTTATGTTGAAAGACAGCAGAAGTATAGAAGGAAAACTTTTAGGATTCGACGAATTCATGAATCTTGTATTAGATGACGTAGAAGAAATTAAGGGTGAAACAAAAAGAAGATTAGGCAAAATTATCCTAAGAGGAAGCAACGTAGTAAGTATATCCTTGATTTAAGCGAAAAACATATATAGGGGCTATTGCTATTTATAAGTGGAAGGAATTGGGCTGGTAGTTGTTGTTTTTGTTAGAGTGCATCCCATCCCCTCCTAGTGAGGCCAGCCTACCTTCCCTTTTCTGAAAAATTGATAAAAAAGTTTTAATTATTGATTTTAAATGTAAGGATGATAAATATGGGGAGACTTATTACTGCAAAAAGGGGCAATGAACTACGATGTAAGGGATGGAAACAAGAGGCAATCCTTAGAATGCTTGAAAATAATCTGGAGAATGCTGAAATACCAGAGGAATTAATTATTTATGGTGGTACAGGCAAAGCTGCACGTAACTGGGATTGTTATAATGTAATTGTTGAAACCCTTAAAAATCTAGAAAATGATGAAACAATGATTATTCAATCCGGTAAACCAGTTGCGGTTTTTAAAACATGGGTAAATTCTCCGAGGGTACTCATGGCAAACGCTAATCTTGTACCTCACTGGAGTACTTGGGAAAAATTCCATGAATTAGAAGAACTAGGATTGATAATGTATGGTCAGATGACCGCTGGTTCTTGGTGTTACATTGGAACACAGGGAATTATTCAAGGTACATATGAGACCTTTGCTGAATTAGCAAAAAAACATTTCAATGCCGATTTGAAAGGCAGAATTGTTTTAACTGGCGGTATGGGCGGTATGGGAGGAGCACAACCACTTGCCATTAAAATGAATAAAGGTGTAGCCATTGTTGTTGAATGTGATAAAAAAAGAATTGAACGGAGAATAAAAGCTGGATTTTGTGATATAAAAGTTAATGATATCAAAGAAGCAGTTGAATTAACCCAAGATGCAAAGAAAGAAGAAAAACCTCTTTCAATTGGTGTGGTAGGAAATTGTGCAGATACACACCCACAGCTAGTTGAAGATGGGTTTTTGCCTGATGTAGTTACTGATCAGACTTCTGCACATGACGAATTAAATGGTTATATTCCATCTGGTTACTATGGTGATTCATTAAAAAAGGCTTTAAATCTTAGAAAAAAGGATCCAAAGGAATATATCAAACAGTCAATGAAAAGTATGAATAATCATTGTAAATCTATGATTGATTTTCAAAAAGCGGGAGCAATCGTTTTTGACTATGGAAATAATTTAAGAGGACAAGCAAAAAAAGCTGGGTTAAAAAACGCATTTGATTATCCTGGTTTTGTATCAGCTTATATTCGGCCTCTTTTATCTCTTGGTAGGGGTCCTTTTAGATGGATTGCTCTATCAGGTGATCCTAATGATATCATAAAGACTGATAAAGTTGTTATTGAAATGTTTTCTGAAAATAAAACTTTGTGTAATTGGATAAATCTTGCAGAAAAGTATCTTCCTTGGGAGGGATTACCTGCTAGGGTGTGTTGGCTTGGTTACGGTGAACGAGATAGGCTTGCATTAGCAATTAATCAAATGATAAGGAAAAAAGAAATTGGACCTATTGCTTTACCCAAAGAAGTTTATTTAGTTAAAGATTTGCCGAAAACTCGCAGCGGAAAAATTATGCGGCGAATTTTAAAGAGACTGTTTATAGGTCAAGAACTCGGCGATCTTTCCACATTGGCCAATCCTAAAAGTGTTGAGGAAATTAAAAAAACAATTAAATCTAAAGTAAAACAAACTTCTGAAAAATGAAAAAAATTAATTTTAAAAAATTCTTAGAGGAAGAAAAGAAATTAGATAGGGTAATTAGATTTTCAGCTCATATTCGGATAAAAGATGAAAGCGTTTCCGAACATTCATTTCATGTGGCTTT
>Ga0209636_10003802_pt1 | contig 15396 bp, 10 predicted proteins | sample DeeMarSWOR152_54_FD_187464 | JGI IMG/M metagenome (GOLD analysis project Ga0209636, IMG submission 187464) | Marine sediment microbial communities from White Oak River estuary, North Carolina - WOR-1-52-54 (SPAdes) (version 2) | ecosystem: Environmental > Aquatic > Marine > Intertidal zone >...
TTAGAGCCCATGACTGCTCCCATGCCTACTGACGCACTTGAGTCATCATCAGCAAGGATGTTAGCAAAGGCAACCAGATTCTCACCGGCGGGACCGATGGTTGCCACCTTTGCAGAGCTTCCCAGCTCACTCTTCAGGACCTGCCGCGTCTCAACTGTATTCATACCCCAAAGATTTGAGGCATCCCTGATCTGAATAGCATCATCCTCAATAAGAAGGTAAACCGGTTGCTCAGACTTACCTTTAATCAGGATTCCATCGTAGCCAGCGAATTTTAGATGGGCTCCCCAAGTACCACCCAGACTGCCGTAGGAGAAATGCTCCGGGGCAGTGAGTGGGGATTTGCTATGAACCTGCCACATTGAGCCGGCTAGTCCGGTAAAACCTGCCAGAGGTCCAGTGATAAATATGAGAGGGTTCTCGGGCTCAAGAGCTCTGACATCAGGTGAGACCTCATCCCAATAGATTTTTGCTGCAATACCCATACCTCCAATAAACCTATTAGCATAATCTATCGTAGGCATGCTGGTGACACGGCTCGAAGATAAGTCCACTCTTAGGATCTTTCCTGTGTAGCCGAACTGTTCAGCCATATTAGCCTCCTTTGACGGATTCACCAAGTCCATCGCAAGTCTACATCGCCTCATACCCTGGCGTCAATGGCTGCAGAAGGGTAACCTCATGGGGAAGATATGGATTGAACAGTCACATTTCGCTAGAAAGTGTGGTGAAGCAACAATTTACTATTTTGTTACCCCGGTTAACAATCCGCCCAATTGTGTAGCGACCAAGGTAGATTAATGCTTATCCCAAGTTCTCTATTGGAACCGGCTCAGTCTTGTCAGCCAATGGGAAGCCAAATATCCTGGAGTAGAAGTAGAGTTCAGCGTCAAGTGCCCGCTTAATGCTCTGAGCTTTACGAAATCCATGTTGCTCGCCTTCGAACAGGATATAGGCTACTGGTATTCCCTTCCGGCGGAGGGCGTTTACCATCATTTCTGCCTGGTTTGGTGGGACAACTCTATCCTCGTCCCCCTGGAAAAAGATTACCGGGCACGAGAGACTGTCCACAGAGTTGATCGGTGAACGCTCTAGGTACACGTCACGGCGTTCGGGATATGGCCCAACAATCCTGTCCAGGTATCGTGATTCAAACTTGTGCGTGTCCTTTGCCAGTGCTTCCAAGTCGCTCACGCCATAGTGACTAGCCCCTGCCCTGAAGAGTTTCCTGAAAGTCAATGCGGCCAGAGTAGTATAACCACCAGCGCTGCCTCCTCGAATAGCAGTTCGTTCACCATCCACCTCACCACGCTCAATAAGGTAGCAAGCGCAGTTCACACAATCATTTACATCAACTATGCCCCATTGCCCATCCAGCCTCTGGCGGTATCCCCTTCCGTACCCGGTACTTCCCCCATAGTTGACATCAACGACGGCAAATCCACGGCTGGTCCAGTACTGTATCGCAAGGCTCAGTGTACTGGACGTCGCACTTGTTGGTCCTCCATGGCTTATGACAATCAGCGGCGGTCGTTCGCCGGAAAAGGCCACGAAGTCATCGTTCTTCGGCTTGTAGTACAATGCATGGGCAGTAAGCCCTCCCTCGGTTGGGAATTCAATTACTTCAGGTATCGAAAGATACTCAGGGTCAACAACCGTCTCCGTCGAGCGGCGAAGGACCTCCGTCTTTCCTGTTGCCAGTTCAAGGCGGACAATTGACGAGGCTTTACTTGGCGAGCCTGCAAGAAGAACAACATAGTCCGAGGTTGCCTGGACAGACGAAATCGAAGTGTAAGGAAAATCGATTGTCTCAAACCGAAGTGTAACCGTATTAAGGCTTGCCAGAAGTGATTTCCCATCCTTGATATAAGTGCAAATGAGCCGTTCGGCTGACTCAAAAGCAAAGTTTGATAGTCGGAACACCCAATGTGGTGCCCCAAACTCAGCCTCCATTTCACACATTGGCTCAACTCGCCCGTCCCGTCTGCGATAGAGGTTCCACCAGCCGGTCTTCTCGGAGATGAAGTACAACATGCCGTCGGGAGAATACTTCGGCTGGCAGATGGACTCATCACTTCCACCAGCGATCAAAACAGCGTTTCCGATAGATCCATCTTCCTTGATCTCTCCTTCCCACAGTTCTGTGCAATCCCAAGGCATGTTGGGATGATTCCAGGTCAGCCAGGCCAGGTGAGAGCCATCGGGACTGATGCGAGGGGATGAATAGAAATCGTTTCCGGAAGTGAGCTCTTGAATAGGACCGGTGCCGTCAGTATTTACTCCTACCAGGCTGTTCGCAGGTTTTTTGTCATTACTCCTATGGTCTTCCCGGACACAGATTATACGTCCCTTGAGATGATCAATGATGCCGTCGGCATAGCGGATATCACCCCCAGGAGTAATTGGCTCTGGACTGGAACCGCGACTCTGGCGGTAAAGGCGCTGGTCGGTGAAATTGGAGAAATACACTGCGTCCTTGTCTATCAGGAAAGCGCCGCCGCCGTATTCATGCACCCTGGTTCGTGCATTGTACGGCTCAGGTGTAACATCGGCTGCTTGACCGCTAGATGACCGGCGTACAACGACATATCGTCCCGCTTCCATCGAACGCATCTCGACCCAATAGACTTCATCACCTTCAATCTCCATTTGTACATCAAGTCTGATTGCTCCAGACGCGACAAGGTCTGACGTTACGGGTGATTTCCAGGAACCATAGCCAGCGGTTTGTGTGCCTGCCATATCTGCCTCCTACTACTATCACGGTTACTAGAAACAGGAATAACTCAGGCTTATGTTTCTGTTACTTTCAGCGAAATCTAACACACGTATTAGCTAATGTCAAAAGTATAGACTCTTCAGGTTTCTTTCGCACAGTCAACGGATACATCCAACAAAGTATCACTATTACCGAAGCCAGCAGAAAGATAAAACCAACCAATCCCCTACCCGCGTGAAAAAGACGAATATATTCTGATCTAAGCGAAGTCATTTAAAAATGGGGAGGGTGTTGGGATAGTAATAAAGCGATTAGAGAGATGCATCGGGAGTTTAGTCCGGTAGGAGAGTTAGTGGCACTTAGCTAGCTTAACAATCTGAATAAGTGAGGGAATGCAAAAATGGCTCTGTACGCCTATTTGACATATCCATACGATGGTCATAGACTGTTAAAGCAAATTTGGCATAGGAGGCATCCTTTATGAAGTGCTCGAAGTGTCAGACAGAGAATCCCTGAAGTTCGTTCTATTCACTAACCAATATAAAGGAGGCTAAAGTATGTCACAACTATCCATACCAGCCCATCTTAAAGACCTGACCCCTGAATGGCTTACTGAAGCCCTGAAGGGAGGTGGTTTCATCCAAAATGCCAGTGTTACTTCAATCAACATAAAAGAGATAGGAGCCGGGACCGGGCTTATGTCGGCCATAGCCAGGATAAGGCTTGAGTACGATAAGCTGGAACCGAATGCACCGTTAAGCCTGATTGCCAAAGTGCAGGCCGAGGCTCCGGAAAATCTTATGGTGGCGTTGACATTCGGATTTTACAAACGGGAAGTCGATTTCTTCCGGTACGCTGCCCCTATATCCTGCCTAAGGACACCGCTATCTTATTACTTGGACATTGATGACAGCGGACAAAATTTTGTCATGCTTCTTGAGGATCTAGGGGAGAGTACGGTGGATCAGGTTAAGGGCGCTCCGGCTGAAATCAGTTACAGGGCCTTGATGGAACTGGCCAAATTCCATGCTCAGTTTGCGCCCAAGGCGCAGAATAATGAGATGGACTGGTTGATAGATTCGGCTTCGGACGACTATGTAGCACTTAATTCCGGTATCTATCAAGCCTCATTGGAACCGGCCCTGAACAATTTCAGTTCGCATTTTAATCCCAAGACACGCAAAGTGGCGGAAGATCTCTATGATAAAATTCCACCTTTGATGCAAAAGCGATCCAAAGAGGGGTTGACCTTGATTCATGGTGACTACCGCCTCGATAACATGTTCATGGGTAAATTACCCCCTCGGAAAGGATTCCCAGAGTCGGGTCTGGCAGTAGTGGACTGGCAAATTTGTTGTATTGCCGAGTGCGGATTCGACCTGGCTTATCATATGTGCAGTGTCGACATTGATACCCGGCGTAAAATAGAGGAGCAGGCGCTGAAAGATTATCACAAAACACTGGTAGAAAAAGGAATGGAAGGCTATTCTTTTGAATATTTCAAGGAACAGTATCGGCGCTATATTCTTTTTAGCCTTCTCTATGCAATTAGCGTATCCGGCAACCTGAACCTAGCTAACCAAAGGGGAGTCGATTTGGCTAAAACCTTCTTGGATCGCACCCTGGTAGCAATCGAAGACAACAATTCCGGTGATTTGATGCCTTAATATAATCAAACCTGCATATGTTCCTATCATATCTTCGTCACCGCAAAAGCAAGTTCTAAAGAGCCACCTGTTGCTGATGCATTTGAGACAAAAAAGGGCCATTACACGACTCAATATTAATCTATTATTCTTCCTCTTCGTTGGCAACTAGTCTCACCGTAGTGCCAACCCGCCTGTAATTCGGTTCATTGATCAAGTCCAAAGTCTCTCGACAATTTATATATTCGTTGTCTGACTTTGTAGAGAGACCAATCTAGCTGGGTTCTCAGACATAACAAAAGCTCTTTTTATTTCTTCGTGAAACTACTAGAGTGATACATATCCCGAACTAACAAATCCCCTACCCGCGTGAAAACGACGGATATATACCCAATGAAGCGAAGTCATTTAAAAATGGGGAGGGTATAGAGATAGAAAAATGCGATTATAGAGATGTATCGGGAGTTCAGTCCGGTAGGTTAGTTAGTGGCGGTTAGTTAGGAGACATGTTACATCGTTGAGGGTGTAATAGAACGGACTATTGTCACCTTTTAACCATTGACATTCCAGTGCAGAATAGTCTATCGTTCTACCAAGCAAAGGAGGCTAAGATGTCCAACCTGAAGGAAGAGCTGACTACCCTGGCGCTTGACAGCGGAGCTGTCAGGGCACGGGTAACAACTAGGGAAAGGCTTGATGGTCCACCGTCAGCAAACCCGACTTCTGTTCTACCCAGTGCTCGATCGGTGGTTTCTTATGCGGTCTACCTTGGTCGCGACTTCATCCCAGACTACTTCGGCAAGGTAACCCGAATGGTCTTCAAGCGCGTTATGTTTGAATCTTATCAACTCGTAGGTACTATCGGTCGGGAGTTGGTAGGCTACCTTGAAGAGCGCGGCTTTAGGGCCTTCTCTCCTTCGCCCAACGGCGTCTACCTACAAAACAGCACTCTTTCCCATCTCTTGCCGGACTTCTCCCACCGTTATGCTGCGCTGGCTTCCGGGCTAGGATCACATGGATGGAGTGGCAATGTACTCGTGCCAGGATGCTGGTCTACGGTCTACCTTGGCTCAGTGCTAACCGATGCCGAACTGGAGCCGGACGAGCCACTCGATGAGGAGTTGTGTGGCAAATGTAAACTCTGCACACTGGTCTGCCCTAACCGGTTCTTCAGCGCCCGCGAATCTCAGACGGTAACGCTTGGGGGTCGAGAGTATACTTGTTCCAAGAAGGGCAACCATATCCGCTGTGCCATTTCCTGTGGTAGCCTAGCCGGGCTCAGCCATGACGGTAAATGGTCGACATGGGCGCTGGGAACTGCGAGGCTTCCCGAAGACGATGATACTCTTCCTGAAATATGGGCAAGGGAGCTGGCCAACCCAGACAATGAGTATATCATTGGTCATCTCCGCCCTAAGAAGCCCGAGCCGTGGCGGGGACCAGGAGTACTCGCCCGGAGCTTTGAAGATACCCAGCCCACCTGCAACAACTGCATATTGCTATGCAGTGGACCGAAGGAGTGGCGGGAGAAGCTGGTCAAGCTGCTTCACTCCTCCGGTAGAATCGTCCTTCAAGACGGCGAAGAGGTGGCTGTAGACGCCGCCCCTGAATCGGGATCTCTCCTTCAGGAGTTGAAAGAGCAACTGGTCAGAAGCTAGCGACTATAAATGCAGCCGTCACTGGAGAGGGCGCTGAAGCACAAGGAGATTCTGGGGGCGTAGATCTCTCTCGTAAGTATATTGATTCAACTTCTTCCAATGTCACTTTTTGAGTGTATTTGACATTATGCCCAAATGTTCAGCCGCCCTCGGATTGTATAGATTTATGCCGTATCTCTCGGCGACTGGATAAGTTCGAACATGACCCCACCCGGATTTCTGGTGTCGAGGTATGCGAACCTCCCTCGTCTGCCGAAAAGAACTTTGACGCCCTTTCTTTCTAGATTCGCCGTCTCGGCGTCAACGTCCTCCACGCGAACGCCCAGATGATGGATGCCATCGCCGTGCTTTTCCAAGAAATCCGCATAGAATGTCTTGCCTTCAATAGATTGGATTAGCTCGATCTGAAGATGGCCTATGTTCGCAAAGGCGAGCCTGGTTTTGGCTTTCCTGCCTGCCCTATCGGTGGTCTCCATCTCCCTAGAGTCCCAGGGACCAATCCCAAGGAGCTTTGACCACGATTCGATTACCCTATCGATATCGCGAACAACAATGCCGATCTGGTCAATTGACTCGACCTTCAAATCACGTGCTTCTTGATTCTCCATGTCAATCATCCCTCCAGCAAAAAGTAATCATATATTATGACTATGGATGCAGGAGGTCAAGATTCTAGAATGACTCTTGAGGATTGTCAAATCTATTTGATACTTTTTTATGAGAATACTAAACAGAACGCTAAATCGTGCAGTCTGGTGGTTAACAATACTGGGGAATGTTACCACTAGCCAACCTGCATTTAGCCCTGCCTCGAGTTGATTTCACAGTTGTATATATGTTTGTTTTGGAGCTTGTCCGCGTATTACCAGACTTTTTAGCGTTATCTTTCGGATGCATTCTGCCGCTAGATAAGCCGCGTGGTTGTATTATCAATGGTTTTTGAATAAAATTACTGGGTTTGCATCAATAATTATAGATAGAGGATTGTGAATGACATTATTAAATTCAGGAGCTCTCAGTGCCGATATGGTGCTTCTCCACGGCAAGGTAGTGACGGTTGATTCAAAAGACACCCTTAAAGAGGCGGTTGCCATAAAAGCCGGCAGGATTATCGGTACGGGGTCGTCCTCCGAGATAAAGCAATTTGCCGGAGAAAATACTGAAGTTATTGACCTTATGGGGAAAACAGTTCTTCCGGGCATCATAGATTCACATACGCACCCCTCCTTTGCTGCCACAAGGTTCCTGGAAATAGACTGCCGGGCGCCTGAAATTAAGGGGATAAAGGATATTCAGGATGCCGTCCTGACAAAGGTAAAAGAGATTGGTCCAGGAGCATGGGTCCGCGTTGGTAACTACAACGATTCCAAGCTTATTGAAAAAAGACAAATAACACGCTGGGAGCTTGATGCAGTCACCCCGAATAATCCTGTTTACATCCTTTCTGACACAGGTCATCAAGCGGTAGTAAATAGCAAGGCACTGGAAATAGCAGATATCACGAAAGATACCCCTGATCCTGCCGGTGGAACGATTGACAGAGATGACAGAGGAGAGGCTACCGGACTTCTTTACGAACTAGCTAGCCAACTCGTTGCCGCTAAGATACCGGGGTACACCATGACGCAAATGAAAGAGTCAATGAAACGGCTTTTTAGTCAGTTCTCACGATGGGGTATTACTTCCACTCACGATGCCAGCGGTGAAAACCTGGGTATTCGTACTTACCAGCAGATTCTCTCCGAAGGAATCAGAAAGGTACGGATAAACTTGATGGTCAGGCTTAATTCCGGTACTGAAGATACGCTGGAACACCTGAAATCACTCGGAATCGAGAGCGGTTTCGGTAGCGACTGGCTCAAGGTAATGTCTCTTAAAATCATGGGCGATGGTTCAGGTGCCGGTGGTACATGCGGGGTTTATACTCCACAGCACCGGGGTCCGAAAGGTCTGGGCCTGATGACAACTGCTCCTGAAGATATGGAGAGGATTGTGATGAAGGCACATGAAGCTGGAATCAGGGTCAGCATACATAGTATCGGTGACCGTGGCATCGATATCGCTCTGGATTGCATAGAGAAGGCACAGAAGAAAAAACCGGTTAGGGATATGCGTCACCGAATCGAACACAATAGCTGTTGCACTCCAAAACAACTCAAACGGATTAAAGAACTGGGGGTTACACCTTCAAGCAGTATCGGCTATATGTATGGCATCGGTGACCAATATGCCGAAAACTTCGGGCCAGAACGGAGCCAGTGGCTCCATCCCCACAAGACAATGCAGGAGATGGGGATAATTGCCGGCGGTAACAACGACTGTCCCGTTACTTTCTATAGTCCTTTCAAACAGATATACACCGCCGTAACCCGGAAGACGGTGACCGGTCAGGTCGTGGGCCCCGGGGAAGCCATCAGCGTTATGGATGCTATCAGGGTTTACACATGGAACGGAGCTTACCTGGCAAAAGAGGAGCATATAAAGGGTAGCATCGAGACCGGGAAGCTGGCTGACATGATAGTCCTCGACAGGGATATTTTATCGGTACCTACTGAGGAAATTAAAGATACTGAGGTGGTCACAACCATCGTTGATGGTAAAATAGTCTTCCAGAGGGATTAAGCAAGTATCTGGGGAAATAGCTCAGATGTGAATATACGACAACGTTTGGGTCACAATATAAGCAACTGTGCAATTCCTTAGGTCACATTCCAAGCAATTGTGCTGTATGTGACATGGTTTCGGGTGGTTCAGTATAGCCAAGCCGCGGCTTGCTAGGAGTCTTGACAGTTGCCTGGAAGGAGCTTAACATAGCCACAGTAATTGGTAAGCCAAGGCACTTCTTTGATAAGGCGGATGCTGATGCCAAAGATACCTTTAAACGGAACGATAATCTACTACCAGCGGGATGGCACAGGGCCTAGAACCTTCCTGTTATTCAATAGTGCTGGTTGCACTACCCAAACCTGGGGTGAGATGGCCGAGGGACTTACTGAAATGGGACAGGTCATCCGATTTGACGCGCGGGGTGCTGGACAGTCGGACCTACCGCAAGAACCATACACGTTGGAGACCCTTGCCAAGGATGGTCTTGCCCTGCTGGACTACCTTAAAATCCAGCGAGCGATCATTATTGGCCACGCCTTTGGTGGGCGTGTTGCTCAGATATTCACCCGGGACCACCCTGATAGAGTATTGGCGCTCATCATCTGTGGTACTGGTGGGTACTTCCCACCCCTCCCAATTAAAACCACCACAAACATGACAAACCAAGATAGGATGGACCGCACAACCTGGGAGGGTATTTTTCTGGCTAACTATTGTGGGTCGGAGTTCCAGCAACGGCAACCTGAGCGTGCCCAGCGACTTCTGGATGAACTGTGGGCTGAAAGACCCAGGCCGGTCGCAGGTGAGCTGAGGCGTCTGGCAATTCAAGCAACACCATCCGATACATACTGGGGCAAAGTCCCAGATTTGCTCCCAGTACTACTCCTATACGGCAATGAGGATCGATTCGGACACGCCGAGAACGCAAATGACCTTGCTAAAAAGCTTAAACAAGCCCACCTTATATTTATTGAAGGAGCTGGACACATGGCCATTCGCGAGCAGCCTGAGCATATGCTGGAAGAAATAGCAAACTTTGTGGAGGAGCAGGGACTATGACTATTCAAGGAAAGGTTGTACTGATAACCGGTGCGGCAAGTGGAATTGGACGGGCTTTAGCTGTTGGTTTCACAAAGGACGGTGCGAGGGTGGTAGCATTTGATATTGATGAAGCAGGAATAAAGGTAACGGCGCAGGCTTGTAGCGGTCAGCTGATGGCGGTGGTAGGCGATGTTACATTGGAAGCTGATGTTGACCGATTGGTAATGTCTGCGACAGAGGAATTTGGTCTCGTCGATGTGCTGTTCAACAATGCTGGGATAAGTGAAGGGGCTAGGCTGTTCCATGAGCTCCCTTTCGAAAACTGGGCAAGGGTTATTCAAGTAAACCTTGTCGGTGTTGCTCTCTGCACACACAGGATACTTCCGGGTATGCTGGAACGAGGGTACGGGCGCATAATTAATGTTGTCTCCCGGGCGGCTGAATCAGTATCAGGAAGGACATCAGCCTATGCTGCCTCCAAGGCTGGACTTATATCTTTTACCAAAGCTCTAGCTAATGGAATAGACCGCGAGAATTATCCAGATGTCTTGGTAAATGCCATGATACCGGGAATGACCAGAACGGCGATCTGGGGTCAAAACTTGACTTCTGGAGCGCTAAGCGATGAATTCTTAAGGAATTTCCAGGAACCAGAGGTGGCATATCCACACGCGCGTTTCATTGCCGAACTGCCATCAGGCGGAGCTAATGGCCGTATTTTCTGGAATAGCAAGGACTACGCCGTTTACCAGCACTTCAACGACTGAGAGTAGTGACTGGCTCTGGTAATCAAGTGGATCTAAATAAATTCACCGATATAACGATATAAAAGGGTGACTGGTTGTTCTGAGACCTCAATTCCCGTTCATAAGCAAAATAGTACCAAAGTGTTAACCAGCCTCCTGCCTGAGTATTACCGCACTGGTCCGCATGATGTTCCCGGCAATAAAATTCTGAATACTATCAGCTCTGGCATCGAGTAGGTCAGCCTTTAGAAGCAAAACCTCCTTATGCTTTGAGGTGTTGTCCGTGCCCTTGATGGCAAAATCTACCAAATGCAGGGCAAGCTGGATGTTACCTTCCTGCTGTAATTCCCTGGCGCGCTCAATGAGCTGGTGTGTGCTACTGAGTCTGGTTACCTCAGTTGCAATATCAGAACTCCTGGAAGGGAATAGCTCGCTTGGATTGCCATCGTACCACCCGGTGTACCTGCGGTAGACATCATGGACAACGAAAACCGGGTGACCGTAGTTTCCGGCGAGCCAGGGGTCACTTGCCATTTCTTCTGGAATCTTTACTTTCTCCAGTATGTCCTCAATCCAATACTTTTCATTTAGTAGCCTGACAACTTCATTATGAATATGGCGCAAGAACTTCGCTGTTTTCTGACACCTTTCACGGGTCAGGCTACCGCGTAGAACGCCAAGACCGGCAATAATAAAGTCAGGATTTTTATCAGCTATTTCCTCCAGGGCTTCAGCCCATTCCAACGTATAGCGCTGTTCCTTCAATGGATTTCCGGTATTGGGGCAACCACCAATCAGCAGGTCGCCGATCATGGCAAGCTTCCTTTCCGGTACCCATACCCAGATGGTGTCGTCGGTTTCCGCCGGTGCATGACGGAGCTCGAAGGTAAAGCCTCCTAGCTCAAACTCCATGTAGTCAGAGAAGGTTGTATCCGGATAGACATAGGGAGCAGGTCGATTGCTCTGCCTCAAAACGCGCTGGGCCTGTTGCATCTCAGGACTTGGAAACTGGAGCGATCCTATGTACTGGCGTCGCCCGACCAGCATCTGGTATTTATCAAATCGCTTTGCTACTAGTTCGTGACCGATGATTCTGGGCCTCGGGTGACCTCTCTTTTCAGCGTCTTCCAGAAAGGCATGCACACCACCGACATGGTCACCATGGCCGTGTGAGTAGATTATCGTGTTAAATGGCGCTTCAGTTCTCTGCCTTATTCGCCTGACTCTATCAGCCCCTCCCTGAGGCATTCCGGTATCAACCACCACCAAGCCTTCTTCTGTAATTACTATGCCACTAGGACCGGCCACGGGAAGTACTCGTCCTATCTTAATTACGTCCGGAGTGAGTTCTTCGTCTTTCCCTCTGAGCTTCCTTACTTCCTCTATGTCTGAGCTTTGATTCATAATAGACCCCTTATCTATTCATTTCACCCCGTAGCCTGGCAGCCTGAGTCTCTTCGTGAAGCTTGAGTTTCTCTTCATCAAGTCGGCTCAGCAGTCTATTTAGATGCTGTTTGAGCAGGTCGCGACGTACGTTTTCCAGAGAAGGGTCTTTAACCAGATTGCGCAGCTCGTTGGGGTCGTCCACCATGTCATATAGCTCCACAGGCTGGCGCGTCCTGCTATCCACCGCCATCTTGTATCGCTCCGTGCTAACCATAGAGAACCCGAACACTTCACTGAAGATGGCTTCTCTGCCCTGTTGGGATTGTGGACCATCCGGTCCAGCCTTGACCTGCGGGATAAGCGAACGACTGTCGCTCCCTTCCAGAGGTTTGGCTCCGGCTATATTAATTACTGAGGCAACAATATCGATTTGGTCGGTAAGGGCGCTAGACTTCCAGCCCTTGATACCCCCCGGTGGCCTGATGATACAGGGTATGTTGAGAGCCCCTTCGTAAAAGACTATCTTGTGACTCATAAAATGGTCTCCAAGCATTTCTCCGTGGTCAGAGGTATAGACTATCCAGGTGTTATCCATGAGTCCTCTCTCCTCGAGAGCCCTTAGAACCCGGCCAATGGCATCGTCAATGAGAGTAACCTTGGAGTAGTAGTGTACTCTTAATATTTGCTTCTGTGCTTCAGTCATTCCGTCAAGCCCACTCCACCTGAGTACAAAATCAACGTAAGGGGGTATGGGTTCTAATGGCCTGTCCATAATGCCGACGGGCATATCCTCCGGCCTGTACATGGCACGGTATTCTGCCGGTGAATCGAAGGGGTCATGAGGACCAGGGAACAGAAGCTGAAGGTAGAACGGTTTGTCTTCCTTGTAGTTTCGAATCCAGTTAACCGCCGTCTGGCCGGTATAGCTATCAAGGTGATGCTCAGCGGGCAAAGGAGAGGGCGGTTCGTCCCAGGGACGGAGTTTACCGTCCCTCATTTCTTTATTGTAATTACCCATATACTGGCGGTGTATATCCAGGAGCCCCTTTTCGGCCAAGTAATCGGTATAAGGAGAATCCACGTTGGCCGATGCCCTGGGGCCAGTAAGCTCGTGGGTATCAATGAAACCCCAATCATTCAATTCGTGTACGTGGTTCCTGGTATCAACTGCACCTCTATGAACGTATAGATGTGTCTTGCCGATGACAGCCGTATAATAGCCAGCATCGCGGATGTTTCTGACATGGCTGGGGCCATGGCGATTAGCGGCGACATTATTAGTCCATACACCATGTTCATTGACATACTGGCCACTCATCAGTGATGCTCGTGCTGGCATGCACAACGGTGCATTAGTGCAGCATCTTGTGAAGTTAACACCCTCCTTTGCCAAGCGATCCAAATTTGGCGTCTTGGCCGCTGGATTACCAGCACAACCCATAACATCACCACGGTGCTGGTCAGGAAAGATTAATAGAATATTGGGTTTGTCAGCCATTGTTTTGCTCCTTATCAAAGCCCATTTTTGCCCTGTGTTAGGGAACAGAATCCTTCAACCTAGCAATCAATTGTATTTGATAGCAGACTGCTGATAAGAGAGGACTCACCTTACTATATTGCCTCGCGGTGGTCTGGCAGCCGCTATCTCCTGGAATACCTTGAGTTTTCCTTCATCAAGATGACTTAAGAGGTCACTTATATAACGTTCAGTTAGATCTTCACGCACCCTCTTGAAAGACGGGTCTCTTACGAGATTATCAAGCTCATTAGGGTCGTTTATTATGTCATATAATTCCAGGGGTTCCTGAGTTAGCGAATTGACCGCCATCTTATACTGGTCAGTCACTACCATTGAGTACAGGTTGACCTCAGTGAAGATAACTCCTTTTCCCTTTTGAGCATCCGCTGCCTCTGGTCCGTTCTCTACTTTTGAAACGAGTGACCAACCATCACTTCTTTCAAAGGGCTTGGCACCTCCTAAATCAATTATCGTAGCAGCAACGTCAAGCTGGTCGGTGAGGGCATTCGATTCCCAGCCCTTGCCTCCTCCAGGAGGCCTGATGATGCAGGGTATCTTGAGAGCTGCTTCGTAAAAGACTATCTTGTGACTCATAAAATGGTCGCCAAGCATCTCTCCGTGATCAGAGGTGTAGATAATCCAGGTGTTGTCGAGAAAGCCTCTCTCTTCCAGTGCTTTGAGTATAAGGCCGATAGCATGGTCAATGAGTGTAACCTTGGCATAGTAGAAGGTGCTCATCAACTGTTTCTGTGCAACGGTCATGCCATCAAGCGCACTCCACCTTAGCACGGCATCAAGTTGGGGCGATACGGGCCACGTTGGCTTGTCTGTAATGCCAACAGGCATGTCCTCTGGCTTGTACATGGCACGATACTCTTTGGGTGAATCGAAGGGATCATGTGGACCGGGGAAGCAGATCTGAAGGTAAAAGGGCTTGTCGCCCTTGTAGTTGCGTATCCATTCAGCCGATGTGCGGCCGGTGTACGTGTCTAAGTGATCTTCGGGAGAAAGCGGAGGGGGTGGCTCGTCCCACGGTCGAAGCTCACCACTGAACATTCCCTCCAGGTAATGCTGGATGTAATCACGATGAGCTTCCAGAAGCCCCTTCTCAGCAAGGTAGTCAGTATATGGGGAATCTATTACGCGAGAAGCCCAGGGGCCAGTAAGCTCGTGGGTGTCCACATAGCCCCAATCAGTCAGTTGGTTAACGTGATCCCTGGTATCTTTAACATCACGGCCTCCATGAACGTACAAATGTGTCTTACCAATGACGGCTGTGTGATAGCCAGCGTCACGCATGTTTCTAACGTGGCTGGGTCCATGACGGTCGGCAGCATTCCAGTTATGCCATATGCCATGTTCATTAACATACTGCCCGGTCATCAGTGATGCTCGTGCTGGCATACAAAGTGGTGAATTGGTGCAGCAATTATTAAATAATACGCCTTCTGATGTTATTTGGTCTAAATTTGGTGTTTTGGCTGCCGAATTTCCAGCACAGCCCATAACGTCGCCACGGTGCTGGTCAGGAAAGATCAATATGATGTTTGGTTTTTCTGCCATTAGTACCTTCTCCTTTTCTGTTACACTTTTGCCTTATTTCAACCACGTTTCAGTAAGTCAATTACAACGAATCGCCTTCTTCTTTAACAATCACCGCACCGCTACGCAAGATGTGCCTGGCGATCAGGCTGGGCTCAGCATCGGCTTTAGCATGGAGTATTTCAGACTTCAAGAATAGTGCTTCCTTGCGCCTCGTAGTATCTTCAGTTCCCTTGATGACAAAATCTATCAGGTGCAAGGCAAGCTGACTATTTCCTTCCTGCCATAGTTGTTTGGCACGCTCCATGAGGTTGTCAAAACCACTTAGTCTCATTACCTCGCCGGCTACCTCTGAACTCTTTGACGGAAAGAGGTCACTCGGATTGCCGTCATACCAACCGGTGTACCGGCGATAGACATCGTGGACAACGAAAACAGGGTGACCGTAGGTTGGAGCAAGCCATGGCTTGTTTATCAGGTCATCAGGTACCTTGACCTGTTCCAATATATCCTCGATCCAGTACTTCTCATT
>Ga0209636_10003804_pt1 | contig 15394 bp, 18 predicted proteins | sample DeeMarSWOR152_54_FD_187464 | JGI IMG/M metagenome (GOLD analysis project Ga0209636, IMG submission 187464) | Marine sediment microbial communities from White Oak River estuary, North Carolina - WOR-1-52-54 (SPAdes) (version 2) | ecosystem: Environmental > Aquatic > Marine > Intertidal zone >...
TTGGGAGGTTCGATGAAGAGCACTTTCATATTTGTCACTACGTCGCTTTTCAACCAGCAGTAATAGTCTCGTTTTTGCCTAAATAACATGTTAATGGATTAAGAGATGCAGTTCGGGACATACTCTACACGACTTGACTGTTTTATTTAAGAACAGCAAATGAGTAAAAAGACACTTCTCAACTAATTCGAAGCATGCGAAAACGTGGCTTCGTGATTCTTGTTGGGTTTCTCGTTGCCTTTTCTCTGATTCAAACCACTGCAGCCCATGTGCCTCTTTTCATGGCGGGTGGACATTCACTCGATGAAGCTGTACCCATTGAAAACCCAACCAAATCGTGGGTCATCTATTCTACCATTGACGAAGTTGATGAACCGCATTACTTCTATCTGGATATGCAAGTAGGAGAACGAATCCGCCTGATGCTCATGGTTCCCATTCCGGATGGGGATCAAGGCTTCCGACCGCGCCTTGCCCTAATGGGCGAAGGCTTGACTAACATGAGTACACCGCCCGAAAACCTCGAAATTCCTTCCGGTGCACAGGTGATGATTTTAGAACCAGAATCACTGATTCCGGAATATGAAGGATTCACGCCCACGTCCTTTTACGTGCTATATGATCTTGATATCTTGGCTCCTTCTACTGGGCGCTACTATCTTGCCTATTATGAGCCCGTGATGTCTGGAAACTTTGCGATTGCAGTCGGTTATCAAGAAATCTTCAGCTTCACCGAATGGGTTACAGTGCCTTTCACCGTCCTTATTACCCATTTATGGAACTATCAAAGTCCGCTTACAATTATTGCTCCGATTCTGGTAACCCTTCTCTTGGGTTTTGTGTTGGTCTTTTGGCGTTTTCCTCGCCTTCGCGAAGAACAGCAGTTCCTTACTTGGATGGGTATTACCATCGGACTGTTATTCATTGCCAGTGGTATCTTCCTTCTCTACCAAATGGGCCTAGCCCTCTTGCAGGTTCCTGCCAGCCCTCAAATTGCCATTACTATCATTTTTGGTACCATTCCTATTATTCTCGGATTCCTCACAATTCGCAGTTTTGTCTCCACCGATTGGCCGCATAAACCTCGTCAATTGATTCTCTTATTCATCCTTGCAATATCCGCACTCTTTCTTTGGGCGGGCTGGATTCTTGGACCTATTCTGTTAATGTTGACTGCTGCAATTGCTTCCATCCAATTACTCCTTAAACTCCGCACGAGTCCAGTAACCATGGAGTAGAGATTCAAGACAGTCCCAAGTTTCAAATCTTTCCTGCCTTTCTTCATTTCGTAGATTTGGAGCTTGTACGCTTTTGCGTTACGACTTCTTGTTTGTATGTTTTATGCTGTGTTTACGTTCTGCTCAGAGCGGTTGAAACTAAGTCAATAATAATGCCATAGATAATGCCTGCAAAGAATGCGAGGATATCTCGAAATTCAGTGGAAAGGAAGATAGCCGCTGACACGATGAGCCCCAAGATCAACCCGCGAACAATGGCGTTTGCCCACACCCGGCTATTTTCCCCTTTAATGATGACAATCTCATCAGCGAGGCCAACCACGAGCCCCATGATGACACGGTTATACCACATCCCAATTAGGAACACCCAATTCGCAAAGTATCCACCAGGAAGTCGAAGTCCAACTCCAATAATGCAGAGAATGCCTAAGAGCGCACCTGTGAGAATTGCGATTCCAAGCCGTTTCCGATTCATGTTCACTAACATCCTGTGACGCTATACAGCTACGCATGATGCACAAAAAAGGAATGGTTCAGCTACTGGATGAATTTCTGATACCCTTTTGGTATCTGGATTGCAAACTTACAATGTAACGCTCCGGTTAACGCCGTTTCAATGGGTTTAACATTGACCGGTTGGTCAAAAACAACGTCCCAGTAGAGTTTGGTAAATCCGGCACTACAATGGCAGAAATTCGGTGAAATCTCATGCTCGCCACCATTTTTGATTGCTCCTCGTACCCATGCACAGTGACAATAATAGTATCGTTTCATCCGGTCGCTATCAGCTGTGAGATACTTGATGGTCTGATATGGAATTTTTGTGCTGATGATTGTATCACCTTCTCGGACCCCCGGAGCGATGGTGAGAGTGTTTATCACATAATCCACAACGTCATCATCGACGTACTGGGCGTATTCGAGCGTTCCATCCTGTTGGTGCTGTTTCACCCGTTCGACGAATTCCTGATGTTTTAATGCCAAGAATTCATCAATGTCACCTAATCGGAGTAAATCTTCGCGATCTCGCTTCGCTTCTTCGAGGGGTCGACCGTGCAAACATGGAGCAAGCAATTCAATGGTTTTGTCTTCACCCAGTTTTTCTTCAAGGCGTTGCATGACAACCTTGGTGAATGCAGGTTTTGTTTCGGGATCTACACCTAACGGTGGAATCTCAATCCCGGCAAGAATGTCATCTCGCACCTTCTCCCCGTGTTGTTCTCCGATTCGTTGGTACAAGTTGTCCATGGCGTTGAAGGCTTCTGCGATGTCAATAATTTCAATGACGTACTCATAGTTTTTGGTAAAGTTCGCGTATTGGATTAAAGCGCGTAAGAATTCCAATACCGTATCGGAATCGGCTTCTACAAGGGATTCGGTGTATTCAAGGATTTTGTCTGGAGGGAGGGTATCAATGTCATTGCTTTTTAAAAACTTCTTCAATTCTTGTAAGCGTCTGACGAATATTGTGGCTTGTTCTTCATCAACATTTTTTTCCGTCAGATATTCACGAAACGCAATTTTATCCAACATATTTCACCAATTTTTTATCTGAACTCCAACGATATTTGTACCCTGCTTCTGTCTTCAGATACCAGAAGTTACCCTTATTATTCCTAACCACGTTTTAATGCGGTGACAACCAGGTATCCAGTGATCATCTGTTTGCTGCGTCTTTCTTCTGGTATTTTTTGGGAATTTCTATTGCAAACTTGCAGTGTAATGCTCCGGTTAATGCGGTTTCAATAGGCTGCACTTTGACTGGTTGATTGAAGACGATGTCCCAGTATTGTTTGGTAAATCCCGCACTGCAGTGGCAGAAATTTGAGGAGATTTCATCCTCGGTCCCGTTTCTTATTGCTCCGCGTACCCAGGGGCAATAGCAGACATAATAGCGTTTCATGTGAGGGTCCTTGGCGTCCAGCATTGCTTTGATGTGGTACGGAATTTTTGTGCTGATGATTTTGTCCCCTTCACGTATCCCGGGCGAGATGGTTGGTGTATTTTCCACATACGCTACAACGTCTTCATCGACGTACTGAGCGTATTCCAAGGTGCCATTCTTCATATGTTGGCGAAAGCGGTCGACGACTGTCTGATGTTTAAACTCTAGAAAGGCGTCAATATCTTTGAGCTTGAGAAAATCCTCCCGTGCTTTCGGTTCAACATCATGCCCATGCAAACAGGGAGCAAGTAGCTCAATCGTTTTGTCTTCTCCGAGCGTCTCTTCCAAGCGCTTCATGACAATTTTGGTGACCTCACACTTGGGTTCAGGATCCACGCCCAACGGCGGCAATTGGATGTCTGTAAAGATTTCATCGCGAACTGTTTCTCCGAATTGTTCAGCCACGCGGTCAAACAGGTTGTCCATGGCATTATATCCTTCATGGATGTCCAGCACCTCCGCCACATAATCATAGTTCTTGATGAAATAACCATAATTGTAGAGTGCACGGAGAGTATCTAATACTGCATCAGGATTAACTTTGACGAGGTGTTCTGTATACTGTAATATTGTGCCTTTAGGGAGGGAATCAATATTGTCGGTTTTTTGAAACTTTTGCAGCTCTTCCAAGCAATTGAGGAAGGTTTGGGCTTGCTCTGGGTCAACTTTACGTTTTGACAAGTATTTGCGAAACGCCGTTTCATTCAACACCATTCACCGTTGTTTTTCTTAAAGTCTTAGTGTAATCAGTACCGGTTATTCATCAAGACGTTCTAGTTTGAAGCAGACTGGTCGGACACCATCTGAGCAAGCTGTGTACATGATGCCATCTTCCATCCAGTTGCGGAAGTTACCGCCCCAGTTAAGGACGGAGAGGTCCTTGTAGACGTCATACCAAGCCCAAGTGCAGAAGCCGTCCGGTTTCTGCCCTTTTTCGATGATGAATTCTTGGCCATCCTTGAAGCTTTGGCATTCGGTGGCAGTTTTCCCACTAGGGGTAACGTAGTCTTTGCCAAAGACGTCTTTGGGATGAAATCGTTTAATGACAGTGATTTTTATCTTCGGCATAGTTTCTCACCAGAAGCGAATACTGTCTCAGCATATGAGATATTTATGGTTATGGTAACCAGTCGGTTCACTTTCTGTTTTAAGACACCGTGAAACACCCAATACACTTCTAAAAAAGAGAGACGCGGACTACAGACTAGCCCTCTTCCCTTTTCTTTTAATCATTAGTGTGTTGTAATCGTGTTACCATAGAATCCATCAAGCTAAAAAATATCAAGAATGATGTGATACTTCACTACGTTCACAGCAGGAGGTTGAATGTTTGGAGTTTGACGAGTTGGTCAAGAAGCGTCGGAGTATTCATTACTTCACGGACAAAGAGGTTTCTGATGATGATTTATTGTACGTTCTTGAGGCGGCACGCTGGGCGCCTTCGGCGGGCAATAACCAACCGTGGCGGTTCGTTATCATCCGGAAGCCGGAGAGCATCGAAAAAATCTGGGAAACAACGACGGATATTGAGGTTCCGATTTCATCAAAGCGCACGATAAAGGTGACGCCCCAAAATTTCATGAAACAAGCGCCTGTTGTCATCGTTGTCTGTACAGATACGCAGGCCTACAAGGGTAAACAGAACAGCATCTTTGCCGATCGTTTCTGCATCCAAGACTCTGCTATTGCCACGATGAACCTGCTCCTTGCTGTAGCGAATCGTGGTTTGGGCGCCTGTTGGATTGGAATGTATCGAGAAGATGCCCTGAGTAAAGTCCTCAATCTACCGGCTACGATTCAGCCCGTGGCAATTGTTCCCATTGGGCATACGCAATCCAAAGAACAACCCCGACCCCGAAAACCGCTCAACGAACTCGTTCATTATGAAAGCTATCAAAGCAATTAGATGTGGGGAAATTCAACAATTGCCGAAAAAACGACTTAGACAACTGGTTTACTAGCAAAAATATACTTCCAAGAACATATTGTGTTGTATGGGATTACTTGAGGATCTAAATCAAATCCATACTGAGATTGTGTCAAGTCCTCAACAAGTGGATGCAGATACGAGGCGACACTTTTGGCGTATCGTTGGGCAAATTAAACGTCAACCTGCCCCCGATGACGCCTGTATCACGAAGGCGGCAGAGATACGCGATTTGCTCTACGAAGAACGTTTGGGCAAACCTAGGTCGCTGAAATGGCTATTTTTCTGGTTTCTATGTGGGACTCTTGGGCTCTTCTATTATGTGTGGTTGGCTCTCTTCAATTTACAGCCCACGGGCAATTTCTGGGTTGATCTCTTCTGGGTTTATTTTTATCCGGGTGCCCTCGTTGCGGGTATCGTGTTTCTCTTCTATCCGTTTGGACGCCTAATTTTCGGGAAAGCCTTGGGGATTCGTTTGGATGGAATTACTCGTGATATCTACTACCTACCTACGTTGAAAATCAATTACACTACTTACTTGAAAGCCTCTCCGCCTCGCCGGCAATGGTTCTTCTTCTTTGCTGGGTACTGGACAGCCTTCACCGCGCTCTGGGTGGGTACCATCGGCTTTGTGTTGGGTGGTGAATGGGTCGGTATCGCTTTCGGACTAGCCCTTGCCGCACTTGAAACGCTAGGTGCGTTCGTTGGGGGAAAATGGGGTGGTGAACTCGGGCATTTTCATCGCGAACGACAAATTGTGAAAGATTGGAAACGCAACCTTGAAACTAAATAACTCATGTTGTGTTGTGCACATATGGACTTTGAAAAAATCACTGACAATTGCTATGCCTTGTTTAACGGCGTCAATACCACCGCGTTCATATTACCTTCTCAAGTCGTTATGATTGATGCTGGCGCACGACGCCCGCCAATTGAAATGCAGGCAGTGAGACGCCAAATCGAAAGCCTTGCTAGCCAGCCAGTGAAAACTGTGATTCTCACTCATTTTCACAGCGATCATACACATAGCCTTCCCTTTTACTCTGATTGCACAATTATTGCCTCAACCCGCCTAGCTAAGCATCTCCATGACGCTAAACGTAAAACTCTCCCTGGTTTCCCCGTCGTAGCACCCACAAAGCTCTTTGAAGATTCGTTGGAACTCCAAGAGGGAACCGTTCGGCTTGTCATTAGACGCACTGGCGGACATACTGATGACTCTAGCTACATCTTCTGTTCTAAAGAGAGAGTGCTGGTGGCTGGTGACAATCTCATGCCCGGCTATCCCTGGGGTGGTAAAGGGAGTAGTCTCCATCAATGGATTCGTGCTCTTCAAGAATATCTCACTCTCGACCTTGACACCATTATCCCAGGGCACGGTCCGTTAATGACCAAAACCTTCGTCCAAGACCGATTAGCGTTCATGCTCAAAGTCCAAGCCACCATGCAGGAATGCATCTCTCAAGGAAAAAGCGAAAAAGAGGTGCTTGCCGCCGCTGACGCGATATCTTATCAGAAACCCCTAAGTCCACAGGCAAAACCTCAAGTACTCCGTCGATGGTACAAAAACTGGGAGCATCAATAGGATACACAAATTTGGATGCTTACTTTTCTTCAATTCTTGCAAGGGATTTGGCAAGCTTCTTTTTCTCTTCGAAATTTGCCAGTCTTCCAATCATAATTCGTTGAGCTTGTGGAGAACCTGCACCATGCATGGATTCGGTTAAATAGCCAACTGCGGCGCGTCCTAGAGTTAGGTTTTCAATTAGTCGGAGGATTTTCATCCGGTCGATGGTATCGACGCCTTCGGCTCCGACCAGGTACTTTTCGATGATTTGGCGGGTTTCGGGGTTTTCTAATTCTTTGGCACTGGGGCAGGTGACAAATAATCCGCCAGCGATATCTTGTAGCAGTCGAGCGATTTCGAATGGAAACCGGGTCACGTTCTGTTTGCATACATTAGCCAGTAAGATGTCGACAAGATAATTGCCGGCTGCAGTTTGTTGCCCGCAGCTTGAGCAGGCTAGCCCACAGGAGTAAAGGGTTTCATTCAAATGTACCATTTCGGTGAGCTTGTCTTTGATGTGGGAAGCGTTTTGGACCCCGTTGTATTCAGCGATGGTCGCTGCGGCTCCGATCAATACATCACCGACGCCCACCTTACAGCCTCCATAGCTCTGACGATGATATGCTGCAAAGCTTTCCACAAGTTGACTACAAAATTCCGATTCTCCGTTCATAAATATCCGTTCAGTGGGAACGAATACATTATCGAAGATTATCAGGCATTCTTGGCCCCCGAACTCAGGGTTTCCACAATCAATATCACCCTCAGCACTCTGATCTAGCCGACGTAAATCGCTAGCCTGTCTACCATAAAAATAGGTGATTCCCTCTGCGTCGGCGGGAACTGCGCAACAAATGGTGAATTCTTTTTCAGCATCCCGCATGGCTAAAGTCGGCATGAGCAGGTGTTCATGGGAGTTGACTGCACCCGTTTGATGGGCTTTCGCCCCCCGAATGACGACGCCATCATCGCGGCGCTCGACAACGTGCACAAACACATCGGGATCTTTTTGTTCAGAGGGACGTTTGCTTCGGTCTCCTTTGGGGTCGGTCATACAGCCATCAATGACCCAGTCGTGTTTTTCCACCTCTTTCATGTATTCGATGAATCGTTGTTGATAGTTGGTCTTGTGTTTCTGGTCAATATCGTAGGTCGTCAGATACACCGCATTGAGGGCATCCATGCCGACACAGCGTTGAAAACAGGTTCCACATTGTTGACCAAGCAAGCGCAGCATTTGCACCTTTTTCTCAAGATCTTCGGTACTCTGATGTAAATAGCAAAACCGGTTAATGGTCTCCCCAGTTATCGATGAGGTCGCTGTCATGATAGACCGAAATTGTGGATTGTGTGCCAGGTCATAAGTTAGGGCAATTGAATTGATTGACGCCTGAATAATTGGATGGTCAAGTGGATCTTGGAGCAGCTCACCAGTGAAATAGACTTTGAGGGGTTTTCGGTCACGGAGACTGGCACGATACTCTTCACCTGTCATTAGGGTCATACATGTTCACCTTCAAACTGACAACACGTAAACATTACCTAGTGCCGGGGATTACTTTTAGATTTCTAAAAGACAAAATGTTGTAGAGAGGACCTAATGAGGAGTATAAATGAACTGGGCATTATTCCTGATCTTTTTTCATTTTTCGTCGGACATAGAGGGCTAGACCAAACATCACCAAGGTTATGACTGTACCAAAAACCGCTGAGAGAACAAAGTTTAGCAGGAGTATTTCACCAGTTAACAGGAAATAGCGAGTGATGAAGTATATGAGAATCCAATAGAATGGGCTCGTTATCAAACCCGGTGAAAACTTGCGGAGCACAATGGTTTGAATTAGATGCCAGAGCCCGTTCGTCACGAACATAAAGGCAAAACTCAAGGGCCAAATCACCCACACACCACCAAACAGCTCGAACAGTACGATGCCAATCACAAACACTATAAAGATCATGAGATTGAAGCCAAAGAACATCCGCCACGAAAACTCCGCAAAAAAGGTCTTACGCATCATCTCGATGAACCCTTCACCCACTGCAACTTCCTCGATTACATGTACACAATAGGCCATCACGTAGCCCCAAAACAAAACGCTCAAGGTAATCTCCATCATCTTGCTCACCACCTGGTTCGCTTTGGTGATTGCGTGTTTAGATATTTAAATAGTAAATCGGTGCGTGTCAGTAGAAGGTCTACTGCCTGAACATTCACGTTATTTTAGGCGGTCGAGTTTTTGTATCATTTGCTGGCGATAGGTTTGTAGTGCTTTCTTTCCGTCTTCTGTGAGTTGGATGAGAGTGTGGGGAATTTTTTCGACAAATTCTTTGGTAATTGTGACGTAACCGACGGTCTCAAGTTTGCTGAGGTGGGAGGAGAGGTTACCTCTCGTTAAGCCGGTTTGGCGTAATATGAAGAGGAAATCTGCGCTTTCCACTTCTTTGAGAACTGTTAGGATTTTGAGCCGCGCCGGCGAATGGACAATAGGATCTAAGTCGTCGTCGATGAAGGAGGGATCCGTAGGAAATTCAGACGCGGGCATGTGGATTCTCACCTTCAGCGGGATCTGTGGGTTCAACGTGATAGCGGTGCAGAAATCGGAGAAAGAGAACTGTACCGGAAAAGAGGGCGAGGAGACCGATAATAGCATTTTGGATTGCAAAAGTAGTGAAAAACGCCGCGTATGCGTTGGGAACACTGAGGTTCAACCAGGGAACGATGACACCGATAACGGGGAGGAGGATAGCAAAGAGATAGTATCGGGTGAGGTGATATCTATGAGCGAGGAAAAAGAGTCCAATGGCGATCAACAAGCCAAACCCGACGGGTGCTATCCAAATCAACCAGAAGAAAAGTCCAGCATAACCGGAGATGATGAAAAGGACTACGGGAGGGAGAATCACTATACTCGCTATGAGAACTAAGATGAGAAGCACTCCACGTGTACTCGTCTCTTTGAAAGGCTTGGGTTTTACATATCCTGCGCGGGGATAGACCCACCGTCGTTTTGCTGCCTCGATGAGGGGGTCATAAAATAGCGGATTTAACATGATTAACATAAATACCAAGAATGTGATGTTGTAAGCAAGCATGGTGAAAACAGATGCTAAGCCTAGGAAAATGACGCCCATGAAGAGGTCAGCCAGTCCGTCTTCATAGTAGGCTTGTTGGACTTTGAGGGCGATTGCGTCTAATTCCGTTGAAGTTGACATTGTTATTCATCTCGGAATTCCAGTTTCAAACTGGTTTGTCCTGCAAACTAATTTGAAACACAGCCTTATAAATTTTATGATTCCCACATATGATTTTACTCATTGAGGAAACCACCTCTTCCAGCAATTGTGTGTTGAGGGTGAATGTTAATAAAAATGAATAATACGGTGTAGGATTATGTCTGATGATAAGGTGTATCGTGAATTACAGAGGCACTTGGATAGTATGCCGGTGGGCTTCCCGGAAACGGCTTCGGGTGTGGAGATTCGAATTCTAAAACAGCTTTTCAGCCCTGAAGAAGCAAAGATTGCTGTGCAGCTGCCATTTTCTCCAAAGGCTTCGGAAAGCCTTGATAGCATTGCGGACCGGCTTGGGATGTCGGGGAATGCAAAGAACCAGTTAGAGCAGATTTTAGATGGGATGGTGAGTAAGGGACTCCTTCATTTCAAACGGGAAGAGAACATGAAATTCTATAGCAGCATTCAGTGGATGATTGGAATTTACGAGTTTCAGGTGAACAAGCTCACGAGGGAGTTGTTTTTTGATATTGTGCAGTTCAGTTTGGAGGCGTACGGAGGGGAAACATTTAGCACGAAGATTCCGCAGTTGCGTACGATTCCTGTTGAGCAGAGTTTCACCCCTGAACATTTGGTCGCAAACTATGATCATGTGAAAAAACTCGTTGACGCAGCTGAGGGACCTTTTGCAGTGGCGGATTGTGTGTGTCGACAAGCGCAGGACCTCCTTGGTAATCCTTGTCGGGCAACTTCACGCCGGGAGACATGCTTAGGGTTTGGAGAGTTTGCGCAATTGTATATTGATGAGGGGTGGGGGCGCCAAATTTCGAAGGAGGAGCTTCTAGGGATTATTGAGCAAAACGCAAAGGATGGACTAATCCTTCAGCCAAGTAACAGCCAAGCCGTAGAATACATTTGTAGTTGCTGTGGTTGTTGTTGTGCCTTACTGTTGGGAACGAAAATGTCCCGACACCCTGTGAGATATCATTCCTCAAATTTCTATGTTGAGATTGATCCCGAATTGTGTACTGGGTGTGGAACGTGTGTGGACAAATGTCAAATGGATGCGATTACGCTCGTTGAGGAAAAATCACAGTTGAATCTCGACCGGTGCATCGGTTGTGGAGTTTGTGCTGTTAATTGTCCATCTGCAGCGATTACCTTACAGCAAAAGGGAGAAGAGCACATTCCTCCCAAAACCCTCGAAGAACTTTACGATACCATCTTGAACAAGAAAAGACAAGGTGGCCAAGTGAAATTCGAGTGAAGTTTGGTAGAACAAATAAATTCCCACTTTTCAAAACAAACCGCTCACAAAAGGCTGCATTCTTACCACACGTACTGTAATCGCCGCGCGTTATACTTTGAGAGCAGTGTCCCAAGATTTTATCTAAAAACAAGAACACGCCTTTTCTGGCTAAATTGTGCCAATTTCAATGCGATTTAGGCTATTTTGACTTTGGTGGCTTTGGGGCGACCTTCGCCTTCTTTGATTTCGAAGGTGACGTTGTCGCCTTTGTTGAGGAATTTATTGGCTTCAACTTCGTCGCCGTGGACCCAGACGTCGGCGTCACCGTTGTCGCGTTGGATGAAGCCGTAGTTTGATTCGGGGTTAAACCACTTGATGGTTCCTTTTTCCATAGTGTTCACCTAGATTCGTTTTGGTGGAGTGTGACATCCGGTGAGCCAGTTGTGAATTGGCGTATCTAATGGTGCAGATTACTTGCAGATGCCGGTACCCTGGCTGGAGATCCAGTTGCCTTCCGAGGAAGGGTGGTTGTGTCACGCAACCGTACGGTAGCATGATAATTTTAGATTTCTTCTAAATAAAAAAAAGAAATTAAATACTATTTGCTAACTGACTTTGAGAAGCTCTTACTGGTTTAAAGCTTTTCCTATATGATACTTTTTGGTTCTTCGTTTTCATACAGGAGGAGCGAGGAGCAGGATATAGGCGGAGCATAATCCAATCATGAGGATGTTAATTAGCAGCGCAATTGTGAGAAATAATCGGTATGAGAGCTTTGAGTCCTTGAAGCTTAGTGTTGAAAACACGATTAGCGGTACGGCACCGAAGGGTGTGGCGATCCCGCCAAGGGCTGATCCAAACCCTACAGCCCAGAACAGGGGATCCTGTATGCCCGCTGTCCACCCCATTGTAACGGCCATTTCAGAAACGAGTGGTGCGAAAGTAGTTGCCATGGGCGAGCCACCAATAATTAGGGTTCCTAGCCATGTTGCCCACAGCATCATTAAAGACGTTGGCACCAGTTGACCTCCACTTGCCTGCAAGATTACTTGTGATAACACTGTGAGAACCCCGACAAGTTGTAGGGCTCCGGCGAGAATGAAAAGCCCGCCTATGAAGAAGATGATGTCCCATTCTATGTCACGGAAACTTGTCCGGGGATCGGCTTGACTAGCAATCATGAACACCATCATTCCGGCTAGGGCAACAACGTAGGCTTGGGGAAATGCGGCAAATGCTATGATGACTAAGACGAAGAGTCCTGAATATACCCAAAACAACCGTCGATTGGGAACCATCGTCCACGGATCAAAATCTATGACTCGTTCATATGCTGCAGCATCATATGTTTTCAATTGGCTACGAAAAATCAAAAATAAGACGAGTAAGGTTACTGCCAATACGAACAAAGCCAGAAGTCCAAATCGTATGATGTAGTAGGCAAAATCGAAGCCTGCGTAATCTGCCACAATGACGTTAGACGAGGTGCCGATTAAAGTGAAGGCCCCACCTACGCCAACGGCTAGCATCTCTCCTAGTAGAAACTTATGGGGTGGTAGTTTGAGGGCCTGGCAGGTTAGAATGGTCAGGTATGCCATTATCACCATTACAACTGTGTTCAGGAGGACCGCTGATAAGCTGGCGGTAAGTACGCAAAATAACACGAACAGTTTTTGGGGATTCCCTCGAGTCAACCGGATGACATGGACTGCGACGAACTGAAATACTCCTGCCCCTCGCATGACTTCAGCCACTACTGTCATTCCAGTGATAACAAGAATTGGTTCTAAACGCACCATCGCCAATACGTCTTCTCCAGGTATGCCGTGGATGATGAGTGCGATTGATGCCAACACGGCGCCCATCAGGGCGGCTACTGTATGGTGGACCATACGTGTTACAATTAATAGGACAGTCAGAAGGAAGATTAGTAGAATCAGCAGCCATAGCTCCATGTTGACTCACCTCCAACTGGTATTTTCACGTTGGAGAAGCAAACTAGGGTGATATAGACTCAAAATTTTGGACCTTAAATAATTTCTTTGACAGTTATTATCTAATGAAAGCAAGAGGTTTTATTAAAAGCGTAGTGGGCGCCTCTTCACATCACTCCAACTCAATGAAACTAAACAGCCGAAACGAAAACCTACTTTTCAGACAGTTAACCACGCAGGTGAGAAACCACGCGGATGACTGAGAGGATCCAGCTGGAAAAAACATCGGCGCTATCGAAGCTCTGCCATTTAGCCAAAAATCTCTACAACCTAGCCAACTACCACATTCGACAGAAGTTCATCAACGAAGGACACTGGATACGATACAGGAATTTGTACTGGCTCCTGAAAAACACTGGGGCTTACAGGAACCTGCCAGCACAGACAGCCCAGCAGATTCTCCTACTACTTGACAAGAACTAGAAATCCTTCTTCAACGCAATTAAAGACTGGAGAGACCACCCGAACAAGTACCTTGAGAAACCAAGGTTACCTCGATATAAACCGAAGGCAGGGGAGAGCATCGTTATATTCACAAACCAGCAGTGCCGTATCAAAAACGGGCTCCTGTGGTTTCCTAAAAAAACTCAGCTGGACCCCATCAAGACGCGCATCACTGGAAGATTCCATCAGGTCAGGATATTACCCCGGGGTAATCACTACATCTTAGAACTTGTGTATGATAAGACCCCCATTGCTCTTCAATTAGACAAACGTCGTGTCATCGGTATTGATATTGGATTGAATAACCTCGTAACTGTTGTCAACAACGCAGGGCTAGCCCCCTGGCGCGTGAAAGGCGGAGTTGTCAAATCCATCAATCAATACTATAACAAAGAACAAGCACGCCTTACTTCTTGTAAGGATCAACAAGGACTTACAAACCAAACGCGACGCCTTCATCGACTCCGATTAAAACGAAAAAACAGAATTACCGATATCTTTCACAAGGTGTCACGACGCCTCATTGAGTATTGTATTTCCAATGATTTCGGACGGATTGTGATTGGATATAACAAGACGTGGAAGCAGTTCATCAGATTGGGAAAGCGCACGAACCAGGCTTTTGTTAACGTGCCCTTCAGGAAGCTGGTCCTACAAATACAATACAAGGCGGCCTTGGTAGGAATCGAAGTGAGTTTGATAGACGAAGCCTATACTTCCAAGGTGAGCTTCCTTGACGATGAACCGATCACACAGAACGAAACTTATGTGGGTCAGCGAATACACCGAGGACTGTTTCGATCATCAACTGGAGTGGTCCTGAACGCAGATGTGAATGCAGGTTATAATATCGGGCGCAAAGCAGTCCCGGAAGCCTTTGCGGTGGACGGGATAGAGGGTGTGGGGTTACACCCAGATTCGGTGACCGTTTGATGCAAAATGGTAACAGAATTCAATGGAAATAGTTGTTATGTACTATTTTCAATAACCTAAGTTGAACTTGAGCAAGCTGCGTAAAAAAGCGTAAGTGTAAGGTGAACAAAAGCAGCGATAATGAGTTATTTTATTCGAGCTTTGCTAGGAGTGGACGGAGTTTGACAAATTCTGGGTCCTTTTGGATGTTGTTTTCTAGTTCGCCGGGAAGAGACTTTTTGAGAGCGTGCTTCAGTTGAAGGAATGCTGCCTGAGGTCTGTCCAGTTCGATGAGTACCCGTGCATGATTCAAAAAGATGGTCGGTGGGGCATTATCGAGTGTGGCAGCCGTTGCGTAACATTGCTCGGCTTTTTGCCATTGTCTGAGGGCGATGTGGAGGTTGCCAAGATTGTTCCAATGTTGGGGATTGTTGGGGTCGAGTTGGGCGATGCGTTGGGCTGTATTAAGAGCTTTTTGAGGAGAGTTATACTGTTGCTCGATAGTGGTGAGAAGTGTAAGGAGTTCGAGGTTGTTTTGATCTTTTTTGAGGAGTTTTAAAAGTCGTTTTTTCGCCCGTTCAGGGTAGCCTCCGGCGAAAGCAGCTATTGATCGCTGGAACAGGTCATTGTCTTCTCCCAAGCAATCACCAGTCCCTATTATTAAGAGCGGTTGTCAATTTTATAGGCTGGCAGGAGCAGACTTTTTTTGGGTTTTATTTGTTGAAATCGCAACCAGTTCGGATTTATGTCGGATGCAATTGTGTGAGATGCCACTCGATTAGATTCATGAGAAGATGAGGAGTTTTAAGGAGCTACTTATCAGTTGGTGAATTAGTAACTACGTTTGCGTGTGTTATGATGCTTGAAGGTAAGACGGTGAATCATGA
>Ga0209636_10003805_pt1 | contig 15394 bp, 10 predicted proteins | sample DeeMarSWOR152_54_FD_187464 | JGI IMG/M metagenome (GOLD analysis project Ga0209636, IMG submission 187464) | Marine sediment microbial communities from White Oak River estuary, North Carolina - WOR-1-52-54 (SPAdes) (version 2) | ecosystem: Environmental > Aquatic > Marine > Intertidal zone >...
TCCATCTGCTCAAATTCACCATTCCTTTACCTTAGGAACTCATTACAGGGATAAGTCAAAAATATACCGTTTAAATAAACTGAACAACGAATGGAGGTAAATCTATGAAAAACACAATCCAAAATCTAACAAAGGCATTTATTGGCGAAAGTCAGGCAAGAAACCGTTACACATTTTATTCGAAAATTGCTCAAAAAGAAGGATTTGAGCAGATTGCTGAGATTTTTTTGATCACCGCAGACAATGAGAGAGAGCACGCAAAGTGGCTATTCAGACTGATTAATGAACTCAAACAAAAAAGCGATGAAAATTATGAAGAGATCAATGTTGAAGCAGCTGCTCCCACAGTCCTGGGCACTACGGTCGATAACTTGAAAGCCGCAATTGCCGGAGAACACTATGAATATACACAAATGTACCCTGAGTTCGCTGATACTGCAGAGAAAGAAGGCTTTCCGGAAATTGCCGAACGTTTGAGAGCCATATCCAAGGCCGAAGTCCATCATGAGGAAAGATACAGGAAGTTACTAAAAGAGGTTGAAAATAATTCAGTGTTTAAAAAGGAACAAAAGGTCCTTTGGGTCTGCAGAAAATGTGGATATATCCATGAGGGAGAAGAACCACCGGAAAAATGCCCATCTTGTGACCATGAAGCAAAGTATTTTGAAATCAAGTGCGAGGATTACTAAGAAGCTTAAATATATTTAGTTTTGTTCTTCATGCAGAAGAGTTGAAAAGAAAGGTCAGGGTAGAGAAGGCAGATATTCAGTCAAGGCCGGATGATCGGAACCATGTTATAGGTCAGACTGTAGCAGGAACTGTTAAAACATTCAAGTTCAACCCTCCAGCTCAGAAGCGAAACCCAAGGAGATTCCAGTAGTTCAGGAGCCAGATAAAAATCAATCCTGCTGCGAGGATGAGCGTGTAATGCACTCTGCCGCATAGGTTCCAGCATCTTTTCTTCCAGGCAAGAATGGCAAAGATGAGTGTTGCTAGTGTGAAAACAATGGAAATCAGAGGCAGGACGAGAACAGCCTTCAATGTAGACGGAACACCAAAAATGATTTCAAAAGGATCACTCATGATTCCAGCCAATCCAAAAAGAAACAGAAGATTCAGGACACTCATTCCACCTGCCACCCAGCGGCTCCACCTGGGTGCTTTCTTTTCCTCTATTCTGTGCATGCAGAGTTTTCTCCTCAATGCACCAATCGACCAGGCAAAGACGGATACGAAGAAAATGATGGAAAATCCCAAGAAGCAGTAATGGAAAACAGGTGTTTCATACCATTTTAACTTGACGAAGGCAAAGTAGGGAACATTACTCAGAAAAGCATGGGCAATGCGGCCATTGCTGTCTTGTTTAAAAATGAGCACATTCTGTGTTCCAACTTCCCGGAAGATGAAAGGTTCCACCTCTATCCACTGTGTATTTCCAAGGCCTGCCGGCATTTTGATCAAGAGACGCCCTTCATCTGTTGCTTTTACCTTTACCACAGTGAACAGGTTCACCATCTTTTCCAAAGTTGTATAAACACCCCTGGTTGTCCCGTAACAGCCTGCTATTCGACTCAGCCGTTCTTTGGAATCCGGGGAAGGCTCAGGCACTGTCTGTTCCAGCGTGGGATAATAGCGGTCAAGAAAGGCCTGCAGAAGTTCTTCACGGACATCCAATCCGGCTCCTGCGCTGTTGTAGGAGACAAAGAAGCCCACGTTTTTTTCTGGGATCATGACAAAAAATGTGTGGAAAAAGACAGTATCGCCGCCATGTTCAAGAATCCGCAGGTTGTTCAGGTTTCTTTCCCAGAAGCCATGGGCATTCCCGTTTAAACGCGGGTCATGGGAGAAAAGGCGCGTCTGCATGAGTTCGGCTGTTTCTTCTTCCAGAATCTTGACTTCTTTGTATTTTCCCTTTTGGAGATGGGCAATCATGAATTTTGATATATCTGTGGCTGTCGTGCTCATTGAACCTGCCGGAGCGATGCCATTGAGCAATTCAAATTCTTCGGTCTTGAAAACCCCATTTTTATATGTATATCCCTCAGACATGTTGTCTGCCAATTCAGGCGGCAGCGGCTGGCGGAACGTGCTCTGATGCATATCCAGAGGCTTGAAGATATACTCCTCAAGATATTCTTCAAATGATATTCCTGCGATTTTTTCCGCGATAAAGGCGGCCAGGGCTGTCCCGTAATTGGAGTAAGCTGTGATTTCTCCAGGAGGAAAAACTCTGGCCGGAATGTTATCGGCCAGCCATTTTCCTTCAGGTACAAGGTCTTCAGGCTGACGGGCTCCCATCCCTATGTAGACATCCTCGAAGCCAGGCGTATGAGTCATCAAATGAGTAAGAGTGATTGGCTCTGGAAATGTGGCTGGAATTTTAAACTCATCAAGATAGATGTTGACATCTGCGTTGAGGTCGAGCTTCCCCTGCTCGTAAAGCTGCATAACTGCTGTCCAGACAAATAGTTTTGAGACTGAGCCAGGCCTGAAAAGGGTTTTATCAGCCAGAACAGGTTTCTTTTTCTCGACATCTGCAAACCCATAGCCTTTGGCATGGAACAACTGGCCATCTTTGACAGTGGCAAATGTCGCCCCAGCAATGTGATTGGCTGCTAGATGGGCGGCCATGATGCCGTCGATAAAAGCTTCCAACTCTGCAGGGTCTGCTGGGCCTTCAGTTTCAGGTGAAGTCTGAGCCTGAGCAAAACTAATGGGCAAGGCAATGATTAAAAAAACAACCAGATTCTTCCGTAATATTCTTTTCATTTTCTTCCTCCTTTTTTTATGATGAATAAATACTAATAAAACAAAGGATGGCAATCAACTTTCTGAATAGAATAAGGAATAAGGGGACAGACCAAGATATTTTTTTTAATTTGAACAAGATAGTTGAATAATCAGAGGGAATTTCTTTCTTAGGTGGCTATTTTTAGGGGTAAATCAATCTCCGTAAGGAATAATACATTCATGTAATTCAAAAACCCCTTCATGTTCACGAATGATTCTATCTCTTAGTCCTAAACCGAGTTTTATATTTATTCGCTCGATAAATTCTTTGCTGCCGACTGCAAGACTCTCAGTCCATCGGCTTTCTCTTTTGAGACCTCGAGTTTCGATCGCATCGGCTATCCACTTTGTGTAGGATTGCTTGAGAGATTCTCGATCTTTCATGTTTAATATCCGGATGAGACTATGATCATCAATCAATTTATATCGTTGCTGGTTACTCAAAATTTCATTGTACCCACAGAACGGCCAATCTTTCGGATGATTCACCACTCCGGCTCTTACCATATTCATATCAATATAGACCATGCATTGATTAAGATGGATATCAGACTCAACGGCCGTTGCATGATACCGATCCTCCCAAAAAGCTCCTCTCCTGTTCTTCCTTTGATTATATTCCTGAGCAGTCCTGCCGGCGATCAGTCTCATGGCTTCAGGAATGATATTTCGTCTTTTAACATCATTAACTAGTAAGTGAATATGATTGCAAGTTACAGCATAATTTAAAACACATAATCCATATCTTTTTTTTGCTTTAAACAGCCAGAATAGCCATCTCTTGCGATCTCGAAAAAATTTTAAAAGAAATTCTCTTTTATGACAGCGATGAGTAATATGCCAAATAAGACCTGGGATGTATCCACGGCTAGCTCTTGCCATACCCATTCTCTTTATAACTTAGATAGACGCTTTCATAGCCAAAAATTCTCATTTAAGGAGAAAAATTAAGGCCAAACTAAAGTTATGCCGCTGTAAATAAATGAAATATCTTGGTCCGTCCCCCTTTTTCTCCCCTTTTTCCCTTTTCGTGTCGGTGGGAACAAGAATTATATTTTAGCTGACTATCTTTGACCTTAACCTCTATTCATAAACCAATATGACTACTCGCCTGTTCTGAACTCTTCCTTGACGAGTGGAGTTATCACCTATCGGTGCCTCACTCCCATAGCTTATCACTTCCATCCTATGGAGGGGGATGCGATACTTTTTGTGGAGATAGTCCATCACCGCTTCGGCCCTTTTCTTTCCTAAGAGCAGGTTCCAATTTTCTGGCCCAGTGTTATCCGTGTGTCCTTGAATTTCCAGATACACACCCTTGTCTTGAGCAATTAGCATTCCCACAAATTCGTCTAGTCTTGCTTGAGCTTCCTCACTCAATTCATAACTGTCGAATCTAAATTTCGCTTCTTCATTCCTTAGAACCTCTTGAAAAATCAGTCTTCCCTGAGCATATTTCTTGACTTCACTGATTTTGCTGTCGAATTCGGATTTTTGTTTACCTAGTTCGGATTCTTGCTGGGTGATGAGCGAACCAAGAGTGGCCAAACGTTCATCATGCTCTTTTAATCTTTTCTGATTCTCCTCGACAGAACTCTCCACGCCCTCTACCTTTTCATCCAGGGTCGCTATCTCTCCCAGCACATATTTTTTGGTAGCACAGCCCGTACCAGCGATTAATCCCATGAGAAGCGCCACCCCCACGAAAAATATGACTTTGTTTTTGTTCATCTTTACTTCCCTCCCTTTACTAATGCCAATCGCTCTTTTGTCATAATCTATGATTCACACCTCATCTGCTGCAATTTATCATATCATAAGTTCATCTCTCATCAAACATCTTTGAACGATGTTTTTTCCCGCGCCTTAACTAAAAAGATGGTCATTTTGGTCTTTGCTTGAAGTTCATAGTGATGGTGATGAGGAGTCCTTCGTTTCCCCGCTGTAGTATCCTTCTCTTGTTCTTATTTTGTGTTTCCTGTTTGACGTCATCACCTTGATTTTTCGGAATTCATTTTTGGGATCTTTATAGGAAGTGTAGCCGAGGATATATTGGTGACTGAGTTCTTTTTTTATCATCGCTAAAGTTGTTTTCAATTCTTCAGGATGATTTAAAAAAAATGCCTTTCCTCCTGTGGCCTTGGAGAATCGTTCAAGAGAGGAAACGATCCAGGAAGAGCTTACCGTCGGCGCGCGTTTATACTTCTTTAAATACTGGTCGCTTAAAGGAATTTTATACCCGATAGTATAGATGGGCACATCAACCCTCCGTGCGACTTCAACCGCTTGCTCATAAGAATATTGGCTGTCGTTTTCGATTCCGTCTGTGATTAAGAGAAGAGCTCTTTTTTCGTTTTTCCCTTTATCAGCAAACGCTGGCGACACCGCTACGGCATCATTCAAGGCAGTCTGGCCGTAGGCCCCGGTCGTCTCCAGAAGAGATAAAAATTCATCCTTATCTTCAGAAAAGTTGACGGCCACTTCCACCTCTCCATCAGCAAATATCAACAGCGAGACTTCATCGTGATCATCAAGAAGGGCTGTTATGAGATACGCGAGGGCCTCCTTGCTTTCTTCCAGTCTATCCTGAAGAGCCATGCTCCCGCTGACATCGAGGAGCACGGTTAAACTCAGAGGAGCCTCAAAATCGTGCTTGAAATAGGTGATATCCTTTTTTTCATTGTTCTCATAAATAAAAAAATCTTGTTCTGTCAGGTCGTTAATATATCTTCCTTTCCTATCTTGAACCGTTACTACTAGAGAAATTGCGTTGACTGATATGTCATAGACGATTTCCTTTCTTTTTTTCTCTTGAGAAAAGGATAATGACGAAGACATACATATTGTTCCGATAATGTAGACGATGAGAACAATCGATATCGGCCGGAATATTATTATATTGTTCGGTGCGTTATTCTTCATTCATTCCCGCTCTGCAGCTTTCTTGACTTATAGCATAGTCGAAATCTGGAATCAACGGCCGCTGAATTATGCTCCAACCTGGGCCTAAACTCTGGATTATCTTCTGATTTCTTTATCCTCTGATATTGCCCAAAAATATCCTTATTGGGAATCAGCTAGAACAGACCACGAAATCCAAGGAAGAAATTTAATTTATGGACGTCTAAAGGGATGAACATTTCCAGACACAAAGATTAAATCGAACGAAAAGAGAGCTAATGTCGAAGCAAAAAGACATAAAGATGATGCCTCCGGACTCAGCCCGAATTGGAAGAAATCCGCTTTTCATATATAATTCCCTGTCTTCTGTCTGAAGGTGAGTCTTCGACAAGCTCAGACAACGTCAGACAGAATGTTTTGACAATGCATCGGCACACTTAATTCAATCCAGGAGGTAAAGGATGGTCTACTATTTTAAGAAAGGGTCTCGGATATTTTTGCTGGTGGCTCTTATTCTCTGGATGACTCATCTCTTCTTTTCCCAGAGTCCGGAAGAAAACCTGATCAAAAATTTCAAATGGCGCAACATCGGCCCGGCCAACATGATCGGCCGCATCTCGGATTTCGAAGCTCTTGACAAGGATTTCACCCAGGTGCTCGTTGCCAGCGCATCGGGAGGTGTCTGGAAATCCGTCAACGCCGGGACGACCTGGGAACCCATCTTCGACAAATACGGTTCTTCTTCGATCGGCGATGTGGCCTTTTTCCAGAAAGATCCGAAAATCATCTGGATCGGTACAGGGGAGGAATGCTGCCGGAACAGCATCGCCTGGGGCGACGGTATCTATAAATCGACAGACGGAGGCAAGACATTCACCCGGATGGGCCTGGAGACGACGCATACGATCGGTCGTGTCCTCACCCATCCCACCGACCCCGATATCGTCTATGCAGCAGCGACCGGCCATACCTGGGGCTACTCCGGAGACCGAGGATTGTTCAAGACCGGGGACGGAGGCAAGACCTGGAAGAAACTGACTCAGGGACTGCCGGATGATGGCAAGACCGGAGCCATTGATCTTGTCATGCACCCGGAAAACCCAGACATTCTCTACGTCAGTTTCTGGCAGCGATTACGTCAGCCCTGGCGCTTCGACTCCGGTGGACCGAACGGCGGCGTTTTTAAAACCACAGACAGCGGGAAAACCTGGCAGAAACTCACCCAAGGGCTCCCGACCGGAGACCTGGGAAGAATCGGGTTAGCCATCTCCAGGAGCAACCCGAAGGTCCTGATGGCCGTTGTCGAACACGGCTTTCAACCGCAGAGGTCCCTCCGGGAGGGTCAGAAACAGAAACCTAACCCCGATTACGATGACCTGACCAAACTCGGGACCGGAATTTACAGGTCCGAAGATGGAGGAGAGACCTGGATGTTCATGAACCGGACAAACGTCCGTCCGTTCTACTACAGTCATATCTACATCAATCCCTTCGACGACAAGCTGGTGTATTACCTGGCGACCCGCATGCAGGTTTCCGAAGACGGAGGAAAAACCTTCAAGAACATAGAGGGACTCCATCCTGATTTCCATACCATGTGGCTCGACCCGACCAACAAGAACCGCTTCTATGTCGGCCAGGATGGAGGCGCATCCCTCACTCATGACCACGGACAGACCTGGATTTTTTTCGACAACCTCTGCCTGGCTCAGTTTTATGCCATCAGCACCGATATGCGTGATCCTTATTATGTCTACGGTGGACTGCAGGACAACGGCACCTGGTGCGGTCCCAGCTTGAGCCGAGAAGGGACAATCCTGACTGATTTCTGGTTCAATATCGGTAGTGGAGACGGGTTCTACACTCAGAATGATCCCACCGACTGGCGCATCGCCTACTGCGAAAGCCAGGGGGGGAATATCATGCGAGTTAACATTGAGACACGCGAGACAACTCGGATAAGGCCCTCAGAAGAGAATACCTACAACTGGAAAGAACATCTCCCGAAGAAGAGCCGGGAAGAAGGAGAAACCCAACAGGCCGAGGCGCAGCAGCAACAGCAGCCGCCACAAAGCATGTTCGGCCGACGGCGATCGCCCTTCCGGTTCAACTGGAGCTCGCCCATCTTGATTTCTCCGCATAATCCGGCCACTATTTATTTCGGCGGAGATCATCTTTTCAAATCAATCGATCGTGGCGACCACTGGAGGATAATAAGCCCCGACTTATCGACCAACGACCCGGAAAAACACAGCAAGCCCACCGGCGGCATAACTCTCGACCAGACAGGGGCAGAAACCCACTGCACCATCACCACCATCTCCGAATCTCTGCTGACTCCAGGCCTGATCTGGATCGGGACGGATGACGGCCATGTCCAGCTAACCCGCGATGACGGAAAGACGTGGACGAACATGAGATCAAATGTCCCTGATGTCCCCGAAGGGATCTGGGTCAGCCGGGTCGAGGCCTCACGCTATGCCGAGGGCACCTGCTACTTAACTTTTGACGGACACCGGAGCGATATTTTCAAACCGTTTGTGTTCAAAACCACGGATTACGGAAAGACATGGACAAACATTACCGCGAACCTTCCGGATGGAGGGCCGGTCTATGTCATCCGCGAAGATCCGAAGAACAAAAGCCTCCTGTTCGTCGGGACGGAGTTTGACGCCTTCTTCTCCAGGGACGGAGGCAAAAACTGGAAGGATCTCAGCCTCAACATGCCCACGGTGGCTTTCCATGACCTTTTGATCCATCCTCGTGACAATGACTTGATCGCGGGAACTCACGGACGCGGCCTATGGATTCTGGATGACATCACGCCTCTTCAACAAGCCACAGACAAAATCCTCGCCTCGGAGGCTCATCTGTTTGATAACGAGAGGCCAGGGACCCACTGGCTGAGCCTGCGCCGAGGTGGCTACGGTCGCGGCAATCTCTACTTTGCCGGGGAAAACCCGACTCCAGGCGCAACGATCAACTTTTATCTCAAGGACAAACCCTCCGATCCTTTGAAAGTCGAGATCACGGATGTGACTGGAAACCTCAAGACGACCTTTGTCGTTAAGGATGTCGAAGCAGGTCTGAACCGTCTGATGTGGGATATGCGGTTTGATCCGTCACCCAAGCAGCTAGAGCAGAGCCTCACCCAAATGCAGCAGATGATGGACAGGATACTTCAGAGGCCGGAAGTGGAGGAGACGGCGAAAAAAACAGTAGAGAAAGCGCTCGAACAGCTCAAACAACCAGGCCTTACCTACAGAGAAGCGGCGGCGATTCAAAGACAAGCCTTCGAGTCGATCGGTTTCGGAGGAGCCATGTCATTCATGGCAGGCAGGTTTGGCCGTGGCGCGGAAGCCCCTCTCGCCGAACCGGGAAGCTACGCCGTCAAGCTCACGGTTAACAGCCAAACATACACTGCAAAAGTTTCCGTTCGCCGTGATCCCATGCTACAGAGCAGATAGGTTCCATCCAGCAATTGAACTCAGGCTCTCAGAACGGCTGGGCTGCCGGCCGTGGAATCATTGCAAGAAAGGTTAGAAAAGAAAATTAAACTATATCTGGATTTCTCATCAGACTGGTATTAAAAACAAAACTGATTTAAGGCGCACAATTATTGTTTAGATGGTACAAGTCCATCTTAATTATTTTTTTAGGAACAGCCCGATCGCTCAAGGCAGCACCGAGTCACGACTTGGGTCCTGAATATTTGAATTCAACCCAAGAATATCCCGATCCCAGCTCATCTTTGTAACTTTTGCAAGCCGGACAAAGAGAATATTTTGGATGCTGCCCTCTCCTCGGAATGAATTTCTTTTTACATCGGAAACAGACGGCCTGTTTACTTGCTTTTCTATCCATGCTTTAAATGGTCTTTTCCCCAAAATAAATATGAAAAAATTTCTTCAAAAAGTTCCTACGACCTGGGGGTATCCCCCAGGTTTCGCTTATTCAAGCTCTTCAGGTAGGCTACTTTTTCTTCTTCTTGGCAGGTGCTTTCTTCGCCGCTTTCTTTGCTGCTGGCTTCTTTTTGGTCGCCTTTTTTGCCATTTCTTTACCTCCTTGTATTTTTTGATGCTTTCTTGATGGCATCATTTTTGTTGACCATATCAGCGTCCATGCTCTAATCCAATTTAATGATCAATATCCTTGGCTACCACTTTCACATCAGCTATAGTCACTCCGATTCCTTTTTCAATTTCTTCTCTTGTTTTCATAAAGCTATCCATCCGCAGTTCATAGTTGGAATTTATTTTTAACAGGACCAGCTTTCATTTTTATTCAATGTTAAGCTGAAATTCATAACAATTATATAAAACAAAAATAAAATTACAATTTTTTTTTTAAATGTAATCATTTTTATTTTTGTGATTCAAGAATAGATGAAGCATGGAATAAATAAATTCTCAGTCAGCGTTTGACTTTTCTGGCCTTTGGAGGGACCCAATGTTCGAGGAAGTGACTCGTTCCTTCAATTTCGTCGACCAGGTCTTGAAAAATCGCGCGCAGTTGTTCGTAGGGAAGAGTGCCGATGATCATCCGGCCGTTGATGATCACAGTCGGTGTTGATCGAATACCGTGGGCGTAGCGGTCTGAGGTTCTATCGTATTCTGTCCCGGTGTTGATGATTGTCTGAACTAAGCTCTGCGTGGCTGGGTCATCGAGGGCTTCTTCCACTCCGTACCTCCCCGCCAATTCTCGACGCCATTCAGGACTTCGGGCGGCATTAAAATTGGCGAAGATTTCATCATGGATGGGAAGAAACTGAGCCGGGTCATAGGCGGCCAGATAAGCCAGCTCACAGGCTCCAGGATGGATGTCCTTATCAACGACCGTGTTGCACTGGCCCTCCAAAGGAAAAAACTGGAAAACGACATTAATCTTTCCAGCGAACTCCTCTTTGAGCCTGTTGAGTTGCTGGGTGAGAAACAGGCAGTCGGAACAGAGAAAGTCTGAATACTCGATTAACTGAATGGGCGCATCCTCAAAATTCTCGGTGGACCGGACAGTCCAGTAAGGAGAGAGAAAACTCGGATTGCCCACCAGAGGGAGATCTCGGAACTGCTTGACAATCCTTAAGGCAACAGCTGACTGAGCTTCTTTTCGGACTTCATGATACTGAATCAGGCCATAGGCGCCGAGGGCGGTGATGAAAGCAAAAGTCACAAGCATCTTCAGCGACGGCCTGAAATATTGTCGAAAAAAACCTTCTTGGCCCCGTCCTATCCCGAATCTCCAAAACAGGAGAAAGCTCACGATGGAAAAGAAGTAGAATCCCGTGCAGAGCAGACACAGAGTGTGCAGGATGAAGACGGCGTAAACAATAAGTCCGATAACCCCCAGCCCATTCAGAAAGGCGATAAAGGCGTTGGTCCTCTCAAAACTCTCCGAAGGAAAAAGGGCTCCAAAGGAAACAAGGGCTCCGACGATGAGCCCGAAATATCCGAGCGGAATCCCGATCACTTGGGAAATAACGGAAAAGGCCGAACTATCGCAGTTGAGAAAAGGGCTGATGTCGCAGAACGATCCTTCAAAGATGGATTCGGGATAGTTGGCAAGAAAGAAGTGCCGGATGGTGAGGATGGAAAATACCATCATCCCGATTCCTGAGAAAAAACTCGTGATCCTGGGCCATCGCCCACCACCTAAGGTTAATGTCCGTTCCATCCTAAATCTCTCAAAATACCTTTCAGGAATAGGTCAATCTAGACTACTCATTTTGCCTTCGTAAATCAAGGAATTTTATGCAGATTTGACTAGTCAGTAACCTTATGCTATATATCATAATCAGCGATGGCTGACGTAGGATATGACAGAGAAAGAAAGAGATTCAAAGGAAGAGAAACAGGGTTCTAGTCCCCCTCCCGACTTTTTCCCGAAGCAATCCGAATTTTCCCATCAACCTCCTCTCGATGACAATCAAGTTAAACATGAATTCTTCTTGCTGGACGAAGCCAGTTCGCAAATCGCAGCCTTCACACCAGAGCTTGAGACTCAAAGAAAGAATGCTGTTAACAAAACGTTATCCCTTGAGATAAGGCTAGAAGCCTTCGAAGACATTTTTGAGTCTGAAATCGGCGATACTTCATTATCTCGAGCCCGGAATATCGAAAGAGAAGTGGGCTTGCGACAGGTCTTTTTAAAATTCGAGGGAGGAAATCCCACCGGAACTCAGAAGGACCGCATTGCCTTTGCTCAGGTTCTCGATGCCCTGCGCCGGGGCTTTGATTCGATCACAACGGCCACCTGCGGTAACTACGGAGTCGCCATGGCCTTTGCTGCTTCTCTAGGTGGCTTGCGGTGCATCATCTACATCCCAGAGTCCTACCACACAAAACGGGAAAAAGAAATAGCAGACTATAGTGCTGAAATCGTCCGAGTTCCAGGGGATTACGAGTACTCTGTGAAGATTTCACGAGAAGATGCAGAGTCCGAAGAAATCTATGACGCCAACCCTGGCGGAGCAAACACAGCGCTCCAATTGAAAGCCTACGGAGAAATCGCCTATGAAATCTACGACGAATTAAGGGATGCCCCCGCTGCGGTAGCCGTTCCTGTTTCCAACGGAACAACACTGGTAGGGATTTATAAAGGATTCCTGAGTCTCTACCGCCGCGGGAAAACTTCAAGGATTCCTAAGATGATCGCTGGTTCCTCCTTCGGGAAGAATCCGATCATCCACGCCTTCCTGAAAAAAACCTTTCGTTGCAATGACCTCCAACCTGAAAAGATCCGTGAGACGGCTGTCAACGAGCCCTTGATTAACTGGCAGGCCATTGACGGAGACTATGCCCTTCAAGCGATTCGTGAAACTTCAGGCTGGGCTTCCTACGCGAGCGATAAAAACATGATCTATTTTTCTCGCTTGATTCGAGAAAAAGAAGGACTCAGCATCCTGCCCGCATCCACCGCTGGATTAATCTCTATGCTCGATTGGAACCAAAAAGAAGCATTTCCCAACGACCGCTATTTGGTCATCCTGACAGGAAGAAAATGACAGATCCCCTTCCGGAAGGAAACGCAATAATTTTTTGCGAAGGAGCTTTTGGGACTCCGAACGGAAAGACAGCCCACGGCCTTGTTCGCCGGACGACCAGATACAAAGTCCTCTCTGTCATCGATTCTAGAAACGCCTCCAAGGACGCCGGCGAGGTTTTGGACGGCAAGCACAATAACATGGGCATCTACCCCAGCTTAGAAGAGACCCTCCAGGCTGCTCATGAAATCGGTCAAAAACCCACTCATTTCGTCATCGGGTTGGCCCCGGATGGGGGAAGGCTCAGCCCAGATCACCGTCAAGCCATAAAAGAGGCCATCCAAGCTGGCTTGAATGTTGATTCCGGACTTCATGACTTTCTTTCTGAGGACCCGGAATTCCTCGATCTCGCCCAAAGACACAACGTCCGCCTCCGGGATGTGCGCAAGACTCCACCCCGCAGGGAACTTCACTTTTTCAGCGGTAAAATCGAACACGTCAAATCTCTGAAGGTGGCTGTGCTCGGGACCGATTCAGCTGTGGGTAAGCGAACCACGGCCTGGCGGTTAGAGGAGGCCTTGTCAGAGAAAGGCTACAGTGCAGTTCTAGTGGGGACAGGGCAAACGGCTTGGATGCAGGGCGCCCATTACTGCATTATGCTCGACTCGCTTATCAATGATTTTGTTTCTGGAGAAATCGAACATGCCGTCTGGAGTGCCTGGCATGATCTCCATCCAGATGTCATCATCATTGAGGGACAGGGCAGTCTTTTGAATCCTGCCTACCCGGGAGGGTTTGAAATTCTCGCAGCAGCCAGGCCTGACGTCGTGGTTCTCCAGCATGCTCCCGCCCGCCAGGAATACGACGGCTTCCCAGGATACACCATCCAACCGTTAGAGGTCCAGATCAAAGCCATCGAAATCATCTCCGGCAAACCCGTCATCGCCATCTCCATCAATCACGAAAATCTCTCTGAGGAGGAAACTCTAAAAAGCTGTGAAGCCATAAGCAAACAGACCGGGTTGCCGACAGTGGATGTGTTGATAAAAGGCGCGGAAGAACTGGTCACTGCCTTTGTGCCTTATCTCCAACAAAAAAACATCGAGAAATAGAGCCATGGTTAATAAAACTTCAGACCCTCTCGCTGTCCTCAAAGTCATAGATCGTTTAGAGGTAGGTCCCACCCGCGTGGAAAAACGCGGTCTAATATCTCCGTACAAGGTTATTCAGAAAAAGGCAGTGGATGCCTTCGAGCTGATTTACCGATACAACGAGGACGTCTTTGACCCTGAGGAACCGGAATCGATCAACCTCGCTCATATGATTGCCGCTCAGGTGGCTTTCAATTATGGCCTTTTCTGCCGCAAGTTGATTTTCCACGGTTCCTATGACCAATCGGACCAGCAGTTCATCAAGGATATGACGATCAACACGGCTCGCGAAATCTACGTTAAGAAGTTCCTCGAACCCAATCCTTTTCTACTCGGTTCAGCCGCAGATCTTCCAGCCGTGAAGCGAGAATCATACCTTCAAGCCGTGATTTCCTTCAAGGGCAGGTCTTCTGACAAACAAGCTCATTGGGCCGTCGACAAGTCTCGATATGCCATCCTTTCCAGCGGTGGAAAAGACAGTCTTCTCAGTTTTGGCCTGATTAAAGAGGTCGGCCGTGAGGTCCATCCTATCTTTATCAACGAATCCGGACGGCACTGGTTTACCGCCCTCAACGCATTCAGATATTTCAAGAACCGGTTTCCCAAAGCCACCAAGGTCTGGACAAATTCCGATAGAATGTTCAACTGGATGCTCAGACACCTCCCCTTCATCCGCCCGAATTTTGCCAGTCTGCGTTCCGATGAGTATCCTATCCGCCTGTGGACAGTGGCTGTGTTCCTGTTCGGAGCGCTTCCTCTTTTGAAAAAGAGAGGCATCGGTCGGCTTGTCATCGGAGACGAGTTTGATACCACCAGCAGACGATCACATCAGGGCATCACTCATTATGACGGCCTGTATGATCAAAGCTGCTATTTTGATAATGCCCTGACTCGTTACCATATCCAGAAAGGCTGGAACATCACTCAATTCTCGATTGTCAGGCCTCTCTCGGAAATGCTCATCGAGAAAATCCTGTCTAAAAGATACCCGCATCTCCAGCGCAATCAGATGTCCTGTCATGCGACCCACATCGAAGGAAAAAGGGCTTTTCCTTGCGGCCAGTGCGAGAAATGTCGCCGCATCGTCGGAATGCTGGTCGCCCTGGATGTAGACCCGAAGCACTGCGGCTACACCGAAAAACAGATCAAGGCTTGTCTTGAAAGCCTGACCCAAAAAAGTGTCCATCAAGAAAGTTCGGGAGCCCAACATATGGCTTTCCTGTTAGAACAGAAGGGAGTATTCTCAAAATTCTCTTCAAGTATAAAAACAAAGGAGCATCCAGAGATCATGAAGGTCCGTATTGACCCCGAAAGGTCTCCGATCGAAAGCGTCCCCGTCGATATTCGAGAACCTGTGCTGCGGATATTCCTCGAACATGCTGCGGGTGTGGTCAAGCGTCAGGGGAGCCTGTGGGTTGATTACGACCCTTTGAACGATCCCGCTCTGGTAGCGCCTTACCCTTTCGAAATCCCCAGCGACCGGTATGTTCGTTCGGCCAAGAGAAAAGACAATTCAGAGTCTGGCCTTACCTCTCATAGATTAGGAGAACTTACCTGGCCTGAAGCTCAATCA
>Ga0209636_10003806_pt1 | contig 15394 bp, 17 predicted proteins | sample DeeMarSWOR152_54_FD_187464 | JGI IMG/M metagenome (GOLD analysis project Ga0209636, IMG submission 187464) | Marine sediment microbial communities from White Oak River estuary, North Carolina - WOR-1-52-54 (SPAdes) (version 2) | ecosystem: Environmental > Aquatic > Marine > Intertidal zone >...
AGCCGCGCACGCGGTCATCTGCCTGCAACGCAGACGACCCGAGTCCGAATCCCGGCGGCCGCACCAATCACCATTTCTCGCGTTTCGACGCGATTCTGCGGACGGGCAAAAATCATTGACTAGTTGCTGGTCATGGGGGCCCGACCGATGGTCCCATCCCGTACTTGTACGGTACCAGTACACTCGACCATCCACGACTCGAGCATTCGAGGGACGCTCGAGAACCCGAGTTTGGAAGAGGCCGCTTTCAGCCCGTCCTTGAGCTGAATAGAAACGGTAATGCTCGTATATCCATTCCGAAGCATTAAAATCAAATATTTTAAAGAAAGAACTACTTTTTAAGCCTCTCTGTATTTGAGCGCGCGAGATGTCTTAATTTCTTATCCAATTCCTCTTTTGTTGAAGCCTCAGCTATAAGTATGACATTTCTTCCAGCATTCTTCATTCGTAAATAGGTAATTTTAGGTTGATATACTTCTTTTCCGTTTTCCATCCTCACTAAAGCAATACCTATAGTTTTTTCCATTTTTTGTTCTACTACCTCTATAATTGTCGATTTTCCATAGAAGCTTGTCCACCGATTTGCCATGCTTTGATCAGATTTACTGCTTGTTCAAGCTTATTCTCATCGCATAGGGAAAGCATCAGCATAGTATTGCCTAAGGCTTCAATCTCGACTCCAAGATTATTTGCGGTTGACTTCAATTTGCTATGCACTTTGCTGGTTAATGCGAAACTTACCATATCTAATCCCTTAAGTAAAAATGATCTGTATTATTAAAAAGTTTTAACTTTAAAATAGACGTAAAACCCTTTTAGCAACCGCTATTAACAACCCCGCGCGCGCGCAGCGCCGGACCGAGGGGGATCACGATCAGTAAGGGCTGTAGAATCAGTAAGACGTATATAAGCACAAGATTTTCGGAAGGAAAAATTACATACGAATACAATTTTCGATCCCGGAAAAGTCGTCTATAAATACGTTGACTCCAAACTAAAGGGTCTTATGTAAATAAACTGGCTAATGATAATCATGAGCCTCCCAAGCGTTTTACTAGAACTTTTTGATACTGCTGGAACCGATTCAGTTTTTCCTCCCACGGTATTATACAACGAAGGTTGGATGCTTAGGATTATATTATCTGTAGCATCCGAAGGGATAGATTGCCTCCCATTCGTTTTCTTGCCTGATTCCAAATGGTACTCCGAAGCACAAGCGGGCTCTCCCTTTCTTCGTCGCTATCAACGCGACCCGCTAGCAGAAAATCTGACTCACCTTGACGCTGTAATTGGGCATTTCAAGTTCCGACCCGGAACTAAAACTGGGCTATCATTGACAGCTAATTCAGAGCAATTCATCGTCATAGAAGCGAAAATGTTCAGCCAACTTTCTAAAGGCACAAAGAATGCCCCGAACTACGATCAAGCGGCTCGAACAGTGGCGTGCATGACCTGGACAATAAAACAATCGAGTAGAGTTATACCGGATTTCAAGTCCATAGGCTTTTTCGTGCTCGCTCCTGAAGAAGAAATAAAAAATGGCAAGTTCTCCCGACAGATGAATAAGAGAAATATTATCGAAAGAGTTGAGCATCGGATCGGGGCTTATTCGGATGATAAAGAAAAAATCGTAGAGCTGCGAAATTGGTACGAGAATACTTTTCTTCCTACAGTTGAACGCATCGACTTACAATGCGTATCTTGGGAATCTGTAATTGACAATATTATGTCTGGGGATAACTTGAATGGACCTATCATACGAAATTTCTATAATCAATGTCTGAAGTTCAACGCCCGAACTCGAAGGAAGTAGTAAACGACTAATAATGCAAGGACAAGGCACAATTTTATTTCATAAGATTTTCTATTTCCCTTTCCAGTAGTATATGTCTAAGAATCTACCGTATGGAATAAACTTATCATCTCCGTATTTTTCGTGAGACATTTCCTCCATAGCCCCTATACATTCAGGTCGTCTGTTCAGATCGTCACTGATCATCATCATCGCTTTGTGCCATTGCTTGAAGGGCATCCGGTAATCAGTCTTCTTCACTCCATACTTACGAGGGAAATTCTCCCTTACCTTCGTGTCGAATGCCAGCGTCTGCCCCCAAATCAACAGAAGCGGCTTGCAGGCAGCAATGGCGTAGTAGATTCCGCTGTTATTCGTTCTCCCCTCGAAGTCTTTCACTCGGCCAAGCTCGTGCCACATGTGTTGTAATGACTTGACGGGAATATCACCAAACTCGAGGAGGGAGTACCCCCTAATCTCATCGTATATCTTGGAGATGTTCTGCAGAGACTCCTTCAATGTCCTGTAAGGATAGTCATTCTCCCCATTCCTGTAGGTCTGCCACTTCGGTAGGATCCTAACAAGCCTCTTGAACGCCTCGTCTCGGTGCTCTTCGTCCAGCACAGACCTAATCTCGTCCTCAACGGATAACTTCCACTTCCATACATGATCGAAATTCTCAAAATACCTGCGTGGAAACGCGAGCATCCTGTCTCTGAGTTCATCGCAATTCATGCTTGAGTGTCACCAATCTGTAAGGGATTAAATATTTATCCATGCAGGAGCGCGCGCGTCTTGGACAGTTTCTTCATGCAGGAGAAAATATAGCTAACAGTAACGAAATTGTTAGTGGGAGACTGAAAATGAAATTGAGTGCGCGGGACTGCTGGAAGCACATACTAAACGAGTTGGGAATGAAAGGGCAGGAGTTCTCACTCTGGGGCGCTTACAGGTCCTCTCGGCGGCCCTTTACAGCTAGAGCAACAGGTAACTACATTGTCATCGAGGGTCCAAGTATATCCTCGCCCCGTACGATATCCTACACAGAGTTTGAGTGCGTCTTCGGGTATTACGAGGACTACGTCAATCTCGTGCCTGGAATGAGGCCGAAGATTAGAGACCGGTGCGGACTGAACAGCTCGTACATAATCACTCTTATTCACGAATTCTGCCAAGGATGAATAGCGGTTCACCTGCTTGGAGACGGGCTATGAGAACTCTAGTGGTGGTTCCCTGCGGGAAAGCCAAAATCTGGAAGAATAACCCGTACGCGGGCCCCACTAAGGCCAGGGACGCGTACACCGGGTCCCCGTTCAAGGTAAACAGGGAATATGCGGAGAGGTTCGCGGACAAGTGGGTGATCCTCTCGGCCAAGCACGGCTTCATAGAGCCTGATTTCGTGATCCCCGAGGACTACAATGTGACATTCGGTGATCAATCACCATATCCAATTTCCATTGAAAGCCTAAGGGAGCAGGCAAGACGGATGGAGGGATTCGAATATGTCGTGGCTCTTGGGAGCAACGAATACGCCGAGAGAGTTAAATCGACGTTCCAAGGAACCGGCATGGAAGCGCTGACGCCTACTGCCGGCCTGCAAATAGGCAAGGCAATGGGGAAGGTCAAGGATGCAATCCGGCAAAGACGGCCGTTCGTCAGCCTATCGCCGATCGAATATTCCGAGAGGGGGCTTTCTATGCTGGAGGACAAGCTGGGGGTTCGATTCAGGGACCCGAACCTCTTTGTCAAAGCTGTGACCCGCCGCGCTTACGTAAAAGAACTAAAAGACAAACACCCCGATATTTTGCGAGAGGACAACGAGAGGCTGGAGTTCCTTGGGGATGGGGCCCTCGAGCTTGCCGTGAGGCACTGCCTGTACGACCGGCACCAGGGTCAAGAAGGAGACCTGTCGGAAATGGCAGACGAGCTTGTAAAAGAAAGCAATCTGACGAGGATTGCAGAAGATCTAGCCTTAGAAAGTTACCTCTTCCTGGGTAAGGGCGAAGAATCGGACGAAAAGGGGAAGCCCTCTATTCTCGCTGGCGCATTGGAGGCCATCATAGGTGCGGTCTACCTCGACCAAGGACTCAAGGAAACCATAGAAGTCGTTGAAAGATTAATCCTATGTCGAAGAGCTTAATCCTGCGCGCGTGCGCGTGTATTTTTTAGTTATATTCTTAAAATACACCTAGCTTTGTTTAATTATGGTACATGAATGGCGTGAACCTTATGAAAATACAGTGTGCCCAAATTGTGGCAATGTAGTTTCCTCAGAAGGGGAATGTCTTAGTTGTGGTTTTCAGTTGGAAAGTACGTCCGTATGTGATGTGGCTCACGTTGATTATATCTCTGGAGCGATTTCTACAGCTAGTGATGCTGCACGAGAACTTGTGAGAAATATTAAGGGAGGATATCAAGATTTTGCTGGAACATTCAGTCCTGAGCAAGCGGAAATTAGCAATCAACATCAATTTGCTGACAAGTTAGAAGAACTTGAGGATGATCTTGAGACAATCGGGACACATGTGATGGAGTTGGGAAATGCTGTCAGAGTAATATCTGACCAGACCCGAGAACCAACATTGGGGGAGAGAGTTAAGGACTCGATCTTTGATAATGTCATCGGGATTATTCTAGGTATAATCATAGGAGCATTCTTAGCATGGTTAGGATTGAATGTACTGTTTTAATGCGTGTGCAAGCAAATATGGTGTGACTCATGCGACGGTCTTAGCTTTGGAGCCTTGATTGATGAAGAGCTGAAATGCGTCAGGCGTGGTAGCGTAGTAATTTGTTGTAGCATAATTGAATCGTGTTTTATCTCTGAATAGCCATCTTAATTCCATGTCCTCTTTTGAACTGCACGGAGAATAAGCTGAAAGATGGTTTGATGATCCTAAGGCTGCCATATTGCTTCTCTTCTACAAGATCCATCTCGACCAGCTTCTCAATATGTCGCTTTAACTGGGTGTGATTCATCCCGACTTTTCTTGAGAGTAGGCTAATGTTCATGGAGCCATGTTTCACTATGAGGTTAAAGACTTAGAGACGGGTGCCTGATCCGAGTTCGCGCGCGAGCGGAGGGTCATAGCCTCACCCACGCTCTCCTCCAATTGGTTTTCGTTCGTCATATCATCGCCCTCCATTGGAAGGCTCAGGGTGAGAATGAAGAAGCGAGGAGGTGGCCTGAAAGCTGTTGTTGTAAGCGTACCTCCGCGCGTTCTTACTTTTGTGCAAAATTCATTAATGTATCAAAAAATTGTGATATATAACCATCAGCACTAGGTGTAACATTGATACATTTAGAATGGTTAGAAACTAGAGCACAATTTTAATGAAACAGCCCCACGATATTACTTTTTAGCAAATCTCAAATTGCGGAGTGCCCTCCTTTCAAGAACCTGCATTCTGACTCCTATCATCACCGATAGATGATGAAATCTGATATTTTGTAATTGGTTAAAGTAACGACTCGGGTTCTTCTATTATTATCAAATCCCAGAAATCCAAGTCCTCATCTTCTTCGGACTCGCACCATGTACATCTGATATGACAACAATTATCAGAGCTGGGTGAAGACATTGAACGTATTACATTGACAACAAACCCAAGGTTCAATCTCTAATTATCCCAGGTTTCAAAGTACCATATATAATTCAACTCCCTAAAATTCAAAGATAAGGGTCCTCTCGAAATAGATTGGGTCATGACTTTTCTTTGTATGTTATTCAATGCGCATACACAGACTGGTACCTCCAATGGGGTATCTTTCCAACTAGGGGACCCAAAGCTATAGAAAAAGAAATTGCGAGAAAATACAATAAAATTCATAGAGCAAACCCCGCATAACTAAAGAGAGTGTGAATAATCATGGTATGGGAGCCCGCTCTCGACGCTTTCAACGAAAGAATTGAAGAACGTGGCTTTTATCATTGGGATAAATCATTTCAGGACTTTAAACAGGAGTTTGATATTGATGCACGACAAAGAGCACCAACTTATTTATCTCTCGATTTTTATCGACAACAAAGACCTGAGTTAACGGACAGAAGTTGGTATGTAATTCGTTTAGGTCAAGGTAGTTTCGGTATATTTGAAGAAGAACAATTCGCAAAACCATACCTTGATCTCAAAACAGACAATGCAGAAGAGATCAACATAAGATCAAATAATGCTTATCGACACATGAGAAAGGCATTCAAATCCCTCGACTTCTCTTTGAAATCAGCTGAAAATACGTTACTTGAACTCGCCAGGTTCTACAATATCTTCGAGACATTGATTGACGAAATAGACGGAAGCCCAGACTATTGTGTTGGTCCTCGTGGAGGAATGACACAGCAATTTGATTTGTACTTTAAAAGGAAAAACAATCAGTTTGAAAAATTCGTTTATGATGGTCAAGTTGAGCTTGATTATTCGATATGGACTGAGAATCGTGTCTTCGTTGTGGAGGCAAAAAGTATAACGCGGAGTGGTTTAGACGTTGGATGGCATAAAATGGCGTTTCCGTCACGTAGGTTTGTTGATCAAGTTAGAGACGATGGCTTGAAGGTCAATCCAGTATATTTTCTGAGAACTCGAGTAGCAGGTAAAAACGTGCTGTTCTTGTTTGTATTCACTGAGATGGAGTTCAAAGATGGTGGTATAATTTTGAATGATGAACGGAGGTGGGATCTTCTTAAAGTCTTCAGTGTTAACATAGATCAGCTTGACACTGGATTGAGGTGACAACGATTACAGTTTATAATAAAGCAGTTCGGGATAGGATACCTGAGATAATTATCGAGTCAGGTTTGAGGTGTACCTATAAAGTTCTCAGCGATGAAGAATTTCTTCCATACTTAGAAAAGAAGCTGCATGAAGAACTGAGTGAATATGATACCAGTAAATCCGTTATGGAGTTAGCCGACCTCATCGAGATAGTCTACCGAATAGCAGAACTCAGAGATACATCGATTGTAGAACTCGAAAAAATAAGAGTGGAGAAACAGAAAAAACGCGGAGGATTCGAAAAAAACCTATTCCTCATTGAAACTAAATAGAACTAATGCTTTTTCCAGTCCCATTCTGTACACAATCGCAGGGGCGCATCCAATATTAAGAACTTTAATACTCAAGAAATTAAAAATTCTCGAGCTAGTGTATTCTCAATGAAGTACAGAGATTCCGTCCGGATAATTGATTCTTGGTTAGTTGAGTATCTGATGTACGCTGACCACTCTTACTCCATACAGGGGTTTCCGCCCCCATAATACGGGGTGGGTCTCCTCCTCGGTAATTGGTGTATATCGGGATTTTCTATATATCTTGTTGACAATATTATGTACATTTGATATACTTCATACTGTTTCATAATTCATCCGATCAGTTATGAGTGTTTCGATGTGTGGGTAGATAGAGTCACATAATGATTAATCTGATAAGGACTTTATTTTTTCCCACACCAATACAGAGGACAATATAAATTCATTATTATTATGGATTTTAATGTCGAATTATTGTCATAATATGAGATTTTTATCTCAATCATAAGTTAAATAATAAACTTAGACATCTTAACTTAAATCTGAGCTAGATTTCACTCTCAAGAAACCAAAATGTTTAAGTATCTTAACTCATGAGTTATGAATTGTGAATTTCGAAATATGAGTTGTTAATCATGAAATGTATTAAATGCGGAATGAATCGAAAAGGCGAAGAAGAGCTTTTCATATGTGATGATTGTGCTGAATTTTCAAAAATTGTTTCTGTTATTTTTGAGGAAGTACATGATCAAATGGAGAGAACTAGCAGCATTGATCCAGAAACTCATCCAATTTTAAGATTATTAGCAGATAGTACTTTCATTACATCTAAGAACCCTCAAACTGCAATTTTTTATAAAATAAGCGACTATTTTGTATCTCAAGCTTTTACAGGGAATTTCGAAGTTACAGAAGAGGACTTAAATAAAAACGTAGTTACGACAAGAGGATGGAGCGATGCATTTAAAATTTTTGAAGAATTGAATCTTATTAGAATAAGACTTGAGAAATATAGACGAGTTTTGATATTAACTGAAAAGACAAGCAAATTTGCACTTCAATATTTAAGTGCAGATAAATTAAGTGATATTGGATTGAAAATAAGATTAGCACACATATATGCGGGATATGTTCTTCTTTACATATTAAAAAAGGTTTCTGATTTAAATATGAATGTTTCAAATAGACTATCATTACCTTATAGTCAGATACCAAGAACTTTGTGGGTTACTTTAATGTTTTTATGGACAAAAGCATATAATAATACAGAAACATTTATAGAAGAAGATTTTAGAAAATTTATCTCAAAACGTCGTATACCATCTGCAACTAGAGGTAAAATTATTAACGCTCTTCAAGCTATGGATGGAAGGAGCACACAAGGACTGATAAAAAATATTGGCTTCGAAAATGGTGAGCGAATTTTTACTTTAGAAGATTATGTATTAATTGAGATGCAAAGAATGAGGGAGGAAATAAGAGAAAGAGAAAGGTGAAAAAAAACTTGTTACAAACTAGAGAACTTAGAATAGAAAGCGGGTTAAATATTCCAGAAGTCAGACTTTTACCTATCTTTTCTGATATTGAAGATATGATTTCACGAACTTGCGAATATTTCTTTAAAAAAGGCACACCAATGCCTAACTCGCCATTTAAGGGATTCCTATTGGAAGGACCACCGGGCACAGGGAAAACTGAGGTAATAAAGCAAGTAGCTCGAAAATTAGACAGAAGGCTTGGTAATGTTTTTTGGTTATTTGTAGATGGAGCTTCGATTGCCGCACCTAGATGGGGTGATGCAGAAAAAGCCCTTCAACGTGTTTTTCAAACGATTGAAACTCTAAAAAAGGAACATAGGAATCCAAAAGTGTTAATTCATTTTGATGATATAGAGTGTCTTATGTTGACTAGGGGCGTTGAGTTAGCTAAAGAATGGCATTATTCTATTAATTCAATACTATTCCACGAAATCGATCAACTTGATCCTTCAAATGTAATAATATGTGCCACATCTAATAGACCAGATCTAGTTGATGAAGCTTTACGTGATAGATTATTTAGTATAGAAATGCCATCTATACCAATTGAACAGCTAAAAATGTTAGTGCAAGAAATATTAGAAATTTCAGGTGTTATATCTCCACAAAAAGAAGAAGTAATTAATCTTATCTATGATAAAATTAAGGAAATTAATGAACCTACATTAAGAGACATTCGTCAAATTACTGTAATTGAATGTATAAAAAATAGAGTGTGGGAAGTATGATACCCCTCGAAAAAGTACCAAGATCTGGTGTACTCATAGTAACAATACATTTTGCTAATTATAAAAGTAATTATGCTAATGATGCTAGAAGAATCCTGGGCGGGGGAAGAGGTCACAAAGGCCTTGCAGAGGAAGTGAAAGCAAATGAACTTAACGTGGATTTAATACCACTAAACTACTGGCTCGGTCGAACCATTGTAGATAAAGTCACACGATCAACTGGAGGACTTTACAAATTCGGATTTTCTAACATGACGAGCCAAGATTTTAAGTCTATAGTAAAAATAATAAAAGAAAAGAAAAATAAATACTCGTGGTGGGAAAACGTGGAGATTCTTGTCGCCAATAGAGTTGAGGGATATCAATGAGTGAGGAAAAATTACGTCGATTAATAGACTCGCTGGCTACTAATAGAAAACTTGAACCTAGAGATATTGAGGTGAATATTTTGCGAGAATTAAGAAAACTTATGGAGGAAGAAAGTGATGAAAGCTGAATTGAAGATACAAGATATTGGTGGTTTATCCGGGCAACATTCATATACTTTAGAGTCTGGTAAGCTCAATCTCATAGAATCTTCCAACGCAGGCGGAAAAACATCAGTAATACGTTCTCTTGTGGGAATTCTTTCAGTTCCTAAGAATGGAATTTTTGATTCCATCACGATGAATGAAGCATTTCGATTAGGAATAAAGACAGATCCAAGGAATCCTCGTGAAGGGTTCGTAAATATTCATGCTGAAAAAGGTGTTGTTGAATTAGAATATAATGGGAGACAAGATCAGTATATAGTTAATAAAAGTGGAGAATATGTAATTCTTCCTAACTTAGGAGATCAACGATTCTTATTAACAGGTATTTTGTCAAACGAAGCTCGAATCATAAGACAGCTTAAAGGTTTAGAAGATTATGAACCTGATGACTTCAAATGGGCTGTTACGCTGCTTTCTAACGCAAAGGGTTATGACCAAGTCGCCGATGCACTCAAAAACATAAAGGAAGACCTCGAAGATAAAAAATTGTGGATAAGTTCAAGTATAGATCAGAAAAATTTACTTTCAAAACAAAAAATTCAGTTAGAAGAAGAATTAGTTAAATTGGATCAGGACCTTTTTGAATTGAGACCTCGCTTTAGTGGCATTGAACCTTTATTAGAAGAAAGAAGTAAAATTAGTAAAGGAGTTGATGATTTAAATGTGAAAATAGGTGATAAACTAGGAGAATTAGGAAAAATTACCAAAGAAAAATTAGAAATTCCTAAAAAAAGAATAGAGAAAGCGGAAAAAGAAAAAAAGAGAATATTAAATGAATTAGAAAAGATAAATATTAAGGACTTAGAAAAAGACAGGCGTTTGAAAAGCCCTGAATATGAAAAAGAAATTATAAAAAATCGTGAAATTCGTGGTGAAGTAGATGGATTGCTTAATTTGTTTATCACTGCTGAAGCCAGTCTTCACAAAAAAAATCAAAAAAAACAATTGTTATGTCCATTATGTGAAAATGGAAAATTGAATAGTAACAATATTAAAATTAAGATTAACGAATTAAGAGATAAAAGAGATATTTTAAATGAAGAGATACTTAAATTAACACAGTTGAAATTTGGATTAGATAGAATTTTAGAGAATGAAAAACTAAAATATGACAAACTTAAAGAAGATTTACTAGTGATTAAAGAAGATATAAGTAATGCTATAGAAAGTATGAGAGGACCTGAAAGAGCTATTAAATCAATTCAAAGTACGATCGATGGATATAGGAAGTCAATTGAAGAAAAAAAAGGTTTATTAAAAGAACTTACAAAAAAAATAAGTAAAAGTGATGAACAAATAAATAAAGAATATACTGATAAAGAACAAGAAAGAACAAATGTTTCTCTTGAAATTGGAAAAATTCTTCAACAAATTGGCCAAATTTCATCTATAGATCTATTAGGAAATATTATTGAACCAGATAAAGGGAAAATTAAATGTGAAAATTTATTAATACTTATAACAAAACTATTATCATATGCAGAAAAAAAAGCTGAGCAAGAGCGACAAGAAGCTTCAAAACAATTTAATAGTAATATACAAATTCTAATGAATAATCTTAATTTTACTGATTTTAAAGATGTAAAACTTAATAATGAATATAGACTATACATTGAAAGACTTAATCCCGATACAAATGATTATGTTGACCAACAACCAAAAACCTTAAGTACTTCCGAAAAACATGCAATTGCTTTAGTACTTCAAATTGCCTTAAAGGATACGTACATGCCAAATGTACCTTTCTTTATTCTTGATGATATATTAGAAGATTTCGATGATGATAGAATGAAGAAGGTTATTGAATATATGAATAAAAAGGCAAAAGAAGAGGATATATTTATAGTAATGACAAAACTTGTAGAAGAAATTGGATTACCAAAAATTAAATATCTTAAGTAAGGAGAAAGAAAACATGGTAAAGTGTACATACTGTAATAACGAAGCTAGCGAAGAAAGCGAATTATGCGATTATCATGAATTTGCTCTTTTTCAAATTGCTGAAGTATTAACTGATTTTATGCAAAATGAAGACCCCCCAGAATGGCTATTAGCAGGCACACGAGAACTTGCTTGGATCTTTTATGGTCATCCAAGGACAGCTGCTTATATTAACGCTGCAATTGAACTTGCAGATAGATTTGCGATTGAAAGAATTCTGCAATTATCAATAGATGATGTAAAGGAAGTGAATTATACACGCTTATCTCCACGTCGCATTATAGCTCTGCTCGAAGAAGCATTAATAATTAAACGTGAAGCAGAAATTATCTATCCAGGACCCTTAGTTAAACGTTTGATGACTGTAAGAGATCTCGGGTATCCACTTAATAGTCCGGAGCAGAAAGCAAAAGCTCTCGAATATCAGGGAATTTTAGCGATAAGTCTATTGAGATCAATGTTGCTAGAAGGCTCCTATGTCCCTAGAGGAGCTTTGTCAATTATTACGCTCTTATCAATTCATGCGCTATCTACAAGTACAATCGGTCACGAGATATCTGATTTAACCTGGGATGTAGCTTTTCGAAATATTCATGGGCGTCAGGAAAATAAAATGAAGCGAATTATGGTAGGTCTTTTAGACGGTGTTACAAAATTAATACACAACATCAATGATGAGGGAAAACCTGAATTTAAAGATGCCGTGGTAGAATATTTAATAAATATGAGAGAAAGATTCAGAGAGAGAGAAAGAGCTAGAACCAGAACATAAAATTTGGGGGTATATTATAATTGACATAAGAAAAAAGATATCTTTTAGTAATCTGGTAAAAAGTGCATTACAAACTATTCAAAAATATGATGAAGAAGGTATCTCACAAAGTAGTCTTTGGAAAATTCTCGGAGTTACAAGTCGTGAAGGTTCTAGAGTTGCATTATTATTAGAAAAAGAGGATAAAATAAAAAGAGAAAGATTATTAGAAAACGGTAGGTGGACTTATAAACTATATCCTATAGAAATTATTCAAAAAAAGTCTATTAGTGATATCCTTGCAATTTCAATTCCTGAAAGCTATACTATACCTTTTGAAGACGAATATACTAGTGGAAGCTTATTAAAAGCGTACTATTGGCGTAAAGAAAAAAAAACAAGATCTAGTAGATTTTTAATAGACAGAGAATTATTTGAATTAAATGAAATATTAAATGAACTTAAATTAGGTAATATAACTACACAAGTAGCAACAGAGGCTCACAGACTATTCAAAGAAGTTGTAATGCAAGGGTTTACTAAAGGTCGTTCAGTTGAAACATTGACTGCAGCAGTCCTCTATGCAGCTTGTCGGAATCTATCAGTTCCGGTAACTCTTCGCGAAATATGTCAATATTCTAATGAATCAAAAAAAACAATATCAAAATTTTATAGATTAATGATAAATAAAAAAATATTTAGTGTTCCTTCTCCAAATTATGAAATTTATATAGATAGAGTTTTGGATAAATTAAAACAAAAATCACATTTTAAAAATGTAAAAGCTATTAATAATGTTCGTAGGAAATCAATAAATATTATGAAAAAAGCACAATCAAGTGGTTTATTGCATGGAAAAAAACCAGCAAGTATAGTATCCAGTATTATTTATATCGCAACTGAACGAGGAATAAATCAAAGTGTGATTGCTACAGCTGCAGGGGTAACTGAAGTAACACTTAGAAACAACCTAAGAAAATTAGAATCTATATTATAGATAAAATAATTCTGAAAAAATTTTGAGGCAACTTATCAATATGTCCTTGACCCAAGGATAAAGTTATGTAGACGATTACATATATTTCCTTCGTGTACAATAAAGAAGCCAAAGCAGTTTCATCTATTATCGATCTTGTTCAAAGTAAGTTGTACGGAGATGGTATTGCCGTAAGTTTCTCGGGTGGCAAAGACAGTCTTGTGGCTCTTGATTTAGCAGTAAGAGCTGGAGTAAAAAAAGCTGTCTTTTGTGACACTACAATTGACTTTGAACAAACTTTTCCCTACATTGAGAAAATAAAAAATTTATATGGTATTGATTTACAGATTGTGAGATCAAATTTAGACTTTTTTGAAACATTAAAATATTTAGGGTTACCATCTAGAAGAGCGCGTTGGTGTTGTGATGTTTTTAAATTTGCACCAATTTCAAAATATGGAAAAAACAACGATATCAAAGTGTTTATAACAGGCTTAAGAAGATTAGAATCTAATAAAAGGAAACATTATTCGATATTTGACCAACATCCTTTTTTACCATATATTCAGTTTAATCCAATCCTTGATTGGAATGATATGGAAATATGGGACTATATTCATATCTATAAGCTCCCTTATCATCCTCTTTATGATAAAGGATTTGAAAGAATAGGTTGTTGGTGTTGTCCATTTAATGCCGAAAATGATTGGAAATTATTAAAAAAACTATTTCCGGATAAGATAAGATATCTTAAAAATATACTTAGAAAACAAGCCGAGAAAATTAAAATTACTGATAAAAATCGATTTATTAATGAGCAGGGATGGACCTCATGGATTTCACCAATTAGAAAAATCTCTGTAGGTAAAATAAATTCTTGTCAAATTAATATGACATCAGATCTTGACGTTAGTTATATAGAATTTAAAGGAAAAATAGAAGAGAACATAAAAAGGGTTACAAAATTACTTCCTGTATTGACCGATCTTTTTTGGATAACTAAGGATAGTAAAATAAAGGTAATCCTCAATAAAAATAAAAAAAATAAGCTAAAACTGTTAATTGAAAAAGCTATAAATTGTATTTCATGTGGTGTGTGTATTTCCCTCTGCCCAACAGGTGCATTAAAAGTTGATAATCATTCAATTGTTGTGGATGAATCAATGTGTATTCATTGCGGGAATTGCCTTAAAAGTAGCTCAAAAATATTAAGAGGTTCTTGTATTGTTAGAAATTATTCTAACAAATCTGCCACAATGATAGTTGTTAGAAAGGATTAATAATAAGGTTTTAGTAGTGATTGCGCTTCCTGTGCGCGCGTCGGTGGCTTGTCATAAGGTTTTCAGGTTTTTCAGTACCCCGTGTGAAGGGGATGGTTCGAGGGTCGTCGGGTTCATTATTCCGTGCCTTGTCTGCGTGGGGGCGTGTTTTTAGTATGCATGCGTACCCCTTTTAGTCTGAATGGAATAGGGGAGGGGCGATATCCGGGCTCCTTTTGTCGGATGGCGTGGTTTTCACGTGTATACTGTATGACCCCCCTCCCCTCATTGGGTTTGAGTAGCTTTATGGTGAAAAAATGGGTGGGGTCATTCCAGGCAGCATATTCTGTTGTATAGATGTACCGTGTGGACTAGGCGTGTCAGGCATTCCTCGATCTTCGGTTCGAGGAGCAGGAGCGCGCTTGACTTGTGATAGTGCAAAAAAGGCTTTTATTCGTTGATGCAAAGCTTGAACTAAATCATCTTTGTTTAAGATAAGTAGAGATGAAGCTTGAATACAGTTTTCAGCGTGAAACGATTGATCTCTCGGGCTTCTGGCGTTTCAGGATAGATCCGGAGAAAAAAGGCGAGAGCGAAAGATGGTACGAGGAACCACAAGTCTCGGAATGGGACGAGCTGTATGCTCCAGCATCTTGGAATGAGCAGGATTCCCGGTATACATGGTACATGGGTACGGCTTGGTACACCCGAGCGTTCTGGCTTCCAGAGGACTGGCGTTCCAAACCTACTCTCATCCTCTTCGATGGGGTAAACTACAAGGCAAAAGTCTGGGTCAACGGCGTCTATCTGGGGGAGCATGAAGGCGGATTCACTCAATTCGCGTTCAGA
>Ga0209636_10003807_pt1 | contig 15391 bp, 10 predicted proteins | sample DeeMarSWOR152_54_FD_187464 | JGI IMG/M metagenome (GOLD analysis project Ga0209636, IMG submission 187464) | Marine sediment microbial communities from White Oak River estuary, North Carolina - WOR-1-52-54 (SPAdes) (version 2) | ecosystem: Environmental > Aquatic > Marine > Intertidal zone >...
CTTTGATGGAACCACAGAAAGTTAAAAAAAATACTATAAACATTGTGGGAGCTCGCATTGGACCTACAAATACAGAGTGGCCCCAGGAGATTGATGAGCTTCAAAGACTTGTCGAAGCCCTGGGCATCACGGTCAATGCAGTCATAGCTGGTGGATGCACGTTAGAAGAGATTAAAAGAGCCCCTTCTGTTGAATTGAATGCATCATGGTGTTACGATTGGGGCCAGAAAATCGGAGTATTAATGGAAGAGCAATTTGATGTTCCTTTCAGTAAGACTGGATTACCATACGGTCATTTAGCCACCAGGGAGTGGATTTTGAGCATTGCGAACCCCATGGGGTTACAGAAACAAGCACTCAAACTCATAGAGAGTGAGGAGCATAAAATCAAGGAAGATATCAAAAAGATGCAAGAAGCACTGGAAGGGAAGACCTCCCTCATCGAGATCGCTGAATACCCAGGACCCATGCGGGCGTTAGCTCTGGCAAGAATGATTGAAGAATATGGCGGGAACCCTGTGGTAATCAACTTACATCCTTACACCGTGAAAGAGAGACGGCCTGCCATCGACTTTTTATTACAGCAGGGAGAAAACCCCAAAATAATTCTGACAAAGGGGTTATTTGATATCGGGAACTTTGAATCTTCTCGTGAAACAGAAAAAGAAATCGAATACATAGCTGATCAGTACAAAAACAGCATCTTTTTTGCCAATCCACTGCGATTCCCTTCTCTACCCGTGGTGAACCTGAGAACTATTGTATCAGGGCCACAATTCGGGTATACTGGCATGAGAAATATAGCATACGCTGTTGAGAGAGCTCTAAACTACAGGACTGCAAAGCGTTCCAGATTGTTCAAGGAGGTTCTCTATGGGCAACGCCTACACCAGTAAGTGTATCGATCCCTATCTGCGGTGTGCCTTTTATGGAGCATGTCAGACAGCATTCGGATTTGAAAATGCGTGTGTCATTGCCCATTCCCCCCAGGGATGTCAGCTCTCAGCAGATGTAGCCTTTCGCTGGCAGCAGGCAGATTATACTATGACAGAAGTTCTGTGCTCCAAGTTGTGTGAAGATGAGATCGTACATGGGGGTGAGGACACGCTGCGGAGAACGATTTTAGATGCTGAAAATTATGATGTCCCTTTAGTGTTTGTCATCAGTGCATGCGGTCCAGAAATTGTGGGAGACAACATTCAGTCAGTGGCAGAAGAAATGAAGTCTATTGTCAATTTCCAGATTATCCCTGTGTCTGCCCCTGGGTTTTTAGGGTCTCAATACAAGGGTACAGATATTGCTCTGGAGACCTTGATTGAAAGATTCTATGATGAGAAAGATGAGAAAGAGAAAATTGAAAACACTGTGTGCATACTGGCCCCCCACGCATCAGGGAATCCCACCTGGCAGGGAGATCTCTTCTGGATCAAAGAAGTTTTTGCTGATATTGGTGTTGAAGTGAAATCAGTTCTCACATGCCACAGTACTTTGGAGGATTTGAGAGCTCTATCATGCTGCGAAACCTGTCTGGTACTGAGTCACGATGCTGGTGCGAACGCAGCTCACTTGTTATCTGATCGCGGATGTGAATGGCTGCTAAAAGATATACCATTACCTATTGGATTCGAGAATACAAGGAGGTTCCTAGAAACTGTGGGAGAACGATTTGATTGCCAAAAAAAAGTGAATGAAATTATAGAAAAGGGGGAGCAGAATGTCATCCAGAATTTAAGGAGACGGGAATTACTGGTGGAACTCTTTCACAAAATGTCCACCGCTGTTGTTGCTGACAGCACTATTGGAATACCACTGCTGAGATTTCTAACAGAAGACCTGGAAATGATTCCTGAGTTAGTGTTACTGCGATCTGATAATGCCAGAATGCTTGCTGAACAGGAGATCCGTACACTACAGATCAGTCCAGCATTTGAATGTGGCATTGAAGTCTACCAGGTAAAGCAGCACTTACAGGATGTTGGCCCCACCTGCATTGTGGGCAGCAATATAGAGAACCATCTGGCCTGGGAGTTAGATATTCCCCTCTCCTTTGAGGCGATTACTCCTGTCTTTGAATACAGGATGACTGACAGACAATACTTTGGATATACAGGAATGCTGAACCTGATCGAGATTTTCCAGAATGAATCGCGGAATCGCTGGAAATCCAAAAGGAAACGATACGAGTCCAAGTGGTAACTATCACAAGGAAAACATTAAGATGGTAAAGGAAGTCCTGTGTGGGACTCAAGAGTATATGCTGGAGGAGAGCTCATATGCGTCAAATAGCTATATATGGTAAAGGCGGCATCGGCAAGAGTACAGTAGCTTCTAATCTGTCGGTAGCCTTTGCTGAAAAAGGGTTAACAGTTATGCAGATCGGGTGTGATCCAAAACGGGATTCCACCCGGAATTTGACAGGAGGTTATATGATTCCCACTGTGTTAGAGACATATCGGGAATTACTACAGGTTGGAAAGGATAAGCATGATCTCACATTAGAAGATATCGTTTTTACGGGCAGCAGAAATGTCTTGTGTGTTGAATCAGGTGGCCCTGAACCAGGCGTTGGATGTGCAGGAAGGGGTGTGCTAACTGCTATTGAGATTTTGAGAGATTTGAAAGCGTTTGAGAAGTATAACCTGGACATTGTTATGTATGACGTTCTGGGGGATGTGGTCTGTGGTGGATTTGCCCAGCCTATCAGACAGGGGTATGCCAGAGAGATCTATTTGGTGTGCTCGGGCGAATTTATGTCATTGTATGCAGCTAATAACATCTCAAAAGGTATCAAAAGGCTGGCTGCTCAGGCCCCTTCCAGGCTGGCAGGGGTCATCTTGAACAGTCGAGGGAATAAAGAATTCGAACGGGCAGTCTTAGCTGCGTTTTCTGAAAAGCTGGGTTCACAGTTGATCCACGCCATTCCCAGAAGTCCAGAAATTGCTGATTACGAAGTGGAGGGAAAGACCATTGTAGAGGGTGCACCCCACTCTGAAGCAGCTTCCCATTTTAGAGACCTGGCTGAAAAGATTCTTTCAAACTCTGCGTTTGTGGTACCAGCACCAGTGGAACTAGAGGATTTACAGAATCTGTATCGAGAGCACCTGGGAAAGAGATGATGTCCACTTTCAGATTATCTGGAGAATAATAGATATCAAACTTAGGCAGATTCACAGTCTGCAAATTGAAAAAAAATGAATAAGGAATCTATTTCCTCATTCTTACTCTGACCAATGTACTACCAACAACCACCAGTACTGCCAGGAGTCCTGTTCCCAAGCAGAACTGCGGACCCTGTTCTGGACAGCCATTGTTACTTTTGGGACCTGATTGGTTCGGGCAGTTATCCTCACAATCGGTCAACCCGTCATTGTCTGAGTCCCATGGACATCCTCGTGAATCCACCAGTGTGCATCCTGGATTGTAGCAGCTATCCTCATCATCTGCGACACCATCGCCATCAGAATCTTGTCCTGGACAGCCATCATTTCGCCGTTCTCCATATTCTGACGGACATGCATCGTCACAATCGTTCAGCCCATCTGAATCTGAGTCTTTAGGACATCCTTGTGAGTCCACAATATCACAGTCAGGATTGTAACACCCGTCCTGATCATCTGCAACACCATCTGAATCCCTGTCTTCTGCAGGACACCCATTATTGGCAGGAGATCCCGCCTGTGTAGGACAATTGTCATCGCATTCGTTTACTCCATCATTGTCTGTATCTTTGGGACAGCCTCGAGAATCCACCACATTACAGTCAGGGTTATAACACCCATCCTGGTCATCTGCCACACCGTCTCCATCTAAGTCAGGTGTTTCTTCTCCGCCACCGCCCGGGCCGCAACTCATGTTAATGGTGACCTGGTTGGCCATACCTGGGATAATGTTCACTGTTTGACTGGCATCGGAGCATCCAGATTTCTTTAACGTGACTGTATGGGTCCCTGAGGGCACACTATACAGAATAGCATAATCATAGGGCGTCGTATGATTGTAGACACCGTTCCACCACACCTGAAACCCTGAAACATTACTATCTATACGCAGTGTCGTTCCGCCACTCCCTCCGCTGCCAGAAGATACAGTATACGTACAGGATTTTGACCCTGCATCAGTTCCACCAGGACCCATATCTGCTTCCCATTCAAATATCACTGTTCGTGTTCCCAACTGGGAACCTACCACTTCTGATGCATAGTACTGAGTGCTTGGTGAAATAGACCTGTTGACAAAAAAAGTATTCATCGATCCATTAGGCATCTGAACTTTCAATGTGGCCACCACGTTAGCTCCTGCACTGGCAGTCACCTTGTACGCAATGATGACAGCTTCACCTGGGTAGTATGCGGCACCGCATCCTTTGTTGACAGTGAGAGAGGCAGAAGCACATTGTGACGGGGTTGGTGCGGTAACCAGGAGTAATCCCAGAATCAGAATAGCAAAAGAAACGTGTAGAGCTTTCATGTGAGTTCCTCCTTACTAATATGTTCCATAGCCATCTTTGGGTTGATACCATTTATAAAGGTTTTTTCCTTATTTTACAAATGACAACCGACCGAAACGTATTGTTGCAATGTACGATCATTTTATAGAATTGTAATTTCTTAATAATTACTGCACTTACAGGTGCCTTTGCACCTCAGTTTAACTCTCATTAAATTGCATTTCTTTGCCACCACCTGCCACGCTCACAGGCACTAATTCCCGCATTTAGCCTTAGTTTACTACTTTAATCACTTCTAATGTGAAATCTTCTCGCATTATCTTTATAATCCTATGCTGTTGATTCTATATGGTTTTTAAAGAAGAGATCACGTAGATGGAACAGATTAAAGAACGTAGTATCCAAGGATTTTAAAAAAGAGCTAGTCACCCATATTACTTATGAGAAAATCAAGAAATAAACAAAAAAAATAAAAGAAACTACCTTTTTAAGGCCGATTTCTGATCCTGGTATTCTTCTTTTGTTATCTCCCCTCTGGCAAGCTGTTCCTTGAGTGCTTGAAGCGCTTCGTTCTCTGGTTCGGGAGCGTTCTCACCTTCAGGTTCTTCTGGAGCTTTGATTGCTGGCTTGCGTTTTTTTATGACTGTAACAACCACTACCACCACTACTGCCACCACTGCACCGCCTATCAGTATCACGTTCCTCTGGATTCTGCCAATTTCGTTGCTGCACAAATCGATCTTCTCTTCGCAGGCAGCCACTTTCTCAGGGTTATCGTAGTCTTCCCATTTCCTCTTTGATTGTTCAAACAGTGATTTAGCCTTTGCGTACCCTGAAGTACTGACCATACTGGGTGCTTTTTCGAGGGCAGCTTCTCCTTTGCTGTAGAAATCACTGGCTTCCTCTCGCAATGTAATATATTCAGTGCTTTTCTGTATTTTTGTATCACACTCTTGAATTCTTTCAGTGTATCCAATATCCTGGTACAGTACTTTTGCATCCTCATAGGCTTTTATTGCGTTTTCGTATTCCCGATTTTCGAACAATTCTGTAGCTTCCTCAAAGGCATTATCACCCTTGATTCCTGTTTCACAGGTGGGAAGGTAGCTTTCAGCCTCAGAAACGCCTTCTTTTGCATCTGAATTTGGATATGCCTCATCTGAATCGCTGAAAAGTCTGATTGCTTTGTCAAATTCTGCTTTTGCCTCAGAAAACTCCTTGTTCTCAAAAAAGGACAGTGCATTTGATAGCGCCTGCTGTGCCTGTTCGTTCAGCTTCTTGTACTGTTTATAAGGTCCACCTGGTTCCCCTAGCCACTGGATTGCATTGACAAACAAAACCAAATTCTGCTGGTCTGGTTCATCCACTGTATGGTTCTGGAATGATCCATCTCCTCCGAAAAAGACCGCTCTTCCCCTGCCTACACTCTGCACTAGGAGAATGTCAAATGGTCCTTCTTTTTCGTCTTCATCCTTTTCTAAATAGCTCCCGCCTGATTCATCTGCCCACAGGTCCTTACCTGTTCTGGCTAGAACTGCTCCTGACTCATAACGGGTAATAGGGATCCCATAACTCAGAAGTATCTTGTCTACACCTTCTGTTAAAGGATGGCTAACAATGTCTGTTACATAGATATCTTCAGAACTGTCTGTCACATAGATAATATCAGAACTGCCTTCATCCTTTTCCAGGCGGATAGTTGCTCCCTCTGAGGGAAAGGAGACACCAAACTTCTCTGAAACACTGTTGTTCCTTGAACTATTATCGGCCAAAAAGAACAATCCACCACCATTCTCCACGAATTTTCTGATAGCATTGGCTTCTGAAGTGCTGTATTCCTCCGTGAACGAAGCAATGATCAACACATCATAGTTTTTCAGCGTGCTATAGTTAATTTTTCCTGATTTTCTGATATCAAGAGAAGCTATCTCCTCCAACTTTTCTCCTACCATGCCAAATCCAACAGTACCTTCAGTGTTTTCAAAAGAATACGTCCAGTCGCTACCAGCACCAGTGAGACTGAGTCCAAATTCCTCCATTAGCTCTTCCAGTGCCTTCATGACCTCATTCAGAGAAACTACCCGTGACTCATCCACCAGCACTTTTAATTGTTCTGAACTGCGTATCACCTGAGTATTGCCAACCAGTAGTAGCACCACGATCACACAAATCATCTTCTTCATCTTACTTCCTCCTTTTTGATTGTGTGACTCCCAAAGACAGTGAACTATTTATAGTTTGGGATGAAATAAATGAAACACTTTTTCAATGGTTAAATGTATTCTTTGGGACGCCTCAAAGATAATTGCCACAAAATTCTGCAGTTTGCTGTAAAGGGATGGACGTTCTTATTTTTCCGATTCTGCATCTGATACATGGGCTCCATCCACTCTTAAAAAAAATACAAACCTATATAAATTGTTACTCAAAATCACTTTGATGGATATCTGCGAGAAATATCTGCGAGATGCCCAAAATGCTCTCAAGAGCTCGTTTCTGTCCAAACGAGACCCCATAGGAGCTGTTCGCAGCTATGAGGGTGCAGCCCAGTGTTTTGAAAATGCTCGAAATTTTGAAAGAGCAACTCGATGTTACATAGAAACTGCCCGGTTAGTTTTAAGCATGGACCCCTTAAAAGCAGCTGAAATGTATGAAAGGGCAGCTACATGCACAGCAAAAGGAGGGGGTTCCCCACGTGAACACTTTCTAAAGGCTGCTTCCATTTTCAAGGATCATGCCGTCAACACCTACAGAAAGAATCCAGAAAGAAGCCTTCAATTGCTGCAGAAGGCAGCAGAAAACTTCGAAAAAGGAGGAGATAGAAATGCAGCTATTCAGTGCTACTCGGTAGGTGCAGAAGCTTCACTCAAACGGGAGGATTACCTGAGTGCGGTCATTTTCTATGGGACTGCTGCCCAAAATTTTGAACGACACAAAGAATACAGAGACGCTGTAAAATTCTACCACAAAGTGGCCAAATTATGGGATGCCCAAAATGTCCCAGAAAATGTGGCTGAAAACTACTGGAGGATGGCAGTCTGTCTCAGCGGACTGGAAGAATATGAATACTCCAGCCAGTTTTTTGTCAAGGCTGCAGAAAAATATCAAGAAGCCCAGGAGACCTACAAATCAGCCAAATCATACGAAAAGGCAGCTGCCATACTGGAAGTGCAAAATGAATTTTTGAAGGCTGCCCACGCCTATACCAAAGTTGCAGAACTTGTAGAAATTTTGAAAAATCCGGATAAATTGGAGGAAATGTACACCAAAGCTGCTGAATGTTATTTGAAAGCAGGGGAAACTCGACAGGCAGTTGAAATTCATCTGCAGCTGACAGAAACGTTTGCTGATGATTCATACCGATGCAGCAGGCACTTTGAGAAAGCAGTTTCTTATGCTGAAAACAATTCTCCATTGAAGGTAGAATTGCTCAAAAAACAGGGAGAAGCATTACTGCAGACCAATGATTTCATGAAGGCTGCAGCAAGTTTTAAGCAGGCTGCTGAACTGCTTGAAGAACTGGGACAATCTCCTGCTGAAATCTACAAGAAAGCGGGAGATGCCTATGCCTCATTTGGAAAGAATATGCTCCAGGTCAAGAATCAAAAAAAAGCACGAGAAGGATTCGAGAATGCGGTCTCCTGTTATGAGAAAGCAGGCGCCCCGGAAGAAATAGAGAAGATAGGGGTCTACTTGAAATCGGAAACAGGAGAACGGGAAAAACAAATAAAAGAAGAACTGAACCGATTGAGAGAGGATTTTGAAAAGGGATTACTCCCTGAAAGGTACTATATTCAAATCAGAGAGGGATACCGGGCTTTATTAGAACGTCTCAGACAGTGAACTGTATATCTGGTATTTTGATATAAGGAAGGATCATCTTGGGATATCTCAAGGTCTCTACAGATATATCATTGATTGTGGGGAGAATTTTAAAGACATTTCCTCCAATGGTGGCTTCCTTTACTGAATGCTGAACTCCTCCTGACGTGATTAACTGAGTTTCTTTCACTGCTCCTGAAAAATCTCCTGAAATCTGGTCAGATGTTCCGCTGAACCGCCTGACCAAAAGGCCCTTATCTGTTTCTTTAAGTATGGTGTCTAGATCGTGAGAGCCTTTTTCAATGATGAAACTGGCAATATCAATTTTGGGGATTTCTCTGAACGTGCCAGCAGCATTGCCAGTAGAGTGGCGGTTTTCTCTGTGAGCAGCCAGTGAATCATACATGAAACTTTTTAAAATGCCACTGTCAATCATGGTTAGTTGTTGATGAGGTGTCCCTTCCCGATCAAATGCACTGGAGTTAAAATCACCAGAGATACAGGAATTGTCCTGGACAGTCATTAAGTCTGAAGCTATTTTCTCTTCTGTTTTCTCTGCGAGACCAGATTGTTCTCTGTATACATTGTTGGCATTGAGAGCGAAAATTAACGGAGTGCAGATTAAATTGGATACCGCATCTGGACCCAAAATGAGGTCTCCTCTAAAGGATTCTATCTTCTGAGAGTGAAGATCGAGTACAGCGTTTTCAGCGACACTTCGTGCAGTTTCTTCCATGTATAATTCTTTCTGGCGAGCAGTGCACCCGAATTGGTAACTGTAAGACCCTACTTCACCTTTTTCCCGAGCAAGACAGATTAAGAACCAGGAAAATCGAGATTTCTTTTCAGCAGCAGAAATACCTGAAGAAGTACAGATTGCCTTCTCCCTCACCACCACGGAGAACTCTCCGCTGTCCACAGATATCCGGGGATCTTTCCGGGCCACTTCTATCATCTGCTGTGCTTTAACAATGGCGGTCTGTTCATCAAAGGCTTCTATACTAGGATCGTACAATCCTGTAATATCAGGGAGTGAACCAGGGACAGCAACACCACTGTAAGGTACAGGAGGGGTTTTCCTGGACATGTTCACTGCTTTCTCAGCTGTTTTTCTGGCAATATCTTTACTGAGTGAATTGCAGCTTGAAAATCCTATAGAATTTTTAATAAATGTTCTAATACCCACTCCTGTGGTGTACTGTTTGATGCACAGTTTGATATCATTCCGTTCTATGGTGACAATGATCTCATTTCTCTTGACCCCGAATACTTCCCCTTCAGCTCCCTGCTTTTCAATGAAGTGAACTAAGGGCTCTAAAACACTCAATATATTCTCATCTTCCATACTACCGACCTCCCACTAGCACTGTACATCTCACAGAAGGCCCTCCTCCATCCACCTTTGCGGGCTGGAATTTGCCACATGCACCAAATCCCATGTCAAATCCGAAGTTATCACCCACTGCATCCACTGTTTTCAGCACATCAAACGCATTTCCAATCATGGTGACAGACCGCAGCAGATCGCCCAGTTCTCCATTCTCAATAGTGTATGCTTCTTTCACCTGAAACATGAATTGAGCATCCATATCTGCCTCACCTGCTCCAGCCCCTTTCAGCATATACCCTTTCTTAGTTTCTTCTATGATTTCTTCTTCCTTCCAGTCGCCTGGCTGAATGAATGTATTCCTCATTCTGATCAATGGTTCCAGATCGTACTCCCAAGCGCGGGCATTACCTGTAGGTTCTGCATCCATGATGAACGCAGTTTCTCTATTGTGGAGGAAGTTTCTTAAAATACCATTCTCGATCATGACCACGTCCTGACATTCCACTCCTTCGTCATCTACCGGAATCCATCCACCTGCATGGGTTTTCCCTGAATCCACCATGGTCACCTTTTCTGAGGCCACCTGTTCTCCAACCTTGTCCTTGGTCACTGCTCCACTGAGGGCAAGGTCTGCCTCCATGGTATGTCCCACTGCCTCATGGCAGAGTAATCCCACCAGCCCAGGATCCAAAATGACAGTTGCTTTCCCCCCTTTGGGGTATTTGGCATGCAGCAACTTTTGAGCAGTGGAGGTGGCTTTTTCAATCATCACTTCCAGAGGGCGCTGCTTCAACAATTCCCACCCTGCAGTATTTCCAATAGCATCAATGTAATTGACCAGGTTATCCCCGCTTCCAGCAACTGCGCCCACGTAAAACTGGGGTTTAGAATCAGTTATTCGAACATTTGATCCTTCAGAGGTGACAATCCATTTTTCATCAACCAACTCCTGATAGTATATGAAGGAACTCTTTATATCACTATGAGAGAGAACTGCTTTATCTGCTTCTTTGCATAATTCAATCTTTTCTTCCAAAGAGTGATTGGAGAGCGGATCTTTAATATCGGGGTGAAATTCTCCAACCACAGGTGCTACCTCATGTAATTGGACTTTGTCTTTCTTCTTCCTAGAGGTGGCCCTGGCCATTCTAACAGCAGTCTCCAGCGCGTCCTTGAGAGCTGATTCATCTGTAATATTGATGGAGGAAAATCCCCAGGCACCATCGTGCAGGACACGGATGCCCACCCCTGAATACACGTCGCTGGTGATATCTTCCAGTTCACTCTTTCGTAAAATGATCTGATTTTTTTCTCTTCTATGAAACCGTGCTTCTGCATAATCTGCAGATGACTCTTCTATGAGCTTTTCCATGATATCCATGGGGTATCAAATCCAGCAGGGTATAAAACTTTTTGCGTTTGATTCCAATAAAAATCTCGGTGGCATACTTATTTCGCAGAGTCCATCTCGATCAAAGGTTTTGTTCAATTGGGAGACGAAGCTGGAGGCTGGTCATTCAACACGTTTTACGGTTTTGTTCGGTTAACAAAGGAGAAATGTTGCTTATTTATTGAAAGCTCTAAGAAATTGATGATCATTTGAACTTCACCCAAGTAAGCTCTCTAAGATTTCGATAGCTTTTTGAAACAATTTCATAGCTTGTAATGCTAAATTGTTAGCTGCGGTGTAATTTCCAGATAAATGAATCAGGATCTTGCTGTTCTGAATCATTTTTACACTCACTGGCTGGCTGATTCCTTTTCTAGGTCTTTTAGATCGTTAAAGATTCTTGTATTTCCTTTTTCTTTTTCTTTTCTGTTTTCTTCTATTTGCTCCATCAATTCTTTGTCTGCGAGAATCTCCATTTCTTCTTCGAAATCCTCCACCAATTGTCTCAAGTCCTTTGCAAACTCAAGAAGCACTCTGGTGCTTATCAATACATCACCAAAATTCCTTTTGTTCAATTATTTAAATACTTTTTCATTCCTTTAAGTTGAACCCTTATGTGTTATTATTGCATTTAGAAGGTTTTGTTCCCAATTTGAACTAAAGCAGTACTGCACAAGATAATCTACACCCCAAACGCAGGGATCTCTGCTTTGTATCACTTATGGAACAAAGATTGCAGCTGTGATGAAGACCCTCAAGAAGGTGATTAAACCCACCACACACAGCGGAAATCCAATAAACCGGACATACCGAGTAAGGAGGGTATCTTTAAGTTGAGGAGGCTCTGATCGAAGGTGTGCCAGAACAAAAGCTGCACACAAAAGAACAGGGACAACGAGAACAGATCGAAGGATCCCAATAAAAGAAGGCATTGTACGCACCTGCACATAGTTGGCTGAAGAGGTCTCTGCCGAAGGAATCTGTTCCCAGCACATGTTGTGCAGAAGGTGGTGAATATCCAATAATATCTGGATCTGTTCCAGTCAAAGGATCATACATTTCATCTAAGCGGGGTAAAACAGCAGAAAGAACAGCTAAGACCACAAAGGCTGCACTTAGTATGGCGCCTACTTTTCCTAGTGTTCCAAGCATGTACCTCTATGTGTTCTGAAGTTAAAAGAGTTTCCCAGACTCCACACTCCATGGCGTGTACAGCCTTTTCTTTTCCAGAGGTGGGTGAATCTATAAAAAGGGTGCATACTATGAGGAATTTGTATGGGAAAGAGATTTCCAAAGATTGTGAAAGTGGCCAAGAAACAACTACCTTGGATTGAGCATTTGGTGGATGAGGAAACAGTACAAGATCTCTCACCAGTAACCATGAACGGGAAATTACTGGACAGCATGTACATGAAAACAAAATCAGAAAGTCTGTGTATCCAGTGCAAAGGGGGTAAAATGCTGTGTGGTAAAACATCGTGTCCCTTATTACTGAGAATTAAATCGTACGCTACTGTAACCAATCGATTGGGGATAGATATAGATGGAGCATCCCCTCCCAGCATTTTCGTGGGCAGAATGGGCTACCCCAATGTGTTTGTAGGTCCCATGGTCCCTCCTGTTCATGAAGATACCTCGCTGTATGATTCACCTGAACAGTGGATGCCTTTGACTATTAGAGAAATTGTTCAGTTTCGCATGCAGCTAATCAGAGGGAAAAAGAAAGTGAAAATCAATGATTTGAAGGGAAAAGTCATTGATTCTATTCAGGAATTGGCATTGTCTGGATCACCTGCAGATGTGGAAATGCAACTGATGAAGCGACCCCGAGCAGGCATCCTTTTAGATGACGAAGTACAGCCCATGGGTCCCTCAGCCCCCTTGAAGGATGTATGGGTGGGACCTGCCAATACGAACAAGAGAATAGAGAAGGCGTTTTATGATACAGACCTGAAAGCAGCAGAGGCAGTGCGCAATTTACACAAAACAGATATTCCTCTCTCCAAGATTCAGCGAGGGTTGAGTGCTGGATTATTTGGTGTGGAAAAGCGTCGGAAATTGGTGCCCACCCGATGGAGTATTACTGCAGTGGATAGTATGCTCTCCCAGAATCTCATGGAAAAAGTGAAGCGGTTTCCTGCCATCAATTCATATTTGCTGTATGAAGAAATTCATTTAGATAATCGGTTCTTAGTATTGATGCTGCCTGATGCCTGGAGTTACGAATGTATGGAAGCCTGGTATCCGGGGACAATCTGGAATCCTGCATCACAAAATATTTTAATGTTTGGTGATGCTGAACCCTACACCGGGAGGACCACCTATGCTACCATTGGCGGATGTTACTATGCAGCTCGATTAGCAGTCAATGAACACTTGTTAGACCAGAGAAGGCAGGCCAGAGTGATCATTCTGAGGGAAGCTCATCCAGGGTATATTATGCCGGTAGGGGTGTGGAACGTACGGGAAAGTGTCAGAGAAGCATTGCGAAGAACCCCACAGAAATTTGATACATTTGAAGAGCTTCTCAAAACGGTGGAACAGAAACTGGCAATCCCCTTAGATATCTGGAAACGAAACTCCAGGATGTTGAAAGACTCATTACAGCAAAAGAAAATCACCGATTATTTTTAGGATTGACCAAGCTACTCTACAGCAATACAAAAGCAGAAACTCTTTTCAGTTAATGTGTAGCACCAAAGTTCCATGGAGGAATCTTCAAAGCTTTTTCAGTTGGGAAGTATTATCGATTCACCTTTTTACCGCTTTCTCAACCGTGGATTGATAATCTGTTCTGTTCCCACACCAATCAGGTAAAAGGATAGGGCAAGCAGGGTAATGCATAATCCTGGAGGCAACACCCAGAAAGGTGCCTGAAATAGAAATCCTGACCTGTAGCACCACTGTAACATCATGCCCCAGGACACAGTAGTGGGGTCACCTAATCCAATGAAACTCAGCGATGCTTCAGCCAGAATAGCGCTGGTCACCCCAAAGGTCATGTACAGAAATGATAAGGGTAAAATATTGGGAGCAATATGCCGGAACACGATTCTGAAACTGCTGGCTCCACTCACTCTGGCAGATTCAATAAAGGGACGCTCTCGCAATGATAGAACTTGGGAGCGAATCACTTTGGACGCACCTGGCCATCCCAGAATGCTGATCAACACTACAATATTCCAGATGCTGATTCCTCTCAATAGAGACCCCACAATCACAATGAGAGGAAATCCAGGCAAAGTCATCACCACATCTGCTGTTCGCTGGAGCAAGGTATCTACCACGCCGCCGTAATACCCTGAGACTAATCCCACCACAGTGCTCAGCACTACTGAACACACAGCTGCTGTAACTCCAATGAGTAATGCCCACTTGGCACCTTCCAACAACTGGCTGAAGACATCTCTGCCCAGAGAGTCAGTTCCTAAAAGATGCTGTAATGAGGGGGGAGTAACAGTAAATATATCCTGGTCAACACCATACAGCGGGATGTACATCTCATCTATTCTTGGAGGAATGAAAGACGCAGCTGCCATCACCACAAAAAAGATCAAGATTCCTATTCCCATTAACCCCACTTTGGTCTCTCTGAACAGGCGCCAGATCTCTTTTATCTTTTCCATCCTTTTCTGCCACTGTGTTTTCTTCTCATATACTTGGGGACTCATGATATCACCTAATACCTCACCCGAGGATCCAAGAACGCATACAGGATCTCAGTGATTAGAATGGCCACCAGTAGTAATGCACCCATGATAATGAATGCTCCCTGGGCTACTGGATAGTCATAATTCATAGCTGCTCTCAGAAATTCTGCACCTAACCCAGGCCACCCGAAAATAGTTTCCGTAATCATACTCCCCCCAAGAGAACCTACCAGAGAAAGGGTAAACACAGTCACCATGGGAAGCATCACATTGCGGGCTGCATGATGATCCCGAATTTTCTTTTCAGGTAACCCTTTGGCTCTGGCTGTGGTAATGTAGTCTTCACCCAGTGTCTCTAACATCACGTTTTTCATCATCAGCATGATCCCCGGAAAGGAAATAATAACTCCCACCGTCAGGGGCAGAAACAAATGGTAGAGGATATCCAGTGCTTTTAGAAAAATGCTGACACTGGCTTCATCCATCCACAAGTCTGCTGTTTTCATGCCCCCGAGGGGAAATAGTCCCAGTCTAAATGAGAACACCCATATGATCAACAACCCAATCCAGAATCCGGGCATGGAAAAGCAGAACATGCCCACCACTGTAGATCCATACTCTAGTTTGCCTCCTCTCCTCCAGGCAATCAACCTGCCCATATACATGCCCACAGAGAACGCCACAATAGTAGTGCTAGTAAAGAGCAGAATAGTTGGAGGCAGCTTTTCTTTGATAATGTCATAGACATCTTT